>Ga0105240_10002128_pt1 | contig 32334 bp, 18 predicted proteins | sample KBSC54metaG_FD_80426 | JGI IMG/M metagenome (GOLD analysis project Ga0105240, IMG submission 80426) | Corn rhizosphere microbial communities from Kellogg Biological Station, Michigan, USA - KBS C5-4 metaG | ecosystem: Host-associated > Plants > Roots > Rhizosphere > Soil | place: Michigan, USA... | reverse complement strand
TCGGAGCGCAGCGGAGACCGCCTCGCCGAAGCGCTGCGGCGGCCTGCCCGCCCCCGCCTTTGCCGTCCCGACCTCTGCGCTTCAAAGCGGACATCGTCTGACCGCAATGGGCCGCAAGCAGCCATCCATGAAAATGCTTCAGAGGATCTTGAAGGGGTGGTACTGAGCAGCTAATGCTTGTTCCTTGTCATGCACCGACGCGGCAACTCACCGCGTCGCCGACCCTCAGCCGACCTCCGGCCAGCACGCGCGCGGTCACGCCGCCGTGCCCGCGCATCGCGTTGTAACCGCCGGGGCCGAGCAGACGCTCCATCAGCGAGCAAGGATCGCAAGGGCCAGTGATCTCGAGCATCACCTCGGGGCCGATGTGCAGCACGAGCGGCTGGTCCCCGAACAAGCTGCGCGAGGCCAGCAGGTTCAGGCCCGCGACCACCAGGTTGCGCCGCAGCAGCCGGGCATCGACGGCTTCGCGGCCGCTCAACGCGGCGATCACCGGCAGGTGTTCCGCCTGCAGCAGCGTGACCTGGCGCTTGTGGCCGCCCGCGGCATCGGCCAGGCGCAACGCGCTGCGGTCGCCTTCGATGCCGCGGCCGGGCAGCGCGACGGCTTCGTCGACCGGCTGCATGGTCGCGCCGCGCGCCGGCCGCAGCAGGATCGCCTGCAGGCGGCCCGGGCGCGGGAACTGCCGGGTCAGGGTGCGCAAGGCAAAGGCGTCATCGGCAGGCATGGGCGGGGTCCGATGTTCGTGGCATCGCCGGGCATCATGCCGCGGACCCGGGCGTGCTTCGGCGCGATCCACGATGCGCACGGCATCGCTCGAGAAACCGTGGCGGCCACCGATATCCGAACCAAGGGGATTCAGTTCATCAAGCCCCACGGAGATCGTTGGAAGCCATGAAGAAACTCTCGTTGAGGGCCAAGCTCGCACTCGCCTTTGGGCTCTGCATCCTGTTTGCCGGCGTGCTGGGCGCCTTCTCGCTGTGGTCGGCCGGCCAGCTGAGCGGCTACACCGTGGAGATCGCATCGCGCTGGATGCCCGCGGTGAGCTCGGCCAAGGGCATGCAGAACAGCCTGCTCGAGCTGAACATCCTGGCCCAGCGCCACATCCTCGCGACCGACGACGACGGCAAGAAGGCCGTCGAGACGCGCATCGCGGCCGTCCAGTCCGACTTCGCGAAGCATCGCGGCGACTATGGAGCGCTACCGGGCCTGTCGAGCAGCCAGGCGGCGCTCGCGAAGATCGACGAGTCGATGAAGAAGTTCGGCGAGGGTCTGGGCGTCGTCGTGATGATCTCCAACCAGGGCAACAATTCCGGGGCGGCCGACCGCATCCGCAGCTTGACGGCGCCGCTGTCGGAGCAGATGTCGAAGACGCTGGCCGAGCTGGTCGCGGCCAGCACCGCCGGCTCCAATGACGCGGCGGCACGCGCCGGCGCCGCCCGCAGCCTGCTCGTCAAGCTGACGGCCGGCATCATCATCGCGCTGGTGGCGAGCGCGTCGACCATCGCCTGGGCCATCACGCGCAGCGTCTCGCGCCAGCTCGGCGGCGACCCGAGCTATGCCTTCGACGTGGTGCAGCGCATCGCGGCCGGGGACCTGACCGTCGACATCCGCACCGAGCGCGGCGACACCTCGAGCCTGCTGCACGCGATGCGCGGCATGTCGGCCGCGCTCGCGGCCACGGTGCAGGACGTGCAGGGCGCGGCGGACAGCATCCACAACGCGGCCTCGGAGGTCGCCAGCGGCAACATGGACCTGTCGCAGCGCACCGAACAGCAGGCCGCGCGGCTGCAGGAAACGGCCAGCTCGATGGAGCAGCTGAGCGGCGTCGTGCGGCAGACCGACGACAGCACGCGCGCCGCCAACGATCTGGCGCTGAGCGCGACGCAGATCACCGGCCGCGGCCGGCAGATGGTCGAGCGCCTGGCGAGCACGATGGGCGAGATCTCGGCCTCGTCGCACCGCATCGCCGAGATCAGCGGCGTGATCGACGGCATCGCGTTCCAGACCAGCATCCTGGCGCTGAACGCTGCGGTCGAAGCGGCGCGCGCCGGCGACCAGGGGCGCAGCTTTGCCGTCGTGGCCACCGAGGTGCGCAACCTCGCGCAGCGCTGCGGCAGCGCGGCCAAGGAGATCAAGCTGCTCGTCGGCGCCAGCACCGAGGCGGTCGACGCGGGCTCGCGCCTGATGCTCGAAGCCGACGGCACGATGGGCGAGATCGTCGACGCGGTGGCCGGGGTCAACCAGCGCATCGGCCAGATCAGCAGCGCATCGGTCAGCCAGTCGAGCGACCTGAAGCAGGTCAGCGCCAGCGTTTCCCAGCTCGATCAGGCGACGCAGCAGAATGCCGCGCTGGTGGAACAATCCGCCGCCGCGGCAACCAACCTGAGCCAGCAGGCGACGCGGCTGGTGAAGGCCGTCAGCCAGTTCAAGGTGCGTGCAGCCGTGGCCTGATGCGCGGTGGCGCGGCGCCGTCGCGACCCCTCCTCAGGGTTGGCAGGCTCTACACTTGAATCTCGCGTCCATGCGGCGCGACGAGCAATTCGCGTGAGAGACAGCCAGGCTGATGAAGAATTGCAAAGCTCCGGCGATCGATGCGGTACCGCGATTGAAGCGATGGGGCGTGCGGCTTGGCGCGCCTGCGGCGGCCTTGCTCGTGGCGTCGGCCGCTCATGCGGAGCTCAGCTTCACGTTCAACTTCAGCGGCTCCTTCGTCACTGACCCCAACGCCGCCGCGCAGCGGGCGGCGATGGTCACCGCGGGCCAGCTGTTCTCGGACATGTTCGCCACGCATTTCAGCAACTCGGGCAACATCGTGCTCGATGCATCGGGCTCGAACAATCCGGCGTCGAACACGCTGGCCTCGGCCGCGTCGCATGCGCTGTTCGCCGCGAATTTGCCTGCTCCGGGCGTTCTGCAAGAGGTCGTGCGGACCAAGCTGACGACCGGCGTCGACGTGAATGGCGCCGATTCGGACGGCCAGGTGGACGTCAATTTCGGCGCGCCGTGGGAGCTGAACCCCGACACCCCCGCCACGAGTTCGTTCTTCGATTTTTTCGCCGCGGCGTTCCATGAGTTCACCCATACCCTCGGCTTTGCCGGAAGGATCGATCAGGCAGGCACCAACGGCCTGGTGGTTCCCGACGAGTGGAACGAGTACGACCTGAACCTGGCGGACAAGAACGGCAACAAGATCATCCAGAACGACTTCTCGGTCGACCATGCGGCCTGGGATCCAGCCGTGGCCGGCGGCACCGGCAACGGCGTCTACTGGGGCGGGGCCAACGGGGTGGCTGCCAACGGCGGCAACCTGGTCGCGCTGTACAGCCCGAACCCCTACCGACCCGGCAGCAGCACGAGTCATCTCGACAAGGCCATCTTCCCCGACGCGATGATGAAACACGACCGGGATTTCGGCGCGCAGGAAGCGCGTGACTACAACGGGGTCGAGGTCGGCATCCTGCAGGACATCGGCTACACGCTGGCGCATGCCGCCGCGGTGCCGGAGCCGGCCTCTCATGCGCTGGTGCTCGTCGCGCTGATGGGGGCGGGCCTGGCAACGCAGCAGCGCCGCAAACCTTGATGCCGTTGGCCGGCGGCCGCCTCAGAGCTGCGTCAACAGCGTCCGTGCCTCGCCCCGGGCGTCGCTCTGGTCTGCCGAATTGGCGAGCGTCTCCAGCTCCGAACGGGCCTTCGGCTTGTCGCCGGAGCGGATGTAGAGCTTCGCCAGATTGAGCCGGAGCACCGCGTTGCCGGGGGCCATCGCCACCGCCCGCTTCTGCGTATCGACCGCCTTGTCGACCTGGTTTTCCGAGGCATAGGCCGCGGCCAGCGTGTCGACCAGCGCCGCCGCGCCGGGCAGCAGCGTCGAGGCTTTTTGCGCATACGCGACGGCGCCGGGTTTGTGCAGCTCGGTCATCACCCAGGCCAGGTTGTTCAACGCGAGCGCGTTGTCGGGGGCGACCTGGATGACACGCTGGAACTGCGTCTCCGCTGCCGCGAAGTCGCGCTTGGCGAGCGACGCCTCGCCCAGGTAGAACAGGAAGGCCGCGTCTTTCGGATGGCTCGCCATCCACGAGGACGCGAGCTTGTCGGCCTCGCCGTCCTTCTTCTGCGCCACCAGCACCGAGTGCAGCTTGACGGCCGGATCGACCGACGGGAACTTCTTCAGCACCGCGCGGTACGCATCGGCTGCGCCGGGCAGATCGCCGCTTGCCAGCTTGACGGCGCCCTCCGCCATGAAGCCGACCGCTTCATCGGGCCGCTGCTTCTGGATCGTGCGGGCGACGGCAATGGCTTCATCGGGACGCTTCTCGTGCACCTCGAGATCCATCAGCAGCCGCTGCGCCGGCAGCAGCCTCGGGTTCAGCGCCAGCGCACGCCGGACGCTGCGCATCGCGGCGTCGCCGTCTTTCGCGGCGAGGTACAGGCTCGTCAGCTGCAGCAGCGGGTCGGGCGACTGCGGATCGATCGCCGCGATCTTTTCGAAGCTCGCGATCGCCTGCTGGTTGTCGCCGTTCGCCACCTGGGCGCGGCCCAGTGCGTCGAGCGCCTGCGGGTTGCCCGGGAGTGCGGCGGCGGCTTCCTGTGCGGTGGCCAGCGCGGCCTTGGCGTCGCGCTGCGCGAGATGGTGATCGACCAGCATCACCCGCGGGCGGGCGTCTTCCGGATTCAGCCGGATCGCGTCGGCCAGCAGCCCGGCGACTTCCGCGGCGGGCGCACCGGCGCTGGCGCGGATGCCGGCGATCGCGAGCAGCGCATCCGGGTTCTTCGGATCGGCCTTCAGCACGGTCTCGAAACGCTTCTTCGCCGCATCGGGATGTTTGTCCGCGAGGTCGAGCAATGCCAGGCCGGATGCCGCGGGAACGTAGAGCGGGTCGATCGCGAGCGCGCGTTCGAAGCTGGCCCGGGCGGCCGGCATGTCCTTGCGCAACAGCTGCACGCGGCCGCGCAGGAGCGCGGGCAGTGGCTTGTCCGGCTGCTTCGCCTCGATCTTGTCGATGACCTTCAGCGCCTGCGCGTAGTCCTTCGTGCGCAGGCGTGCCGCGAGCAAGGCCATCTCCGCGGCAGTGCCCTTGTCGGTGGCGGCGATCGAGTCCAGATCCGCCAGCGCGGCCGCCGTCTCGCCTTTGCCGAGGCGTCCCATCGCCACCGCGACACGGCTGCGCACGTCGCGCGGATCGAGCGCCGCAGCCTTGGCGAAGTAGGCCTGCGCCTCTGCCGGATTGCCGCTCAGCAGCTGCGCCTCGGCGGCCAGGCCGGCGGCGGCGGCGTCGCCGCCGGCACGCGTCAGCAAGGGTTCGAGGGCGAGCAGCGCCTTCGCCGGCTGGCCCATGCGCAGATAGGTCTGGGCCAGCAAATGGCGCCCGGCCGGCAGGTCCGGCCGCAGTTTCACCGCGCGGTCGAGCGAGCGTTCCGCCTCCGGCAGCAGCCGCAGGTTCAGCGCGCTCGCGCCTGCCAGCTGCAGCGCCTTGACGTCGTCGGGCCGCAGGCGAAGCAATTGCTCGGCGAGTTCGTGCGCCCGTTTGTCGTCCTTCTTGAGGAACGCCATCTGGGCGTCGAAATAGAGCAGCTGCGGTTGGCCGGGCGCCAGCTTGCGCAGCGCCTCGATCTCGGTGCCTGCGGCCGGCAGATCGCGTTGCATCAGCAGCAGCGCGATCAGGTCCGCATGGACCTCCGCATTGTTCGGCTGGAGCGTCAGCGCCTGCCGGTATGCCGCCTGCGCGCCGGCCGCGTCATCCTTGCCGAACTGCAGGAACTCGCCCTTCAGGCGCCAGGCTTCGGCGTCGCCGGGCGTGGCGGCCAGCGTCCGCTCGACCAGCGCCAGTGCGGCATCGAATTGGCCCTCGCCGGCCAGCAAACGCGCCTGCAGGTTCGATGCAGCCGGGTAGCCGGGCACCGCTTGCAGCGCGGCGTCGAGCGCGATGCGCGCCTTCGGGACGTCCGACTGCAGCACCTGCGCGGTGGCGAGCGAAGTCTTCAGGTCGGCCAGTGCAGCGGGCTCGGGCAGATCGGTCTGGGCGTACTGCTCGATCAGCTTCTGCGCCTGCCGGTCGAGCACCATCGCGCGCGCCAGCGGCGGGATCACCTGCACCTCCGGGTAGTGCAGCGCGTTCGCCCGCTGCAGTTCGGCTACCGCCGTCGCGGCGTCGCCGATGTCGAGGCTGGCCTTGCCGAGCAGGAAGCGCGCTTCGGCCAGATTGGGGTCGATCTGCAACGCGTTCTTCAGCTGGACGATCGCGCTCTTGGGGTTGTTGCTCGCGAGGTATTGTTTCGCCGAGACCAGCAGTTCGGGCGCACTCTTGTGGTTGCAAGCCGCCAGCAGGACCGCGGTGGCGAGCACGGCCAGCCGGTGCCGGAGTCGCCGATGAACTTCGCTCATTCTTGTCTCCCGGAACACCTTGACGGGGCATCTTGCAGACCGGCAGCGGCGCCGCCGAGGAGGCTATTTTGAGGGACTGGCGCCGAAGCTCAAACGTCCAATGCGTCGAAGCGCAAGCCGCTCGACCCTTCGCCGCGCCCGACCGTCTTGCGGTTGCCGGCCCATACATGAAGCCGGCCGTCGAACCAGCGCGCCGCCTGGTAGCTGCGGCGCACGATCACGCCCTCGCGCGGCACCTCTTCTTCGCGGATCAGCAGGCGCGCGCCCGGCGCGCCGTCGTCGGTCAGCAGCCGCCCCTGCGCACGCACCAGGCGCGGCGTGCCGCCGATGTCGAGCAGCGAGGCGCGGGCCAGGCGCACCTCGGCCGAGGTCTCGCCGATGCGCACCGGCAGCAGCGGGATCCAGTGCGGCGGCACCGCGCTGGCGAGGCGGTAGAGCGGCACGGCGCGCGGCGAGTCCGGCACGGCCGGCTCCGCCGCGATCGCGTCGCCGGCGCCGTCGAGCCCGCTCTCCAGCGCGTTCTCGATGCGGCGCTCGATCGCCCAGGCCATGTTCGCCATCTCGTCGCGCAGCAGCATGACCTCCTCGAGCGGCGCACTCTCCAGCGGCTGCACCAGGCTCGGCGGCAGGAAGAACAGGTTGGACTTGGGCGTGCCGAGCGGATCGTCGAGGCCCGCGCGCATCGCGAGCTGGAACACGCTCCAGCGCGCCGGCGTGAACAACTGCGGATCGTCGTTCGGCCGCAGCAAGGTCTTCACGCCGAAGGTGTCGGTGACCACCAGCGAACGACCCTCCGCGAGGCTGCCGACCGGCAGCTCGATCGGGATCACGAACCAGTCATTCGCGTAGCCGCTCAGCATGTCGATCATCAGCATGTGTGGCAGGTCGGTGGCGCCGACCTGCATGCGTCCCAGATCGATGCGCGCGTCCTCGAACTCCCAGAAGCGCGCCGCCGGCATGCCGTGGAAGCTGACCGGCGCGGGGATCACGGTGCGGGTGACGAGCGCGCCGGGCGGGTCGCCCGAGGTGCCGCTCGCGACCTCGAGGTTCAGGTCGAAGCTGTACCAGTCGAGCGTGCCGTCGGCGTACTGCTCGGCGGTCAGGGTGCGTTCTCCGAAGCGGTCGTCGGCGAGCCGCGTCGCGAGCGAGAACGCGTATTCCATGCGCTCGGGCTGCCAGGCCTGCGCCTCCGGCGCGGGTTCGCTGAACAGGCTGCTCGACCAGGCGAGCCAGGTCGTGCAGGCGAGCGTGACCTCGGCCAGGTCGCCCGGCTGCACGCCGAGCGCCGGATCGATGCGCGGCGTGCCGCCGCCGGCCTGCAGCGCGGCGCGCAGGCGGCGGCCGTCGAGCGCACGGCCGGCCACCAGGTCGGCATAGCGCAAGGTCGGCGCGTCGAGACCCTCGCGCTGCGCCGCGGTCAACGCCGGTACCGCGTAGGCGGCGATGAAGGCTTCGCCGTAGTCGCCGCCTGCGGTCGGCTGCGCACGCAGCAGGCGCAGGAAATGCTGCCCGCCTTCGACGGCCAGCCGCAGGCCTTCCGCGCTCGGCGCGGCCGAGGCGGCGGGCTGGATGCGCTGGCGCTCGACCAGGGTTTCGAGCGGCATGCGGTTGCCGTCATAGCGCTCGGTCTGTATCTGGGTGTTCGGCTGGGCCGCGCCGAGATGGCAGCGGTTCAGCATCGCGACCTGGCCGCGCCAGCGCGCGACGATTGGCGTGCCGGTGTCCTCGCCCAGGTATTCGCCGAGCTGCCATTGCCGCGCCATCAGCCACAGCGGATCGTGGATGCGCGCGGCCAGGCCGGGCTCGATGTCGGTGCCCGCGCACTGCGGTTCGAGGCGGGCCCAGCTGGTGATCGACGGCATGGCGGTTCGGAGGTCAGAGCGTCAGCGGATGCAGGTCGGTCGCGACCGCATCGCCGTCGGCGTTGAAGGCGAGATAGGTCGCTGGCAGGTACTGCGCGATCGCGCCGAGCGAGGCGGGGTCGACCGCACGCAGCCGCGCCAGGTCCAGCGTCTCGAGCAGCACCTGGTTCAGGCTGCCGAGGGTCCAGTCCTGGCCGGGCGCGGGCGGTACCGCGAGCAGCAGGGCCTGCGGCGCGCAGCTGTCCGGCGGGTCGAACTGGAAGGCGATCGCGGTGGTCTCGTTGCGGCTCGGCAGCATCTCCACCCATTCGTCGACCAGCAGGCCGGCGATAGCCTGCGTGAAATCGATGCCGGCGGCGCCCTGCAGCACCAGCGACAGGCAGCCCTCGGTCACCGTGCTGCCGGGCGGGATCTCCAGGCCGATCCAGCGCTGGCCCGGCCGGTGCGGCAGCTGCGCGACATCGAGCTGCAGCCGCTCCGGATGGCGCAGCAGCTCGGCGCCACGCACCGCGAAGCCGAGCTGCGTCAGCGGCGCGCGCACGCGTTCCATGCGCTGGAACCAGGTGTAGGCGGCGAAGGGGTCGTCGCCGAGCAGGCCGGAACGATCGGCGAGGGCCTGGGCGATGTCGGCGCCGTTGCCGCAGCTGAAGCGCGGCAGCGCGACGAAGGCCGGGCCGAAGACGGCACGCGATCGGTCGAGCTGGCGCTCCCGGCGCGCCTGCGGCGTGGCCGGCGGCGGGGCGGCGTTCAAGGCATCGAGCTGCGCGCGGCGTTGCGCCAGCTCGGCGGCCGCGGCGCCGGCCTGGGCCTGCAGCGCGGCGGCTTCGTCGGCCGCTGCGGCCACGCTCGGTATCGCGGCGGTCACGCCGAGGGCCGCGGCGGCGAGCAGCGCGCTGCGCCAGGCCGCGGCGCCGGCCGTGGCGGGCAGGGCGAGGCCGCTGCGCGCGGCGGCCAGGTCGTCCTCGGCCCGCGCGGCGCGGATTTCGAATTCGTCGAGGTCCCAGCCGCCTTCCGGCTCGGCATGCGGCGCCTGCAGATCGGCCGCGTCGAGCGGGCGGGCGCTGCCGAGCACGCGCTGCGCGGCCGCGGCGATCTCCAGCAGGTCGGCGAGGCTGCGCTCGGCTGGCGGCGCGCCGTCGCGGCGCGCGGTATTCAGGCGCAGCAGCGCGCCGCGCGGCGGCGCATCGGCCGGAGTCGCCGGGTGCCAGGCGGCATCGAGCAGGCGCAGCTCGATCTCCGAGGGCTGGCCGTCGTTGCCGATGCGGGCGCAGAGGAAGTCGAGCGCGCCGAGGCCCAGCGCGGCGAGCGGCAGCGCCAGGCTGCGCGTCAGCGCGCCGCTGGCCGGATCGAGCTGCTCGACCTGGGCCGCCACGCCGGTCGCCGGCCCGAGCAGCCGCCGCGCCCAGGCCTCCAGCGCCGGCTCGGCGCGGGCGCGCGGCGACTGGTCGGCGCCGGCCCAGCCGCTGCCGTCGGCGCTCGACGGCGCGGCCGGGAAGACCAGCGCGACACGGTGCGTCAGCCCGATGCCGCTGCGCGGCGTGCGCACGAAGTCGAGCTGCGGCGGCGGCGCCTGGCCGCTGGCGATCGCGTCCAGCGATGCGGCGCTGCGCGCCAGGTTGCCGCGCACCAGCTGGTGCACGCTCTCGGCGCTGACCGCATCCGCCGCGGCGTCGATCGTCGCGTCCAGCACGTCGAGCGCTGCGACCATGCGCACGCGGCGCGCATCGCCCTCGGGGATCGGCGGCACCAGCCGCGCCAACAGGCCCTCACGGTCGGCCAGCCACAGCTTGCGCAGCACCAGGCCGTCGAGCACCTGGCGCTGCACGCCGGCGCTCTCGGCATCGCTGTCGGGGCGCGGCGCGATGCGGCGGAAGTCGTCGAGGTATTCGTCGAGCCCGGCCTCGTGCAGGCGGCGCTCGAAGCCGTAGCCGAGCAGCGCGCCGAGCGATTGGCCCTGGCGCACGCCGTCGAACAGATGCCGCGCGATGCGCACCCGCGATGAACTCAGATCGATCGCCAGCGGGCCGTCGGCCGCGGCGCCGTGACTGAGGTGCGCGTTGCGCAGCAGCGCGGCGGTCATCGCCTGGTTGATCGATGGCGCGTGCAGGTAGCCGGGATCGTCGGCATAGAGCGCGAGCGGCGCGCTTTCGCCGGGCGGCGGGTCGATCGTCGCGCTCGGTGCCGCCGGCCGCAGCTGCTCGACCCAGCCGTAGCCGCCGATCGCGAGGCCAGTGGCGCGCAGCGAGCGCATCTGCGCGAGGCGGCGGGTCGCGAGCGAGGTGATCCAGGCGTCGAGACGGTGCGAACAGGCGTCGAGCGTGCCGGCGACGTGGCGCTGCAGCGTGGCGGCATCGCTCGCGGCGAGCCGGCCCAGGCCGGCGCGGAATTCGCCGAGCGAGGCCAGCGCCGGTGTGCCGAAGTCGCGTGCCGCATTGAGGAAGGGGCCGACGTTGATCGGCGGCGTGACACCCGGCACCGGCTGGCTGCGCTGCCAGTTCCAGCTCGGCGTCGGCGCCGGCAGGTGCAGCAGATCGACCAGCTCGGCATCGCGCAGCAACTGCGTCGCCGGCAGCGCGGGGGTGGCCAGCAGCTTCGCCGCGGCCATCGCATGTTCGCGCAGCAGCGCGTGGCGCAGCAGCGCCTGCAGCAGCGGCATCGCGGTCTGTGGCACCGGGACGGCGAGCTTGTCGATCGCTTCGAGCGCGAGCAGCTCGGCGATGTAGTTCGCGGCGCGCGGATCTCCTTCGGCGGGCGGCTCGGCCTGCACCAGCGGCAGGGTCAGCGCGTGCGCCGTTTCGTCGTGCAGCACCTGCGACAGGAAGGGCTTGAACGCCAGGCCGAGCTGCGCCGGCAGGCCGGCGGTCAGCTGGTCGAGCCGGGTCCAGAAGCCGAGCGCGTCGAGGTTCTCGCCGAGGAAGAGGCGCAGGTGCTGCAGGTAGTGCCGCCCCATCGCCTTGCGCACCAGCACGCTGGACGAGAGCGCGTCGCGGCGCAGCACGTCGGCGAGGTCGGCGTTCGGATCGGCGCCGAGGCCGATGCGCGGCAGCTTGCTCGTGGCCGGGCGCCAGATGCCGTCGCGCAGGCTCCGCAGCAGGCCGCGCAGTACCGCGCCGCGCGCGCCGTCGAAATCGTCCGCCAGTTGCGCCTGCTCCAAGGTCGGCGTCCACAGGTCGAGCGCGCTGACCGGCAGCAGCCCGTACGGCTGGCGGCCGCAGCGCAAGGCCGGCAGCGGGCCGCCCGGCCGCAGGTGGGCGATCGCATGCGCGCGCGCCCAGTCGCAGGCGTCGAGCGTCAGGCTGCCGTCGAAGCCGACCATCTGGCTCAGGAAGTAGCCCCAGGTGGCGGGCCACAGCGCGGTCTGCATCGCGGCGGCAGCGGCCTGCTCCTGGTCCTGCGCGCCGGCGATGCGGCCGAAGCTGGCCTCGGCCTGCGCCGCGTCGAGGCCGAGGGCGCGCGCGGTCAGGTCGGCGTTGCTGCCGGCGCCCGGCGCCCTGGCTTGCCATTCGCTGTCGTAGCTCGATTGCTGCGCCGGGTCGGGCGTGCCGTCGCCCGAGCGTTCGTCGACGATGTTGTTCGACGGGGTGCCCGGCGCGATGAAGGCCAGCCCGTCGGTGTGGTGGTGCGCGTCGAACAGCGCAGCGCACTGCGCCGCGGCGGCCTGCGGGTCGAGCGAGGCCTTCACGCCGGTGACCAGCAGCCGCTCCACCGAGACGCTCGGCAGCGTGCTCGGCAGCGGGATGCGCAGCGCCATGCCGACTTCTTCGGCGCGCTCGAACTCGACCATCCAGCGCATGCCCTCGTCGATCGCCGGGCTGTCGTCGGCCAGGCCGCCGGACGCGAGCGCGGCCTGCATGTCCGGGCCGACGGCGAGCTCGGGGACGATGTCGCGGCCCTTGCCGACCGCCGTCGCGACGCCGTTCTGGTAGACGGTGGCGAACCAGCGGTCGGGCAGCAGCCTTGCGACCGGGGTGCGGGACCGGGTGGGCGGCGGCCCGGCGTCGGGGAACTTCGGGTCGGCCGGCAGCGCGGCCTCGTCGGGCAGCGCTTCCTTCGGCCGGTCCTGCGGATTCAGCGGCTGCGTCGCGCGGGCGATCCAGGCACCGCGCTGCGGCTCGAAGCGGTCGGCCAGCATGCGCCAGGCGCTGCGCAGCCGGGCTTCATCGCCGCCGGCATGCCATTGCAGCTGCCAGTAGCGCCGGCCCCAGGCGCTTTCCTCGGCGCTCAGCGCCGGGTCGTGCGCATCGATGTGGACCTTGTCCGGATAGATGCGCACGCGCAGCTCGACGCTGCTGTCGGGCATGCCGAAGAAACGGGTTTCGAGGCGCACCGGCAACAGCAATAGCGGCTGCAGCGAGGGCATCAGCACGGTCGCCAGTTCGGCCAGCGAGGCGGCCGGCGGCGCGATGATCGAGCCGGCCTCGGGCGGCTCCTTCCGGGGCGTTTTCTTGGTGCTGACTTTGGGCTTGCGGGTCGCCATCGCGCTCATCCTTGAGCCAGCAGGATCGAGGTCGGCAGCACCACGCGCACCGGCATCTGCCGCGTCTGCTGCGCCATTGCCGCGGCGTTGGCGGCGCTGGCGGGCAGGTGTGTTGCGCTGCCAGTGTCGGTGCCGACGTCGATGCCGAAACGCGGCGCGGTCGGCTGCTCCTGGATCACGATCGACCAGTCGCGCATCGCCGCGACGCTCAGGTCGAAGCCGAAGTAGCGCACGTCGGGCTGCAGCGCGCCGCTGAAGATCGGGTGGCGCTGCACCTCCGGCGTCGTGCCGGGCTGCATCGCGTAGACCAGCGCGTTCGGGTAGCGCTTCAGCAGCTCGCTGCGCACCAGCATCACGAAGCGTTCGCCGCCGGCGTCGCCCGGGCCGGCGCCGATCGCGCGGGCGCCCCAGTCGGCGATCGGCTCGATGTCGGGGCTGCTCGAGAGCGCCGCGCCCGCATCCCAGAAGCGGTCGAAGAAGGTCGCGCTCAACGGCGCCGGGTAGCCGCGCCACAGCATCTCGCGCGCCATCTCGGCGTTCAGCCCGACGAGATACGACTCGACGAAGCGGGTGTTGGTCTGCAGCGGCAGCACGGTGTTCGGCGGCACCACGTCGAGGCCGGGCAGGATCAGGTCCTGGCCGATCTCGGCCAGCGGCTCGGCCATCGGCTGCGGGAACTGCGGCGCGTAGGCGAGCAGCTCCAGCATCGCGTCGTCGGCGCGCGCCGGGCCGGGCAGCTGCAGCAGCGCGCGGGCGCGGGCGATGAAGGTCTCGCCGGGGGCGGCGCGGTTCAGCGCTTCGCTGAACAGCGTCGCCAGCTGACCGTGGAACAGCTGCGGCGGCGGGGGCAGCGGGCGCGCCGGGTTGAAGCGCGCGAGGTGCGCCTGCGCGACTGCGCGGAAGACCGCGGCGTCGGCGCTGTCGATCCGCGGCGGGCGGGGCGGCGGCGGTTCCGGCGGCTCCGGGGGCTCGGGCGGCTCCGGCGGAAAGGGCCGGCCAGGATCGTCCGGATCGACCGGGCGCAGCGGCTTGGGTGCGCCGGAGCGTGCCGCGCCGGCCTGGGGCTGCGCCCGGCCGCGTGGCGTCTTCAACGGCAGCGGCGCGATCGTCGGCACCGGCGTGCCGAGCGGCACGAACTGGAAGTTCGGCTGCCTGGCCGCGGCGGCCACCGCGGCGGCGCTCGCCTCGTTCCAGCCGATGTCGCTGCGCGGCGGGTTGAGGTTCGCGGCCACGCTTTCGAGGCTCATGCGCTGCGTGACGGGGATCACCAGCCGGCTCATCAGCACCGCGGGCTGCAGCACGCGCAGCATCGAGCCGGTGCGCGGCGGCGCCACCGCGCTCAGCGTGGTCTTCTGCAGCCGGCGATTGATCGCACCGCGCGGCCGGGCGAGGCGGCGCAGCGCGGTGCTGAACGCGGCCGGCGGCAGGCCGATCGCCTGCAGCTGCGGCTCCAGCCCGGTCGACGGGGTGCGCGCCAGCGGCGAGCGCACCATGCGCGCCTGCGCCGGCGCGAGGAACTGCAGCCCCTCGTCCGGGCTCATGCGCGCGAGGTGGCGGCTGTGCAGGCTCCACGAGACGAAGCAGCCGAGCTGCCAGTGGCGCAGCCGCTGGTTGAGGCGTGCGATCTCACCGGCCTGCTCCCAGGCCGAGGCCATCAGCGCTTCCTGCTGGTCCTGGATCACGCGGGTGCCGAACTGCGCGGCGCTGCGCAGGCCGGGGTCGAGATTCAGCTGTTCGAACCAGCGCGCCGGCTGGGCCGGGTCGAGCAGCCGCAGCTTGGCCTGCAGGCCGCCGTAGAGCGGCGGTGCGAGCACCGGATCGTCGCCCGGCGTGGCCAGGCCCGCCACGTTCAGCACGTTGGCGAGCGCGGCCTGGAAGTCGGCCTGGCGCGCTGCCGGCGGCCAGGCCGGCACGCTCGTGCCGACCGGCTGCAGCGCGCCGCCGAAGTCCAGTGTCGTGCCGGCACCGATCGAGAGGCCGAGGCCGCTGGCGCTGATGTCCACCGCGCGCTGGCCGACGCTGGGCGGCACCGCGCGCGCCTTCAGCAGCAGCGCGAGCGATTCGAAATCGCCGCCGGCGCCGGTCGTGAACTCCCAGTGGTGATAGACCGGCAGCTCGACGCTCGCGAGCGTCTCGGCCAGTACCCAGGCCGGCGCCAGCTGGTTCTCGTCGGCGGGGAGGATCGTTTGCCCGAGCCCCGCCTTGCGGCCGAGCTCGAAGGCCGGCACGACACAGGCGAGGTACCCGGTCTCCGGCTGCAGCAGGCGCGGGCAGACGAGGCGTGCGAGCGACAGCTCCGGCCGGGTCGCCAGCAGGGCAGGCCATTGATCGGGAGGCAGCGCGCTGTCGGCGGTGAGCTGCGCATGCGCCCAGGCCCAGCTGTCGGCAAGGTCCGGCAGTTCCGCGGCGGGCTTCGCCGGCGCGCCGATGCGCAGCACCGGCAGCGGACCGCCGCCGGGCGGGTCGAGACGCACGCCGTCGCGCTTCTGCACCACCACCAGCACCAGCCAGGGCCGCAGCCGCGCCTGCGCGCCGGCCCCGGCGGGCGTGAACAGCCACGGCAGGCTGGGCTCGTCGAACTCGACCAGTGCGAAGTAGTTCGGCTCGACCGCGCGCGACCCCGGCGCCGGCTCGCTGCGGATGATCTGCCGCGGGTCGAGCCCGGTGACGTGGCCCGGCCCCATCAGCCGCACCGGCACCGAGACCGGCGTGCTGCCGTTGATCATGAGCCCGGCCTGCGCCGCGGCCACGCCGGGCTGCTGCGCGCCGAAGGTGTCGGGCGCGAGCAGGGCCGCCGCGGCGCCCTGGCGCATCCACGGCAGGAAGATCAGGTTGGCGGTCAGGTCGGCCATTGTCAGGACTCCTCGGCCAGTTCGAAGCCGGGGATCAGCACTGGCGCCGCCGGGCCGCCGGGCTTGCCGCGCAGTTCGCCCTGGGCTTCGATCCAGGTCAGCGGGGCGCCCGGCGTCGGCGTCGAGCCGGTCTCGACCGCGGCCCAGCCCGGCGCACGCAGGCTCGGAGGCGGCGCCGCCGGGCCGGTGCGGCGGAAACGTTCGGTCAGGCTGCGCCGCACCGGCGCGCGCGCGGCCGCGCCGGCCATCGCCATGATCAGCACCAGGCCGCCATCGGGTTGGTGCGGCTCGGGCTCGACGCTCGCGCTGCCGTCCGCGCCGATGCGGATGTCCTTGTAGTCGAAGGTCGAGGCGGCCTTCGCCGCGGCATCGAAGCTGTAGTCGCTGCCGCCGAAGGCGACGCCGGCGTCCATGCTTTCGAACGACGGCGCGGCGAGCTTGTCCTCGTCGCTCATCTCGAAGAACTGCGCCGGCGCGAACAGCTCGGCCACGCCGCGCACCTGCTGCGGCGTGCTGCCGAGCGTGGCCTGCGTGATCGTGAAGCGGCGCGCGCCGGCGGGCATCGCGGTGCCGACGCGTTCGATGTCGCGCGTCAGGTTCAGCGGCACCACCGATTGGCGCACGCTCAAGCTGCCGAGCGGATGCAGCAGCACGCCGGCCGCCGCGTCCTTGCGCAGCGAGACCAGCTGCGCCGCGGCCGCCGGCAGCTCGGCCTGCCAGGCCTTGGCGTCGGCCAGCGCCTTGCCGAGCGCATCCAGCACGTCGATCGAGGGCACGTCGTTCGGCGTGCCGCCGCCGACCAGGGTGGCATCGAAGCGCACCGAAAAATCGCACCACAGGATCTCGAAAGTCGCCTTGCCGCGCACGCGCAGCGGCAGCGGCCCTTCGAGCGCGCCTTCGAGCTTGACCTTGAACAGGTTGTGCGAGCCGCGCTTGAGCTGCACGCCGGCGCGGTACTCGGCGAGGAAGTGGAACGGCAGCAGCTGGATCAGCACGTCGAAGCCGATCTCGCCCTCGACGCTGAAGCCGAAGGCCGCGGCATACAGCGACGCGCTGGCGCCGAACTGCACGGTGTTCGAGGTGATCGCGAAATAGGCCTGGCAGCTGAGCTTCGGGTTGTCGCCGGTGGTCAGCGCGACGCCGACCCGCTTCAGCAGCGGAAAGCCCTGCGGCAAGGCGAACTTCGGGTGCAGCCCGCCGACCGCCAACGCGAAGCCGCCGCTGCCCTTCCAGCCGGCGCGCAAGGCCATCGCGCCGGTCAGCACGAAGCGCCGGCACAGCTTGGAATCGACCAGCGAGGCATCGAGCGCGACCGTGCCTTCGTCGAAGTCGACGATGCCGAGCGCATCCATGTTGATGCGCACCACGTCCTGGTCGGTGCGCGGCAGCACCGCGCGGATGCGCCCGAGCACGATCAGCCGGTGGCGGTTGCCCCATTCGTAGATCACGCCGAGATCCATCAGCACCAGGGTCGGCGAGGCCCAGCCGATCTTCAGCAGGATGCCGGCCATGTGGCTGCCGCGCCTGGCCGGAAAGAGTGTCGTCAGGCTTTTCAGCACCTCGGCGGTGTGGTGCACCGGATCGACCGGGAACAGCACGTTGCGCAGCTGCCCGGTCGGGATCGCGGCGCGCATCGCGACCTCGTCGAAAGTGCGGTGCAAGGCCAGCATGCCGCCGATGCCCTGCAGCGTGAAACCCATGCCGAGCGGGAAGGGCTGGAAGTCCTCGACCGTGATGAAGACGATCAGCGAGAAGCCCTTGCTGCCGTCGGCATTGCGTGTCGCGATCAAGCCGATCGCCTTGACCGAGAGGCCGCCGCGCAAGGCCAGCTGCGCCGCGCCGAAGTAGAGCTGCAGGTCCGGGTCGTGGAAGAAGGTGCCGCCGCCGCTGACCAGCGCGGTGTCGATCTGCAGCGCGATGCCTTGCGGCGGCTTGATCGCGATGCCGAGGTCGACGAAGTGCAGGTTGCGCGAGGAGCGCGGCTTGCGGTTGTCGATCAGCACGCGCAGGCCGAGGCGCTCGACCCGCGCGTAGAAGGGCCCGAGCTGGGCGCTGAACGAGGTGTCGGCTTCGAGCGCGAACTGGTCGGCCTCGCTGACCGGCTTGTCGGCCGGGGCGCGCGCGAGGCGCAGCGCCACCTCGTGGATTGTCACCGGGCCGAAGCTGCGGCCGATCGGCACGGTGGCCGCGATCGTCGGCGCGCCGATCGTGCCGTCGCCGGCGAGCGGCGCGTTCGGCGTGTTGCTGCTGTCGGGGCTGGCCACCGGCGGGGCCCTGCCTTCGAGGATCAGCCCGCGCGCGCTCGAGTAGCCGAAGGTGATCTCGAACGGCAGGCGCAGCGGCGTGCCGCCGAGCAGCTCGCCGACCAGGCTGTCGTTGTCCTTCGCGTCGATCACCACCGCGCAGCGGCCGAGGCTGGTCGTCATCTCCGCGCCTCCGCTGCCGATCGCGAGCGCGAACGCGAGCTGCCCGATCTCGAGCCGGCTGCCGCTCGCCGACGGCAAGGCGAACGACAGGCCGCTGCCGGCATCGGGCTGCGACGCGAAGCCGATGCTCGCGCCGAAGTTGCTCGCACCTCCCTCCGGCCCGGCGAACTGGAAGCTGAGGTGGTCGAGTCCGATCAGCGCCGCCGCGGCGCCATCGCCGCGTGTCTTCAGCGAGAACATCCAGCGCTTGTTCAAGGGCGCTTCCAGGTCGACGCTGCCGCCGAGCGCGATGAAGGCCGAGCGGCCGCCTTCGTTCTTCGGCACCACCGCGAGGCTCGCCTGCAGGCGCTCGGCGACGGCCGGATCGGCCGGCGTCGCGCCCGGCTTGTCGCGGCCGAGCGAGAGCGACAGCATGCGGCTGGAGATCGCGTCGGCCAGCGGCGGGACCACATCGCTGTCGTCGTCGAAGGCCAGCGTGTCCCAGCCGTATTGCAGGTCCGACAGGCCGTTGATCTTCGAGATGCCGTCCCAGATTGCGAGCACCGCGGCGCCGAGGCGCAGTCCGAGATCGGTGATCTGCGTCGCGGTGTCGAGCTTCTCCAGCCCCTTGCCGGGCGCCCATAGGAAGAGCGCGATCGACGCGAAGGCGCGGCCGATGCGCACCAGCGAGTTGCCGCCGGCGCCGAAGGTCGAGCCCATCTCCTCGATCGTGTCGACCGCCTGCAGCAGCATGAAGGTGCGCGGCAGGCGCAGCCGCAGGTAGTTGCTCGCGAAGATGTCGAGCAGGCTGTGGCCCAGCTCCTGCGCGCCCTGCGCCGCGCCGAGCTGCCAGGTCTCGACGTTGCTCGCGATCGCGTTCATCAGCAGCGCGATGTCGGCGAGCGCGCTGGCGGTGGCTTCGGTGCTCGGGTTCGAGGCGTCGCGGTAGGCCTTGATCGCGTCCAGCTTGTCGGCGGGCAGCGCGGCGCCATCGGGGGCCGAGGCTGCGGTGCCGCCGAGGTCGCGGATCAGCGCCTGCTTCGCCAGCGGATCGGTGACCGCCTGGCCGACGAACTCGAAGAAGCCCACCGACTCGTCGGCGATCAGCTGGAAGAAGTCCTTGTCGGCCACGATGTGTCCGCCTCAGGGCTGCTGGACCGGCGCCAGGGCGGGCGCCGGCGGCTTCGGCAGCGGCACCGGGATGACCGGTGCGCGCAGGGTGCTCGGCGGGGCTTCGTCCTCCGGGCCGAGCGGCGCCACCTGCACCATGTAGGCCTGGGCCTTCGGCTGCTCGGCCGCCGGCTGGTCCGGGTCGGCGAAGGCGGTGTAGACCTCGTGGATCGCATCGAGCTTGCCGCCGTCCTTGCGCTCGAAGCGCACCAGGCCGAAGTTGGCGCGGAACAGCATCATCCGCGCATTGCGCAAGTGGCCGAGCACGTGCTGATGGCGCGCCGCGATCGCCTGGTAGGCCTGCAGCACGGTGGCGGGGCTGGCGAGCTGCTGCTCGATCTTCGTGTTGTCCAGCGGCAGCGGCTGGATCGGTGCTGGACGTTCGCTGTCGGCGCGGGTGTCGACCAGCGGCGTGACGCGCCAGCGCCAGTCGGGCGGGAAGGCCGGGTTCAGGCGGCTGGCCTTCAGCGGGTCGAAGACGAAGTCGGGCGCCTCGTAGTCGTTCTGGTCCGGCCAGCCGAAGCTCGGCACCATCACCGGCACCGACTGCAGCCGCGAGCGCATCACCGGCACCAGGTCGAGCTCGCTCGTGCCGGCCGGCAGCAGCACCAGCTGCTCCTGCGGCCGGTCCCAGCCGATGCGCTCGGTGCCGACCTTCGCGCGCACCATCTGCTGCGCCCAGCCGGCGCTGCGGTCGACTCTCGAGATCTTGCCCGGCATCACGTTCTTGAAGCCGCTCGACGTGAACTGCGCGATGCGCGCCGGCTGCGTCGCGTTGCCCAGCCAGTAGCTCATCAGCGCGCCCGACGAGTAGTGCACGTCGCCCGACAGCAGCACCACGCGCTGGAAGGGCTGCAGGCGCTTCAGCAGCGCCTCGAAGGTGATCGTGTCGAAGGCCCAGGCCTCGATCGCGTCCGGGTTGGTGCCGAGCATCTCGCGCAGGCCGGTGGTGCTGTCCGGGTGCAGCTCGGATTCCTTCTTCGCCGCCTGCACCGCATCGAAGACGCGGTAGGTCAGCGGCGCGACGATCTCGTCGAGCACCGGCGGGCCGATCACCTGCAGCGGCGCGATCACGATCAGCACCTCGCGGCCGGCCGGCAGCGGCTGGGCCGGCACCTGGTCGACCTGCGCCTCGATCGAGACGTTGCCGGGCGGCCCGTTGCGCGAGCCGTAGCTGCGGCGGGTGCGGTTGTCGATCGCGATCACGCGGTGCTTCGGGCCGTCGACCGAGAAGTGCCAGAGGATGGGCGGCGTGACAGAGTCGAAGCGGCCGTCCGCGGTCGGCGTGTTGCGCAGGTCGAGGCCGAAGAGCTGGTTGATGCGCTCGGCGGCGGCGCGATTCGGGCCGCGGAGGACGTCTTCGGCGAAGAGCTTCGGCACTTCGTCGAGCAACTCGCGCTGCGGCCCGCTGTCGTAGCTCACCGGGTCGTTGCCCCAGTCCTGGAACAGCGCGTAGGCGAGCAGGCCGTTGCGCAGGATGTCCTGGCCGAGCGCGGTGGTCAGAACGCGGTCGCGCCACATCGGGTTCAGGAAGAAGTCGTCGGTCACGTCATGGTCGTCGAGCACCATGTAGGTCGGCACGTTGGCGAGCGCGCGCTGCACCTTCGGCAGGCCTTTGCGGAAGGCTTTCAGGATCGCGAGGTCGCCGCGCAGGCTGCGCTGGATCTCCTCGGGCGTGCGCGTGTCGGGCTCGTCGTGCGTGCCGGGCTCGGGATAGAAATGGCGGGCGATGCGTGCGGGGAACCGGACCGCCGGCATCTCGATCGCGAGGCCGGCCGGCAGGTCTTCGTCCCACAGGATCGCGCGGCGTGCGTTCGGATCGTTCGGGTCGAGCACCAGGCGCGCCTCGGGGATCACCGGGCCCCAGCAGGCGCTGCTCCAGACGCTGAGGTAGAGCGCGGCGAACTCGCCCAGCGACATCACGTGGCTGGAGCCGTCTTCGCTGGTCAGCTGTGCGGCGCGGCGGGTTAGCGAGAGGCGGCGGGCTTCGGGGAAGTGGATGCGGTCGGCCGGCAGCTCCGGGTCGGCGGCGGTGGTCGCGGCCGGTTCGAGCTGGTAGCTGTCGAGCGGTGCGGCGGTGCTCGGCGTGCTGCCGGGTTTCAGCGAGAGGATCTCGTCGAGGCGCAGATGCTCGACCGGCGACTGCGCGTTCGGATCCGCGCCGCTGGTCCCGATCAGCTGGTTCGCGAGCCGCATCACCAGCAGCATGTGCAGCGGCTGCACGTCGTCGGCGTAGATCTGGTCGCCGCCAAGGAAGAGCTGGTGCGGGCGGCGGCGCGGGTCCTGGTAGGCGGCGTCGTCGAAGATCAGATCGTCGATCCAGACCATCGCGTCCGGGTCGGGATGGCTGGGGCGGCGGCATGAGCCGTAGAGCAGGCGCAGGTTCTCCAGATCGGACGGCGGCGGCGCGAAGCTCGGCAGCAGGCCGGGCTCGTAGCCGAGCGGCACGTGGGCCACGCCGTCGACCGTCGCGGCGCCGAGCATGTTCAAGGTGTTGAGGGTCTCGACGCTGTCGCCGAGGTCGAACTCGACGTCGTAGGAATAGAGCCGGTCGGCCTGGAAGCTCTGCACCGACTCGGGCGGGATGCGCAAGGTGACCTGGGCGATGTAGAGCTCGGCACCGACGCGCACCGGCGTGGCGCCGATGCCGGGGCTCGAGACCATCGGGTTGCCCTGCGTGGCCGCGGCGCGGCCTTCCCAGACCAGCAGCCGCACGGTCGCGAAGCGGCTCAGTGCGACCCACACGGAGACCAGGGTCGGTTCGACGCGCCGCAGGATCGGGCCTGCGAGCAGCAATGGCAGATCCAAGCGGGCCTCCTCGGTGGTTGCGACGTATCGTTACGGCGTTTGACTCCAGCATAGGAAGCGAAGCGGGTTCCGGTACCCCTAACAACCCAGGGTTGCGGCCGGATAGCGGCGGCGGTTGCAATCCACGGGCCGCGTCCGGCGCCGCGGACGGGGCGTTCCATCGCAGCCGGCGGCGTTCTGTCGCACGCCGGCTGACGGACTTTCAGCGACCGGCGCAGGATCGCGTCATCCCCAGCCTGGAGTGCCGCCATGTCGAACCATCCATACGCTTCGGTCGAAGCCCTGGCCCGCCGCCGCGTCGGCATGAAGATGGGCTTCTACATCCATGCGCTGGTGTTCGTGCTGGTCAACGCCGGGCTCTTCGTCATCAACACCGTCGGGGGCGGACCGAACTGGCACTTCTACCCTCTGCTCGGCTGGGGCCTCGGCCTCGCGATCCATGGGCTGGTGACGTTCGTCATGCTGGCGGGGGGTGGCCTGCGCGAGCGCATGCTGGAGCGCGAGATCGAGAGCCTGAAGCGGCGCGCGCATTAGGGGTGGCCGCCGGCGCTGCCGGCACCTATACCGAAAGGGCGATGCCTGCGTTGCGACGCGGACCGTCCTGCCCGACCTCGGTCCGAACCAGGGCATGGCGCCACGGCATCGCACAGGAGCCCTGTTGACCAGCCATCGACCCGATCATGTCGGCGATCCCTTGCTCGAACGCGACGCCGAACTCGCGCTGTTCGCGCAGCGCATCGCCGCGCTGCGCGCCGACCCCCCGGCCGGCACCTGCCTGTTGCTCGGCGCCGAAGCCGGCGGCGGCAAGACGGCGCTGATCGCCGCGGCGCGCCGCGCGTCGGCCGACGTGCCGTGGCTCATCGGCAGCTGCGAGCCGATGCTGTCGCCGCCGCCGCTCGGCGCGCTGATCGATCTGCTCGACGCGCTGCCGCCGTCCCTCGCCGCGGCGGTGCGTGACGGCCATCGCACGCCCGAGGTCTTCGCAGGCCTGCTCGAGATGCTGCGCCAGCGCCGCAACCCGCTCGTGCTGGTGATCGACGACGTGCAATGGGCCGACGGCGCGACGCTCGACCTGCTGCGCTACCTCGGCCGGCGCATCGACGGCACCTGTGTCTTGCTCGTGCTCGCCTACCGCGACGACGCATTGGCCGGCGACCATCCGCTGCGCGCCGTGCTCGGCGGCCTTCCGCCGCGCAGCTGCATCCGCATGCGGCTCGCCCCGCTGTCGAGTTCAGCCGTCGGCGAGCTGGCGCGCCGCGCCGGACGCAGTGCCGAGGGCCTGCATCGCGCCACCGGCGGCAACCCCTTCTTCGTCACCGAATCGCTGGCCGCAGGAAGCCATGCGCTGCCGGCTTCGGTGAGCGATGCGGTGCTCGCACGCGCGGCGCCGCTGGCCGCAGAGGCGCGCGACCTGCTGGACCTCGTCAGCGTGGCGCCGGCCCAGATGGCGCTCGACGTGCTCGATGCGCTGATCGGCGAGTGCGGCAGTGCCCTCGATGCCTGCATCGGGGCCGGCCTGCTTCAGCTCGATGGCGCTGCGCTGCACTTTCGCCACGAACTGGCGCGGCGCGCGATCGAGGCCGCGCTGCCGCCGGGCCGGGCGGCGGCCTTGCATGCCGCGGCCTTCGATGCGCTGAGCGTGCGTGGCGCGCCCGCGGTGCGGCTGGTGCATCACGCGGCGCGGGCAGGGCTTTCCGGCGCGGTGCTGGCGCTGGCGTCGCAGGCGGCGCGCGAGGCCGCCGCCGCCTCGGCGCACCGGCAGGCTGCCGCGCTGTACGACCTCGCGCTCGAGCACGCGAGCGCGACGCCGCCGCGCGATCACGCCGCGCTCTTCGTCGCGCATGCAGACGAGTGCATGTTCGTGAACCGGGTCGACGATGCGATCGCGTCGCGGCGCCGCGCGCTTGCGATACATCGCCTGCTGGACGATCGCCGCGCCGAAGCGCTGGACCTGCGCGCGCTCGCACGCATCGAGTGGTACCGCGGCGCGCCGCGCGCCGGCCAGCCCTATGCGCGAGCCGCGATCGAGGTGCTCGAGCCGCTCGATGCCCCGCGCGAGCTCGGCATGGCCTACGCCACGCTGGCGCAGCTGCACCTGCTCGGCGAAACCTCGGCACCGGCCTTCGACTGGGGCCTGCGGGCGCTCGACCTGTTCGAAGGACTGGCCGATGCCGAAGGCCTGACGTATGCGCTGAACACCGTCGGCACCGCCCAGCTGCGTGCTTCGGAGGGTCCCGAGGGCTGGGCGCGGCTGCGGCGCAGCCTGCGCATCGCGCTCGATGCCGACCTCGACGAACATGCGGCACGGGCCTTCGTCAACCTGGTGTCGCTGTGCCAAGTGCACCGGCGGCATGACGAGCTCGAAGCGTGCTTCACGCAGGGCATCGCCTACTGCGAAACGCACGACATGGACCTGTACGCCTGCCGGCTGCGTGTGCGCCATGCGCATGCGCTGCTCGAGCGCGGCTGCTGGGCCGAGGCCGAGGCCGAGCTCGCCGCCGTCCGGCAGCTGCCGATCGAGGCCGGGCTCGACGCGGAGCAATCGGCGCATCTGCAGGCGCTGCTCGACCTCCGGCGTGGCCTGCGGCACGCCGATGCCTATTGGGAGGCGATGCTCGGCGGGCACCGGTCGCTGCGCGTCGACCCGTGGTTCGTGCCGCAGGCAGTGACGCGCTGCGAGGCCGCCTGGCTGCGCGGTGAAGACGAGCGTGTGCTGCGCATCGCGGCCGAATCGTTCGAGACGGCCGAGCTCGGCCAGGAAGCCTGGCGCATCGGCCAGCTCGCCTGCTGGATGCGACGTGCCGGCGGCAAGGCGCCCGCCATCGCGCGAGCGCTGCCGCCGCCGTGCCGGCTCGAACTCGCCGGCGATCACCGCGCTGCGGCCGAGGCCTGGGCGGCGCTCGGCTGCCGCTACGAACAAGGGCTGGCACTGCTTGGCGGCGACGAGGCCGATCAGCACGCCGCCTTGGCGTTGTTCGACGAGATCGGCGCCGCGGCGGCGGCCCGCATCGCGCGCCGGCGGCTGCGCGCACGCGGCGCGCGCGGCGTGCGCCGCGGCCGGAACGCGCGCACCGGCAATGATCCGCTCGGGCTGACCGGGCGCGAGCGCCAGGTGTTCGATCTGCTGGCTGATCGATTGTCGAACCGCTCCATCGCCGAGCGGCTGCATCGCTCGGAACGCACCGTCGAGCACCATGTCGCGGCGCTGCTCGGCAAGCTCGGCGTCGCGAGCCGCGCCGAGGCCGCGGCGCTCGCCGCCCGGCGCGCCGCGAATTAGGTAGCGCCGTGGCACCGGCGGCACGAGCAGCGGCAGCGCAACCAAGGTGACGATCTCCCCGGCACGACCTTCGCCTGCCTGCTGCTGAAGCCGAAGTGGGGCCCGAACGGGAAGCAGATCGTCGACTAGCCTGTACTGAAGCGGCTCATGACGCAGCGGCGCGCAGCGGCAAGGTCATGCGGCAGGCCGCCACCCGCCCGTCGTAGTAGCCGGGCAGCTGCTGCGTCGCGATGAAGCCGAGCTCGCGATAGAACGAGCGGGCCGCGGCATTGTCGGCGCGAACCTCGAGCTGGATCGACACGATGCCGGCGACTCGCGCCGACGCGATCAGCCACTCGGTCAGGCATCGCCCGATGCCGCGCCGCTGCTGCGTTTGCCGCACGCACAGCAGGGCCAGATGCGCGTCCGCATCGCCGAAGTGCATCACGGCAAAGCCCTGCACCTGCGGCCCCTCGCAGGCGACCAGGGCCACGCTCTCGGCATCCCTGATCAGCGCCGCCATGCGCGGCGGCGTGTAGCGCCAGCCGAGCCCGGCCTCGATCAGGTCGCGCGACATCTCGGCCATCACCCGCGCCTCCTGCACGCGCGCCGGCCGCAGCACCAGGGCACAGGGCTGATTCACGGGTCGGTCGAAGCACGCACGATGCGGCGATTTTGTCATCGGCACGTGCATTGCGGCCCGGCCGGGAGCAAACTAGCCCGCACCGCATCGATCGCTTTCCACCAGGAGGCCGTCATGTCCATTCCCCCGCGTCTATCCAGCTACCTCGACCAGCGCGGTGCGCACTACGAGCTCTGCCTGCACCAGCACAGCCGCAGCAGCGCCGAGACCGCGCGCACGGCGCATGTCCCGCCGCATCAGCTCGCCAAGTCGGTGATCGTCGAAGACGATCGCGGCCGTTTGATGGCCGTCGTGCCGGCTGACCGGAAGGTCCGGCTCGGCCAGCTCTCGCGCCTGCTCGACCGCAAACATCTGCGGCTGGTCGACGAGGCCTGCATCGTCGCGATGTTCGCGGACTGCGATCGCGGCGCCGTGCCCGCGCTGGGCATGGCCTGGGACGTCGAGACCATCGTCGACGACGAGCTCGACGCCAGCGAGGTCGTCTACGTCGAGACCGGCGACCACGAATGCCTGCTGCGGCTGGCGGACCATCAGTTCCACGAGCTGATGCTGGCGGCGCGGCACGGCCACTTCTGCGGCCAGCCGCTGCATTGAACGAGGTTTCGCGCGTTCGCGCCGTCGTCGCTGGATGAGGCGGCGAGGGAGGGAATGCTGGCGTCGTTTGGCGATCGACTGGGGCAGGCCTTCCGTATCGCGCCAGATTTGTCACTCACGAGCGTCGATGCGTCGCCGACAGAATGACCGCCCGGCCCACGGCGAGTGGCGATGCGCAGACGGCGTGATGCTCGAGCCGAGGCTGGATCTCGTCTAACTTATGGAGTTGCAAATGACGCCGACTACATCGACCGAGAACAAGCCGGAGGGCGCGACCCTCACGATGAACATGCCGCCGATCGTCTCGCCGGAGGCTTGGGAGGCGGCGCGCGTGCAGCTGCTCGCCAAGGAAAAAGCCTTGACCCGGGCACGTGATGCACTCGCCGCGGAGCGTCGACGGATGCCGTGGACACCCGTGGAAAAAGCCTATGTCTTCGAAGGCCCCCAAGGCCGGGCCAGCCTGCTCGATCTGTTCGACGGCCGGCGCCAGCTGATCCTGTATCGCGCCTTCTTCGAGCCGGGGGTGTTCGGCTGGCCCGAGCATGCCTGCCGCGGCTGCTCGCTGGGCGCCGATCAGGTGGCCCATCTCGCCCATCTGAACGCCCGCGACACCACGCTGGTGTTCGCCTCGCGCGCGCCGCAGTCCGATATCGGGCGCCTCAAAGCGAGCATGGGCTGGACGATGCCGTGGTACACGATCACGGACACCTTCGACGCCGACTTCGGCGTCGACGAGTGGCACGGCACGAACGTGTTCTTGCGCGACGGCGATCGCCTGTTCCGCACCTACTTCGTCAACAACCGCGGCGACGAGGCCTTGGGCAGCACCTGGAGCTACCTCGACCTGACGCCGCTGGGCCGCCAGGAAACCTGGGAAGACTCGCCCGCCGGATACCCGCAGACGCCGCCATACGTGTGGTGGAACTGGCACGACAGCTATCAGGCCGAGGCCGCACCAGACCCCCGCTGGAGCGAAGTGGTGAAGGTCGGCGTGGCGGCGTTCGAAGGCACGGGCGACGCGTCCGCGGCGGCGGCCTCGTCGTGCTGTGCACCGAAGGAATGAGCCGCCGAGCCGACGGCGACGGCATCACTGGATCGTGTAGCCGCCATCGATGATCAGGTTCTCGCCGGTGATCATCCCGGCGTGCGCGCTGACGAGGTACAGGATGGCCGCCGCGATCTCGGCCGGCTGCGCAAAGCGGCCCGCCGGGATCTTCCGCTTCATCGCCTCGCCGACCTCGCCGGCCCAGGCCTTCTTGCCGAGCTCGGTCTCGACCACGGTGGGCGACACCGCGTTCACGGTGATGCCCAGCGGCGCCCACTCGACCGCCAGCACCTGGGTCATCGAGACCAGGGCCGCCTTGCTCGCGCAATAGGCCACGTGCCGCTCGAGCGCGATCACGCTGGCCTGCGACGCGAGGTTGACGATGCGGCCGCCGCCTTGGGGCCTCATCACCGCGGCCACCGCCTGGGCGAGGAAGAACGGCGCCTTCAGGTTGATCGCCATGGTCTTGTCCCAGTCCGACTCCTTGACCGCGTCGGCACGGTCGAGCAGGGCCACGCCGGCGTTGTTGACGAGCATGTCGATGCGCGCGAAGCGTTGCACCGCCTGCGCCACCGCGGCCTCGAGCTGGCCCAGATCGGCCACGTTGCAGGCGATGCCGAGGTGCTCGCCCGGCAGCCGCCCGGCCACCGCGGCGACCTGCTCGCTCAGGTCGAGCAGCACCAGGCGGGCGCCCTGGGCGGCGAAGAGTTCGGCCACCGCCAGGCCGATGCCCGAGGCGCCGCCGGTGATCAGCGCGACCTGGCCGCTGAGGTCGAATGCCGCATCGAAGGAAGAAGACATGGCTTGGCTCTCCTCTACTTGGCGCGCTTGGCCAGCAGCGCGTCGGCGTTCTGCGTCGTGATCGGCGTCCACGGCACGTTGTACTGCTTGGCCGTGCCGTCGCCCCAGTTCAGGCCGGCGGAGGCGTAGTCCGTCCACAGTGCGGCGCGCGGCTTGTAGCTCGGGCCTTCGATCTGGCGCAGCAGCACGTCGAGCCCGCCCTGCGCCTGGCCCTGCGCATCCTGCAGGATGCTGACCATGTCGCCGGCCTTCACCGCCTTGATCGCATCGCTGACGCCGTCGATGCCCGCGGTCGGGATGGCCTTCGGCACCAGGCCCTTGGCCTTCACCGCTTCGATCGCGCCGAGCGCCATCTCGTCGTTCTGGCCGATGATGCCGTTGATCTTGCCGGAGTGGGCGGTGAGCCAGTTCTCCATCAGAGAGAGCGACTCGGCGCGCGACCAGTTGGCGGTCTTCATCTCCAGCACCTTCACGTCCTTGTACTTGGCGAGCGCGGCCTGGTTGCCCTTGCGGCGCTCGATCTGCGCGGACTGCCCGATCGGGCCTTCGATGATCACCACGTTGCCCTTGCCGCCGATGGCCTTGATCACGCTCTCGGCTTCCATCTCGCCGGCCACCGCGTCGTCGGAGCCGACATAGGAGGCGAGCTTGGCGCTGTTGACGCGGGTGTTGGAGCCGACCACCGGGATCTTCGCCGCGGCGGCTTTCTCGACGGCCTCGGCGCCGGCTTGGATGTCGATCGGCACGAACAGGATGCCGTCGAATTTCTGCGTGACCATGGTGTCGAACTGGTTGTTCTGGGTCAGCGCGTCGTACTTGCCGTCGAAGACCGTCAGCTTGACGGTGCCGTCCCTGACGGCCGGGTGATCCTTCAGCGCATTGACCCAGAGCTGCATGAACTCGCCCTTGAGGCCATAGACGGCGGCGCCGATCTTGTAGGTCTTTTGCTGGGCAGCAGCGAACTGCGGGGTGGCGAGGGCGGCCAGGGCCACCGACAGGACGGCCAGTTTCAGGATTCGCATCGCGATGTCTCCGGGAGTGAGTGTTGGATGGATCGCAGGTCAAGCCTGCTTCTTGCGCGAGACATCGAGCAGCACGGCCGCGACGATGATTGCACCCTTGATGACCTGCTGGTAGTAGGACGACACGCCCAGCAGATCGAGACCGTTGTTGATCACGCCGATGATCAGCGCGCCGACCAGCGTGCCGGTGAGCGTGCCCACGCCGCCGCTGAGCGACGTGCCGCCGATCACCACCGCGGCGATCGCATCGAGCTCGTAGGCGACGCCCGCCTGGGGCAGGGCCGATGTCGTGCGCGCGGCCAGGATCAGCCCCGCCAGCGCCGAAAGCGCGCCCGAGATCACGTAGACGAAGAAGGTCACGCGGGCGGTGTTGATGCCGCTGGTCTTGGCGCTCTTCTCGTTGCCGCCGACCGCATACACGGCGCGGCCGAAGGTGGTGTACTTGAGCACGAACCAGAACACGAAGAAGGTCGCCGCGAGGATGATCACCGGCACCGGGATGCCGGCCGCCATGCCCTGGCCGATAGAGCGAAAGCCCGGCGAGAGCGCCGCGATCGGCATGCCGTCGTTGTAGATGAAGGTCAGCCCGCGTGCCACGCTGAGCATGCCGAGCGTGACGACGAAGGGCGCGACCGAGAGCCCTGCGATCAGCCCGCCGTTGACGGCCCCCAGCGCCGCGCCGACCGCCAGGCCTGCGGCGATGCCGAGCATCGGGGTGTGCGCCGTTTCGCCGGTGACCAGGCTGGCCGCGACGATGCCCGAGACGGCGAGCAGCGAGCCCACCGAGAGGTCGATCCCCTTGGTCAGGATGACGTAGGTCATGCCGATCGCGAGGATGCCGTTGATCGAGGTCTGGCGCAGGATGTTGACCCAGTTGCCCCAGCTCAGGAAGTTCTCGTCGGCCACGCTGAGCGCGATGCACAGCACGATGAAGGCGAGCACGATGCCGTAGTCGGCCAGCAGGTGGCGCCAGCGGAGCCTGGCGGCGGGCGCGGCGGCGCCGGTGGAAGCAGCGGTCATGGTGGGGTGGGGGTTCATGGAGGAGCGCGGCAGCGCGGTCTCAGGATGCGAGGTGCAGGAGCTCTTCCTGCGTCGCGGAATGGCCGTCGATCACGTCGGCGAGGCGGCCCTTGCGGAAGATCGCGATGCGGTCGCTCAGGTCCAGCACCTCGGGCGCTTCGGACGAGACCACGATCACCGCGTTGCCCTGCTCGGCAAAGGAGGCGAGGAAGGCGTAGACCTCGCGCTTGGCGCCTTCGTCGATGCCGCGCGTGGGCTCGTCGCACAGCAGGCAGACCGGCTGGGTCGCCATGCAGCGCGCCAGCACCACCTTCTGCTGGTTGCCGCCGCTCAGGCCCGAGACGGCCATCGCGGGGCTCGCCAGCTTGATGCGCATGCGCTGCACCATCGTGTCGACCAGCGAGCGTTCGGCCTTGCGGTCGACGATCGACGCATGCTGCAGCTCGGGCAAGGCGGCCAGGCTGGTGTTGAAGCTGACCGAGGAGCTGAGCACCAGGCCGGTGGCCTTGCGGTCTTCGGTCACCAGCGACAGCCCGGCCTTGATCGATGCGGCCGGGTTGCCCTTCGGCAGCGGCTGGCCGCGCAGGCTGGCCTCGCCGGCATCGGGGCGCGTCAGGCCGTAGAGGCAGTTGAGGAACTCGCTGCGCCCCGAGCCCATCAGCCCGTAGATGCCCAGCACTTCGCCGGGCGCGACCTCGAGGCTGATGTCGTCGAACTCGCCTTCGCGCGAGAGGCCCTTGACGGACACCAGGCTGGCGCCGGAAGCGGCCGGCTTGTGCTTCTTGTCGGCGATGCGCACTTCCTGGCCGACGATCAGCTTGACGAGCTGGCGCCGGTCGATGTCGGCCAGCTTGCCGCTCTCGACGAAGCCGCCGTCGCGGAACACGGTGTAGCTGTCGGCGATCGTGAAGATCTCGGACAGGCGGTGCGAGACGTACAGGATGCCGGCGCCCTGCGCGGTGACGCTGCGGATCGCGTCGAACAGGATGCCGGTCTCGCTCTCGCCGATGGCCGAGGTGGGCTCGTCCATGATGATGATGTCGCTCTGGCGGCTGAAGGCCTTGGCGATCTCGACCAGCTGCGTCTGCGCCAGGCTCAGCCGGCCCATCAGCAGGCGCGCGTCGATGTCGAAGCGCAGCCGCCTCAGCAGCGCGTTCGCCTGCTCGAAGAGCGCCGGGTAGTTGATCACCAGCCCGCCGTGCTTGGGCTCGCGGCCGAGGTAGATGTTCTCGGCCACCGTCATGCCGGGGATCGGCGAGAGCTCCTGCGTGATGATCGAGATGCGGTGCTCGATGGCCTCGTGCGGCGAGGCGAAGTCCACCGCCTGGCCCTTCACCTGCACCTCGCCGGCATCGCGCCGCAGGATGCCCATCAGGATGTTCAGGAAGGTCGACTTGCCGGCGCCGTTGCCGCCGCACAGCGCATGCACGCTGCCGCGCTGCAGGCTCAGGCAGCCGTTCTTCAATGCCGGAACGCCGTTGAAGCTTTTGGCCACGCCACGGGCGTGCACCAGGGGATGATCCATCGGCGCTGTCTCCTTGGGTCTGCGTCAGCATGATCAGAAGATCGCGATCTGATCGAATGATCGTCCAGGCAGCGGAGTATTGGCGTCGAGTGAGCAGATGTCAACCGGGTGATCTTATGCCCAAGGGTATGCCCTAGGCAGAAATGACCTGATACGGAAGTCCTCTACGCCGAGGGCGAACGGCGATATTGGCTTGTGATCATTGACTTGACAGGTGATCAAATGATCAAGCCGGGCCCGGTCCGCCGAGTCAATCGTCCCGCTGCCGCCTCAACGCGAAGTAGCCCGCGGCTGCCGTGAACGTCACGACGATGCCGACGACGATCCAGAAGCCGTGCTTGTGCTCCGCCAGCGGCACGCCGCCGACGTTCATGCCGAGCAGGCCGGCGATGATGTTGATCGGCAAGGCGAGCACCGTCACCACCGTCAGCACGAAGAGGCTCTTGTTGTTCTCTTCGTTGACCTCGGCCGC
>Ga0105240_10002127_pt1 | contig 32338 bp, 25 predicted proteins | sample KBSC54metaG_FD_80426 | JGI IMG/M metagenome (GOLD analysis project Ga0105240, IMG submission 80426) | Corn rhizosphere microbial communities from Kellogg Biological Station, Michigan, USA - KBS C5-4 metaG | ecosystem: Host-associated > Plants > Roots > Rhizosphere > Soil | place: Michigan, USA... | reverse complement strand
TCACGTCCGCGACCGTTACCTTCTCGATCCGCTCCAGATCCTCATCCGGCGACTGCAAGCCATATAGCGTAAGCGCTTCCGACCAGACAGAGGCCAGCTCGCCGATGGAGTTGCGTTGGAACTGCGCAGCGCTGCGCTCCTGGATCTTGGCCGCTTCGACCAGCTCTGGTGGTACACCCTCGCTCGCTACCTTGGCGAGGATCGCCCGTACATCGCCCTCGAGCTTCTTGGGGTCATATCCGGCGGGGAAGGAGACCGTTGCGTAGGCCATGCCGGCTTGCGGAAGCGGCTCGAGTGCAAAGCCCGCATCGAGGGCTTTTCCTTGCGGTACCAGGCCATAGAGATCGAAGCGCCGGTTGCTCAACACGTCGGCGAGCACCTCGAGCGCCGGAAAGTCCGCGCTCTTCGGCCCCGGCGCGCGGGTCGCAATCATGAGCGTGCCAGCCGGGCGGTCGGTGGGCACGCTGAAGGAGTTGGCTCGTACAGGACGCAACTTCACCTGCGGTCGTGGCGGCAGCTTCTTCGACTTGATGTCGCCAAAGAGTTGTTTTACCTCGGTGAGTGTCGCTTTCGGGTCAACATCGCCTGCGATCACGAGGATTGCGTTGTTGGGAGCGTACCAGTCGTCGTGGAACTTCTTCAGTGCTTGCGCGGTGGTCTTTTCAAAGGACGGGCGCGTACCCAATGCGTCGTGCGCATACGGTGTCCCGGCAAACATCGCGGCCCGCATCTTTTCGTAGAGCACGTAGGCGGGCTCGGAGACGTCCTGCGCAACTTCCTGCTCGATGGCGCCGCGCTCTTTGTCCCATTCTTCCTTGGAATCGAGCACGGCCTTCATACGGATGGCCTCGATATGCAAGGCGACATCGAGGTCCTCGGCAGGCACAGTGTAGAGGTATTGCGTCAGCCCCTCGCGTGTGTTGGCGTTGAAGTTGCCCCCAACCACGCTGCCGATGTCAGCTAACTGGTCGGCCGTCAGGCCGGGACTACCGCGGAACATCATGTGCTCTTGCGCGTGGGCGGTACCGGGAAAGCCTGGGGGTGTCTCGTCCGAGCCGACGAGGTAGTTCACCGAGGTGGAGGCTACCGGCGCCAGCGGGTTGTGCACGATGACGACGCGCAGACCATTCTCCAGGGTTGCGCGCAAAGGCTCGTCACCTCCGGCGGCGGCGGCGATAGCCGGGAACGCCGCGACTCCTGCAAGTGTCAGAAGCAGAACACCGACCCGATGGGCCTTTGAATTCATCGACATGGGTAAAAACCGCCAAGTGGTGATGGCCAATTAACGGACTTTAATGATTCGCCCATGTTCGGTAAATCGTAAACGCCGTATGGTTTCCACCAGGCCTCAGATCCCCCAGCTCAGCTTCGCTGCCGCACGCCGCCGTGACAATCCGGATTTCTCATTTTTTGCGCCCAGGGCTCGTGGCAGCCGCGGCGTGCGCCCTGACCGCTTGTGGGCTTCTCGGTCCTCACTACGCGCGTCCTGATATTCCGCCGCCGCAAACGTGGCGAAATGCGCCCGCGGTCGACAGCGTAGCGGCCTGGCCCTCGGCCCAATGGTGGGAGGGATTCGATTCACTGACGCTCAACCAGCTCATCGAGCAGGCTAGAACGGCCAACGACGATATTGCCGCGGCGATCGCCCGGATCCGGCAGGCGGATGCGCAAGTGCGTATTGCCGGTGCTCCCTTGCTGCCAACGTTGGATGCAGGCGCGCAGGCTACCCGGCAGCGTGCGAAAACAACGGCCCTCAGTCCCGGCGGTAGGCTCAGCTCCACGCCCGCGACCTTCAACACTTTCAACGCACAGCTCAGCGCCAGCTATCAGGTTGATTTCTGGGGCAGGAATTGGGCGCTCCGCGATGCCGCCCGGATGGCTGCCGTGGCCAGTCGTTACGATCGGGTCACCGTCGAGCTGGGGGTCATGACGAGCGTCGCGACGACTTACTTCCAGGCGCTCGAGCTGCATGACCGCCTCAAAGTCGCGCAAGACAATGTGGCCAGTGCGCGGGACATTCTCAAAGGACTGCAATTGGAGGCGCAGGTCGGCATCATTACGGCTCTCGATGTGGCGCAACAGGAAACGACCGTCGCCACGCTCGAGGCCGCCATTCCGCCGTTGCAGCAACAGCTGGCGCAGACTATCGACGCGCTGGCCATCCTCGTCGGCAAGCAGCCGGAAGCGGTGGCCCATGGGTCCTCTGACCGAGCGGCTAGCGTGGGAATCCCCAGCGGGGGCGGGCTAGATATCGCGGGCGGCACGCTGGCGGATCTGGCGGTGCCGCGGGTCGGTCCGGGGATGCCCTCCGAGCTGTTGACCCGAAGGCCGGACGTAGCGCAGGCGGAGGCGCAGCTGGTAGCGGCGAACGCCGACATTGCTGCGGCCCGTGCAGCCTTTTTTCCCAGTATCAATCTGACCGCCGAGGGTGGTTACGCCAGCACGGCCTTGAGCACCCTGGTCAATCCGGCCAATCGCATCTTCAGCATCGGTGCCGGGCTCACGCAGCCGATCTTCCACGGGGGGGAAATACTGGGGCAGTATCAACTCAACAAGGCGCGTTACCAGGAGCTCCTGGCGGACTACCATAAGGCGGTGATCGCCGCTTTCGGCAACGTGGAGGATGCGCTCGTGGCCGTCCAGCAAAGCGCGGAACAGCTGCAGAGGCAACAGCAGGCCGTGGCCACGGCTCGGCATGCCTACGAGTTGACACAGGCCCAGTTTCACGCCGGGACGATCAACATCCTGGTGGTCCTGAGCACGGAAACAGCATTATTCACGGCCGAGGACACTCTCGTACAGGTGAAGTACTCCCATCTCAACGCGCTGGTGGCGCTGTTCGGCGCGCTGGGCGGCGGTTGGCAACGAACATGAACAACATACAGCTGACAGGACCCCGCGTTGTGCTGCTGGGAATAGCCGCGGCACTGGTGGTGGGTTTCGTTTGGTACGGGCACTCCGGGCGAGCGCGCGCGGCTGACAAAGAGAAGCAGAGCCCGGCGATCGCGGTGGAGACCGCATCGGCTGCGCGCAGTGACGTGCCCGTATATCTCGAGGGATTGGGCACGGTGCAGGCGTTCTACACCGTCACGGTGACCGCGCGCGTCGATGGCGAGCTGCAGAAGGTTGGCTTCATCGAGGGGCAGACTGTCAAGAAAGGCGACCTCATCGCGCAGATCGACCCGCGTCCCTTCAAGGCGGCGCTCGATCAGGCGATCGCGACGCACGCCAAGGATATCGCGCAACTGGCGAGCGCCAAGGCTGACCTCGACCGCTATGAATTGCTGGCTCCCCAGAACCTCGCCAGCAAGCAGACACTGGATTCGCAACATGCGTTGGTGGCGCAGCTGGAGGCGCAGATCAAGGGCGACCAGGCCAATATCGACAACGCGAGAACGCAGCTCGGCTATACCACCATCACTGCGCCTATCGAGGGTAAAACCGGCATACGGCGCGTCGACCCCGGTAACAACGTGCACGCCACGGACACCAACGGCATCGTTGTCGTGACGCAGGTGCAGCCGATCGCCTGCATCTTCACGCTCCCCGAGGACGCTTTGCCGATGCTCAACAGGGCGCTGGAGGGTGGCACGGTGAGTGTCACCGCGGTCTCGCGCGACGGCAAAACCGAATTGGACCGCGGCACCGTCGCTCTCGTCGACAACCAGATCGACCAGAGCACGGGCACGATCCGGGTCAAGGCCACTTTCCCGAATCCGCACAATGCGCTCTGGCCAGGGGAGTTCATCAATGCCCGGGTGCTCGTCCGCACCGAGCGCAATGCGCTCACGATTCCTTCCCCCGCGGTCCAGCGGGGCCCGAACGGCATGTTTGCCTATGTCGTGAAGTCCGACTCCACGGTCGAGGCACGGCCGCTCCAGGTGGGCGAGGAAACCAACGACGTGACCGTCATCACCGGTGGGCTGAAGGATGGCGAGGAGGTCGTGTTGAACAATCAGTATCGGTTGCAACCCGGTGCGCGGGTGCGCAGCGTCGGTCCGCCAACGTCGGAGACGGCGAAATCGGCGGCCGCCCGGCTGAAGGTGAGCTCGTGACCGCGGCGCGCGCCTTGCCATGAACGTCTCGGCGCAGTTCATCCGCCGGCCGATAGCGACCTCGCTATTGATGGCCGGTATTTTGCTCGTCGGCGTTGCGACCTTTCCGCTGTTGCCGGTGGCACCCCTGCCGCAGGTGGATTTCCCGACGATCCAGGTCAGCGCCAGTCTGCCGGGCGCGAGTCCCGAGACAATGGCCTCTTCGGTCGCGCAGCCGCTCGAATATCAGTTCGGTCAGATACCGGGCGTCACTCAGATGACGTCCAACAGCGTGCTCAACAATACGACGATCGTGGTGCAGTTCGATCTGGATCGCAACATCGACGCTGCCGCGGCGGATATCCAGTCGGCCATCGACGCCGCAGGCGGTCAGTTGCCGAAGAACCTGCCGGCCCCACCCAACTACAGGAAGGTGAACCCGGCCGACTCCCCCATCCTGGTGATGTCCGTACAGTCGGATGTGCTGCCGACGACCCAGGTCGATGATGCGGCCGAGACTGTCGTCGCGCAGCAGATTTCGCGCGTGCCGGGCGTGGGCATCGTCAACGTTGGCGGCCAACAAAAGCCGGCCGTTCGCGTGCAGGTCGATCCGGCCAAGCTCGCCGCTCTCGGCATCCAACTCGAAGACGTGGCCAATGTCATTCAAGAGGCCAGCGTGGATGCTCCAAAGGGCTCCATCAACGGGCCCGAGCACAGCTTCACGATCTACAACAACGACCAGCTTCTGAAGGCGGCGCCCTGGAACGATGTCATCATCGCCTACAAGAACGGTGCGCCGGTGCGCATTCGTGATGTCGGTGTGGCGGTGGATGGGCCGGAGAACAGGCTGATCTCGGCCTGGCAGAACGGCCACCCCGGTGTGTTGTTGCTCATCAACAAGCAACCGGGCGCGAACGTGATCGACACGGTGAAGCGCATCAAGGAACTGCTGCCGCACATGCAGACGCAGATTCCGGCGTCGATCCAGATCAAGGAGATCATCGACCGCACCACCACCATCAACGCTTCGGTCCACGATGTGGAATTCACGTTGCTGTTGACGATCGCGCTCGTCGTCATGGTGATCTTCCTCTTTCTCCGCAATCTGTGGGCCACGGTAATCCCCGGCATCACCGTACCGCTCGCTCTGTTTGGCACCGCAGCGCTCATGTACTTCATGGGCTACAGCCTCGACAACCTCTCCCTCATGGGACTTACGATCGCCGTCGGATTCGTGGTGGACGATGCGATCGTGATGCTCGAAAACATCTACCGGCATATCGAGGCGGGCATGCCGGCGCGCGAAGCGGCGCTCAAGGGTTCCGCCGAGATCGGGTTTACCATCGTCTCCATCAGCTTGTCGCTGGTGGCGGTCTTCATCCCGCTGTTGTTGATGGGCGGGGTCATCGGCCGGTTGTTCCGCGAATTCGCGATTACCGTCACCATGACGATCGCCGTGTCGGCCTTCGTTTCGCTGACGCTCTCGCCCATGATGTGCTCGTTGTTCCTGCGCGACGAGAAACACGCCAGGCATGGCCGGCTGTACATGGTGGTCGAGCATGGCTTCGAGCGGCTGGTGGCCGGTTACACGCGCGGGCTCGATTTCGTGTTACGCCATCAGGGCGCGACCTTGGGGACATTCCTCGCCACTGTGGCGACCGCCGGGCTGCTCTACGCGTTCGTCCCGAAGGGATTCTTCCCACAGCAGGATATCGGGGTCGTTTCCGGGCTTTCCGACGGTCCGCAAGACATTTCCTTCGACAAGATGTTGGCCCTCCAGCACCGGCTGCTGGACATCGTCGCGGCCGACCCGGATGTCGCGGCTTACGGAACGGGCCTCGGCGGCAGTCGGCCTGTCAACAACGGCTTCGTAGTGATAGGCCTCAAGCCGCGCGACCAACGCAAGTCCACTGCGGATGAGATCATTGCGCGCTTGCGCGCGAAGTTGGCGCAAGTGCCGGATGGCACCTTGTTCCTGCAAGCCTCGCAGGACATTACGCTGGGTGGGCGCACGACGCGTACGCAGTATCAGTACACGCTACAGGACCCGGACCTCGATGAGCTCGACGAGTGGGCTCCGAAGATGCTCGCGCAGCTGCAAAAGATTCCCCTGCTGCGCGACGTCGCCTCCGACCAGCAGAACAATGGGACGACGCTATCGATGGTCATCGACCGCGACCAGGCGGCCCGCTTCGGCATTCAACCCTCACTCATCGACTCTACGCTCTACGATGCTTTCGGGCAGCGCCAGGTGGCCCAGTATTTCACGCAGCTCAACAGCTACCACGTGGTGCTGGAGATCACTCCGCAGTTGACCGAAGATCCCAACACGCTGAACAAGATCTACATCAAATCGCCGACGACCGGGCAGCAGGTCCCGCTGTCGACTTTCGTGCATTTCGACACGCGTCATGTCGGCTATCTGTCGGTGAGCCACCAGGGGCAATTTCCGGCCGTGACGCTGTCGTTCAACCTTGCGCCGGGGGCGGCGCTGGGCGATGCAGTGGCTGCGATCGAGCGCGCCGCTACGCAAATGCGCCTGCCGGGCTCGGTCCAGGGCACATTCCAGGGCACGGCCCAGGCGTTCCAGGACTCGTTGCGGAGCGAGCCGCTGTTGATTCTGTCGGCGCTGGTGGTGGTCTACATCATCCTGGGGATGCTCTACGAGAGTTATATTCACCCGTTGACGATTCTCTCCACCCTGCCTTCCGCGGGTGTGGGTGCGCTGCTGATGCTCTGGGGCTTCCACTTCGATCTGACGGTGATCGCGCTGGTGGGCATCCTCCTGCTCATCGGCATCGTCAAGAAGAACGGCATCATGATGGTCGATTTCGCGATTTCTGCCGAGCGCGAACTGCATCTCACGCCGGAGGAGTCGATTCGCAAAGCCTGTCTGCTGCGCTTCCGGCCGATCATGATGACGACCATGGCGGCGCTGTTGGCGGCAGTGCCGCTGGCGGTCGGCAATGGAACGGGGTCGGAGCTGCGCCAACCGCTCGGATATACGATGGTCGGTGGGCTCATTCTGAGTCAGATGTTGACTTTGTTCACCACTCCCGTGGTCTATCTCTACCTGGATCGCTTCAGCAACCGCATGCGGCAGCGGCGGCACGTCCGGGCCGCCCGCAAGGCTGGCGCCGCGGCCGAGACGGGGAGGGCGGCGCCGGCATGAAATTGCTATTGGTCGAAGACAACGAGCGAGTCACACGTTTCGTGGTCAAGGGACTGCAAGAGGCCGGACACACGGTCGACAACGCGGACAATGGCCGCGAAGGCATGTTCCTGGCCGCGAGCGAGCCCTACGATGTGATCATCATGGACCGCATGCTACCGGGGCAGATCGACGGACTGCAGATCGTCGAGACGCTGCGCAAGTCGGGAAATCGCACCCCGATCCTCATTTTGAGCGCGCTTTCGGATGTCGACGAGCGCATCAAGGGGTTGCGCAGCGGCGGGGACGATTACCTCACCAAGCCGTTCGCCTTCGGTGAGCTGTTGGCGCGGTTGGATGCGCTGTCGCGCCGCTCGCAGGGTAGCGGCACCCAGACGGTTCTCGAGGTCGGGGATCTCCGGATCGACCTGTTATCCCGCAAAGCCATCCGTGGCGAGCGGAGCATTTCGCTGCAGCCGCGCGAGTTCAAGCTGCTCGAGTACCTCATGCGGCACGCGGGCCAGGTTGTCACCCGTACCATGTTGCTCGAGAATGTCTGGGACTATCATTTCGATCCCCAGACGAATGTGGTGGACGTGCACATCAGCAAGCTGCGGCAGAAGATCGACGCCGATTTCGAGCGCCCGCTGCTGCGGACGGTCCGCAATGCCGGCTACATGTTGACTGCTGAGGAGTGAGAGAGCCGTGAGTAAGGTCATACGCTCCACGACCTTCGCGCTCTCCTTCGGTTATATCGCCTTCGGCGTCGTCGCCCTGGTCCTGTTCGCCGCGCCCTTGTGGTATGCCTGGCAGGTGACGGTCGAGGATGGGCGCGCCGAGATCTTACGCGCCGACACACTGCGGCTGACGGAAGTTTTCAATCGCGAGGGTGCGACCGGGCTCAAGTCGTTCATCGACGCGCGCGTCGGTATGCAGTTGCCCGGCGAGCGTATCCTGCTGTTGGCCGATTCGTCCTTGCATCGCGTCGCGGGCAACTTGCCGAAATGGCCGAGCACGGTACCCGCGCAGCCCGGCATTTACACGGTGCCGCTGGAACTGAGCGGCACACCGACCGAGTCGGTCGTGGTCCGCAGCGCGCTCCCCGGAGGGTACAACCTCCTCGTCGGCCGCGACGTCGCGCGCTTCTCCCCCTTGACCCGCCACTTCTGGACGGGACTCGCCGGAGCCGTCGTGGTGCTGTCCATCGTTGGTGTCCTGGGTGGGGTATTGATCCGCCAGGCAATCCTGGCGCGTATCAACAGTATCCGGCAGACCGTGCTGGCGATCGTGCAGGGAGATCTCAGCCATCGTCTGCCAACACGCCGCACCGGCGACGAGCTCGACACGCTCGCTCATACCATCAACGGTATGCTCGATCAGATCGAGCAACTCGTCAATGGAATCCGCGACGTCTCCAACTCCATTGCGCACGATTTGCGCACTCCGCTGGCGGAGCTGCGCTCCCGTCTCGAGGAGCTGTCGCTGACGCGCCCGACGACCGAGGAGACCTTCGCCGAGATTGACGGGGCAGTTGCCGACGTCGACCGCGTCATTCGCATTTTCAACGCGTTGCTGCGCCTTGCGGAGATCGATACGGGCATGCGCCGCTCCGGCTTCGTGCAGGTGAATGCGAACGCGCTCGCCGCGGAAGTGGTCGAATTCTATCTGCCGGCTGCGGAGATCAAGGAAGTGACCTTGTCGTTCGAGAGCACCGGTCCGGTGTCGGTTTCCGGCGACCCGACATTGCTGGCCCAGGCGGTTGGCAATCTGATCGACAACGCATTGAAGTATGTCGGTGAGCGGGGCGCGGTGAAGGTTACAGTTGGAACGCGCGCCGATGGGGCTGTCGAGATCAGTGTCAACGATGATGGCCCCGGCATCGCCGACAGCGAGAAACCGAAGGTGACACAACGTTTCTATCGAGGCGATGTCAGCCGCGGCACGCCCGGTGTCGGGCTGGGATTGAGCCTGGTGCAAGCCGTTGCCAAGCTGCACGGCGGCACGCTCGAGCTTGCCGACAACCATCCGGGCTTGCGAGCGCGCATGATCATCGAGCCGGGAGCGTTGCTGTCGGGTCGCGCGCGGCAGGTTACGGCCGAGCCCAGACCGGCGGACATTGACGCGCCGAAGTCGCCCGCTGAGCACGTGGCGCTCTGATAGGATTGGGCGCATGCGCCTTCGTCATCACCTGACCAAGCCGGTGGTCTCTGCCGGGCTCACCCGGTTGCTGGCTACCTGGTCGACACGGACCGAGGTCGCGCTCCCGGGTTCTGCCGCCAGTTAGCGCATCGATGCAGATCCGGGCCCGAGAGATCGCGCGTGTGCCGCTGTCGCTCATCACGCGATTGCGGCTGGTTCTCTTCGGACACGAGGATCTCGCCGGCATTGTCTTCTGGGCTGCCCTGGTCGGGGTTTGCGGCGCGCTGGCCAGCGTCGCTTTCCGTGAAGGGGTGCGGCTTCTCGAGCTGGTGTTTACCGGCCAGACCAACGGGCTGGTGAATGGCGCCGAGCGCCTCGTGTGGTGGCATCGCGCCATCGTGCCGGTGATCGGCGGCGTCCTGTCAGGTTGGGTGTTGTATATTCTGGGCAGCCGGCTCGTCTCCCTGAAGGTCATTGATTACATGGAGGCGACGCTGGTCGGCGACGGCCGCATCAGCTTGCGTGCGACGTTGCTGCGGAGCATATCCTCCCTGCTCACGATCTCCTCGGGTGGCTCCATCGGCCGCGAAGGCTCGATGGTGCAATTGTCGGCCATGTTGGCATCAAGGCTTGGCCAGTTCGCGGGTGCGCCGGTGCCACGCCTGCGGCTGATGGTCGCCTGTGGCGGGGCGGCCGGCATCGCTGCCGCCTACAACGCGCCGATATCAGGAGCGTTGTTCGTCGCGGAGATAGTGTTGGGCTCGCTGGCGATGGAAACCTTCGGCCCGCTCGTGGTGGCATCTGTCATTTCGGATGCGACCATCCATCGCTTTCTGGGGTATGGGCCGGTATTCACCGTTCCACACGTGCAGTTCGTATCCAATTGGGAGCTCGTGTTCTACATCGTGCTGGGTGTGCTGTTGGGACACCTGGCGCCGCCTTTTCTGGCGCTGCTCGACTTCACGAAGGGCCGCTTCGTGCGCTTCGGGCTGCCGCTTTATTGGCAGCTCGGTCTCGGTGGGCTCATCGTGGGGGTGATCTCGATTGTCTTCCCACAAGTGTGGGGAAACGGCTATAGCGTCATTGGCGCGATTTTGCAGGGCGAGCTGGTGGGTCTGTGGCTCGCGGCGGTGCTGGCGGCGAAAGTGTTTGCCACTTCGGCCACTGTGGGCTCGGGCGCTGTCGGCGGCGTCCTCACTCCAACATTGTTCATCGGTTGTGCCGTGGGATCGCTGCTCGGGGGCGTGCTTCACCATCTCATGCCGACCATCGTGTCGGTGCCGGCGACGTACGCGCTGATCGGGATGGGAGGCTTCCTGTCGGCCACGACGCTCGCTCCGCTCACGTCCATTCTCATGATCTTCGAGATGACGGCGGATTACGAGATCGTGCTGCCGCTCATGTTGGCGTGCGTTGCGGCTCACTACACGGCTAAGGTCTATCGGAACGGGAAGTCGGTCTATCACGCCTCATTGCACAAGGGAATCGTGAACGAGAGTGGCGATGATTGGCGGTTGCGCACTGTCGAGACATTGGTGAAACCCGCCGCGGCCGTGGTGTCGGACTCGATGACAGTGGCCGACATGCTCGCGCAGCTGCCGAAACGACCTATCGATCGCGTTCTGGTGGTCAGTGGCGGTGAGCTGGTCGCCTGGGTCGATCCGAGGCAGTTGCTCGAGCGTATGAAACAGGGCGAGCTGGTCGGGAGCCTGCCGGTGTCCGCGGTCGCGAAGCCGGTGGAATTCGCTCTCACACCCGACATGCCGCTCACTTCGGCGCTCGAGGCGTTCTTGCGCGAGCAGGCCACCGTGCTGCCGGTTACACCGGGACAGTGGCGCAACACGCTCATCGGCGAGGTGGCTCGCAGCGATGTCATGCTGGCCATTCAGGATCGGCTAACGTTTCCGAAGTAGGCACGGCCTTACTTCTTCGTTGGATACGGCGTTCCATCACGATGGGTGTACCCTCTGGCATCGGCGATCATGTCGATGTCCGGGTACGTGCACCGGTCTTGTCGGGCCGTTGTGCCGATTTCGAGTACTCGGGCTGGGCGGCCAGATTTATTGACCAAATGATGGCCATCGGGATCACCACTCCTGAACGCCGCGCAGTCCCCGGCGCGCAAAGTTTCTTCACCGGCGTCAGTAATCAGCGTTAGCTCACCGTCGAGTACCCACACGAATTCGTCCTCGTGGCTGTGCCAGTGGCGCTGGCTGGACCAAGACCCCGGTTCTATGACAGTCACGTTCACGCCGAATTGAGTCAGCCCTGCATACCTTGCCAGCCGTTGGCAGGATTGGCCCCTGCAAGGCTCGTCGAAGGGACTTGGATAGGTACCGCCCGGCTCCGCGGGCACCATAGAAGCGTCGATCTTCTTCATAGCGTTGAGCGCGTAAGAAATCAGATGTGCGGTCTTACAATATCAGCGTCCTGCACCGCTATGCCAATTGCTGCTGCATTTGCTGAGAGAGCCCGCCGGGGTGCGGCTTGGCGGCTCGTGCGCTGTCATCTTTTGCCACAAATCATCATCGGGCTGACGATTTTGCGTCACGGCGAGAGCCGGCCGTCGCGATGAACTTGTATCCGTAGGCGGAACGTCAGGTTCCGCGGCTATCAGGCAAGCAACACGAGGATACAAGTCATGAACGTCATTACGAAAAAGCTGCGGGTGGGTGCGGTGGGACTGACTCTGATTGCGACCAGCGTGGTCGCACTGCCGGTATATGCACAGGACAGCGCTACTGCGGGCACGCACCAGAAGCCCTCGAAACAGGAAAACATCGGTGTGTTCACCGGATTGGCGGTGGGTGCGGCGGCGGGCGGGCCGGTCGGCGCGATTTTCGGCGCGGCGGCGGGGGCTTGGATCGGCGACCGTTATCACAAGCAGGAAGTAGCCAAGAAGAGTCTCGCCACGGATCTCGGCCAGAGCGAGGCCGATCGCAAGGCACTGTCGGACAGTGTCGAGGAGTTGAATGCCTCGCTCACCAGCATGCGTGTGAAGAGCGATCGGTTGGATCTGACGCTGGCGAAGACCGACGAGTTGCAGACCGACGTCAGCTTTCGAACCAACGACGACTCGATCAACACACAGTCGATGTCGCCGCTTCTGAAGATGGGTGCGCTCGCCGCTTCCATGCCGGATGTGAGGGTTCGCGTGGCGGGATACGCTGACCCGCGTGGCTCGGAAGAATACAACGATGCGTTGTCGCGGCGTCGTGCGGAGGCGGTGGCGGCAGTCCTCGCGCAGGCTGGAGTCTCGAAGGAGCACATGATCATCGAAGGTCATGGCAAATCGGAGGCTACTACCACGGACGGCGATCTCGATGGGTATGCGTTCGACCGTAAAGTCACGGTACGGCTCGAGCGTGCCGGCAAGGACGAGGTGGCTCGTAATGACTAGCTGGCTCGAGCCTCTGGGCAAAAGCCGTGCGCGACGACAGGCAGGGACCAGGGGCGCCGCAGCGCCCCTGGTCTGCGCGCCGGCTCAGGCAGGAGAGCACAACGTGCGTCACGAGCGCGCCGCGCAGCAGGAGCGTGCCACGCAGGAGGAACGGGCGACGCAGGAGATCCTTGCTGCGTTTTCGCTTCGCCGGCCGGCGCCGGATGCGGCGCGCTTACTCCCGGGCAACGTCCCGGGAGCCTCAACCCAGCCGGCCATCCACGGCGAGCATTCGGAGCAGGGGCCGGCCAAGAACGATCGGCCCGGACCGTCCCCCCGGGGCCGCCCGAGCTCCCCTCGCCCTGACGCCGCCCGGCGCTTCCGCGCTATATTCGCCGCCATGAATGCCGCGATCGTTCGTTTGAATACTCCGCTGGACCCGGATGTTTCCGTGCCGCCGGCTGACCGTGTGCTCTCTGGCAGCCCGCAGCATCGGGTCTGGAATTACTTCACCGACTCGACCCAGACTTTCTTCGCAGGACGCTGGTCGGGGACCAGGGGCAAATGGCGCATCCGCTACACCGAGAACGAATTATGTGTAATGACGGCAGGACGGGTCGTCATTACCAGCGACCTGGGCGAGGGGCACACCTTCGGTCCGGGGGACGCTTTCGTCATTCCTTCCGGCTTTTCCGGCACCTGGGAGGTATTGGAGGACTGCGAGAAGGTTTACGCCATCTTCGAGCCCCGCACCTGACATAACCTGACGCGTGGGTGACACGCGTCGCAACTCTGCGACCTTGCGCTTCACTGCGCGAGCGCTGCGTGAAATCCTACGCGCGCTTACCGAACATCCCCTTTCAAGTTCCTAACGCAGAGGTTCTGTCATGGAGACCGTCACCGTTGCGGCGACCCGGGGATACTCACTGTCGGAGATGGAGATTCTCGTGGGAAGCGCCGTCGTTCTGGCCGTGGTGATCTGGACGGTGTTGTCGAGCGTCAAACATTTTCGCAGCCGGCAAATGCCGCGAGTTGTGAAGAACTAAGAAAGATGAGCACTTCTAGGAGCGCGGACGTTGTTCAAACGTCCGCGCTCCAACTTACCGTCAAAGTCCCTTCAAGACTTCGCTCAGCGTGGTAAATATCTGATCGATCTGCGGCTGCTCGATGATGAGCGGCGGGGACAGCGCCAGGATGTCGCCGGTCTGGCGGATCAACAGCCCGCGCTCGAAGCACTTCGTATAAACATCAAACGCCCTCGCGCCCACCTTGCCGGGAATGGATGCCAACTCCAGGCCGAGGATGAGCCCATAGTTGCGGATATCGATCACGTGCGGCAGGCCCTGCAGCGAATGCGCCGCGTCTTCCCAGTAACGCGCCAGTGACTTCGCGCGAGTCAGAAGACTTTCACGCTCGTAGATGGCCAGTGTCGCGAGTCCGGCGGCGCAGGCGGTCGGGTGAGCCGAGTACGTGTAGCCATGGAACAGCTCGATCGTGCCCTCCGGTCCCTGCATGAACGCCTCGTAAATGCCTTTTTTCACCAGCACCGCGCCCATGGGCACGCAGCCGTTGGTGAGGCCTTTGGCCGTGGCGATGATGTCCGGTGTAACACCGAACTCCTGCGCGGCAAAGGGTGAGCCGGTGCGGCCGAAACCGGTGATGACCTCGTCGAAGATCAAAAGAATGCCGTGGCGATCGCAAATTTCACGGATGCGCTCGAGGTAGCCCTTCGGTGGGATCAACACACCGGTGGAGCCCGCGATTGGCTCGATGATCACGGCGGCGATGGTAGTGGGATCGTGGAGCGTTACCAGACGCTCGAGCTCCTCGGCCAGGTGCACGCCGTGTTCGGGCTTGCCGCGCGCGAATGCATTTTTCGCCAGGTCATGGGTGTGGGAAAGATGGTCGACGCCGGGCAGCAGTGAGGCGGACCACATTTTGCGATTGGGAGAGATGCCGCCGACGGAGATACCCCCGAAACCCACACCGTGGTAGCCGCGCTCGCGCCCGATGAGCTTTGTCCGAGTTGGCTCGCCACGAACCCTCTGGTAGGCCAGTGCGATCTTGAGCGCCGTATCGACGGACTCCGAGCCCGAATTCGTGAAGAACACGTGGTCCAGTCCCGGAGGCGCAATCTTGACCACAGCGTTGGCCAGCGCAAAGGCCGGAGGGTGGCCCATCTGAAACGGCGGTGCGTAATCCATCGTCTCGAGTTGTGTGGCAACCGCCTGGGAAATCTCCTTGCGGCCGTGACCGGCATTGACGCACCACAGTCCGGCCACTCCATCCAGTATCTGGCGGCCTTCCGGCGTCCAGTAGTGCATACCGCTGGCCTTGGCCAGGATGCGCGGTTTCGCTTTGAACTGCCGGTTGGCGGTGAATGGCATCCAAAGGGCTTCGAGGTCGCCGCGGGAAAGGGGAGTAGGCATGGCAATAGGGCTCGACAGGAGTGGTGGTGAAGGATGGATGATAAATAAAGTGGACAATTTCGGCCATCCTGACCCATATTTCGGTTTTGTTGTTTAGAATCCTAAACGCCCATGAGCATCGATGTCGGAGCACGGCTGCGCAGCGTCCGAACCAGTTTTGGCTTGTCGCAGCGGGAGCTGGCGCGACGGGCCGGAGTGACCAACGGACTCATCTCGCTCATTGAGCAGAACCGGGTCAGCCCGTCGGTGAGCTCGCTGAAACGGGTGCTGGATGGGGTTCCGATGTCGCTGGCCGAGTTTTTCACGCTCGACATCAGTGCCGCACCCCAGGCGTTCTTCAGCGCGGACGAGCTCGTCGAGCTAGGCAATGAGGAGGTCTCATTGCGACTCGTGGCCGCCAAGCGCTCAGGGCGGCAGCTCACGGTCCTACACGAGCGGTATGCAGCCGGCGCCGCGACGGGGGAGGAGATGCTCGCACATCGTGGCGAGGAGTCCGGCGTCGTCGTCCGCGGCAGGATCGAGCTGACGGTCGGGGGCGCGTCGCGCGTGCTCAGCCCAGGCGAGGCTTACTATTTCTCCAGTCAGCTCCCACACCGCTTCCGCAACGTCGGACGCGAAGTGTGTGAGATCATCAGCGCCAGCACCCCACCCACCTTTTGAAGCGACTGTTCCCATGAATGCACAACTCAGCACGGCTTCCTCATGGCACGAGCGTGCCCGCGGACTACGGTTTCGCAACCAGGCCTTCATCGACGGGCGTTACGTCGATGCCGCCTCGGGAGCGACCTTCGATTGCATCAGTCCGTCCACTGGTGCATCGCTTGCCGGTGTGGCGGCTTGTGATCTGGAGGATGTGAACCGCGCGGTTACTTCGTCACGTGCTGCCTTCCGCAAGGGTAGCTGGGCCAACCTGGCGCCCAAACAGCGTAAGAAGGTGTTGCAACGCTTCGCCGATCTCATCGATAAAAACCGTGAGGAATTGGCGCTGTTGGAGACGCTCGACATGGGTAAGCCCATCCGGGACAGTCTCAGCATCGACATACCCGGAAGCGCTAACTGCATCCGTTGGTATGCAGAAGCCATCGACAAGGTCTACGACGAAGTCGCGCCCACCGGCGCGGATACTCTTGCCCTGATTACGCGGGAGCCCATGGGCGTTGTCGGTGCGATAGTGCCGTGGAATTTCCCCCTGCTCATGGCCGCCTGGAAGATCGGTCCGGTGCTCGCGTCCGGCAACTGCATGGTACTCAAGCCTTCCGAGAAGTCACCGCTCACGGCTATCCGTATCGCCGAGCTCGCCGTGGAGGCCGGGATCCCGGAGGGCGTGTTGAATGTGGTGCCGGGTTTTGGTCACACCGCCGGCAAGGCGTTGGCCTTGCACATGGACGTGGATTGCATCACCTTCACGGGATCGACCGCCACCGGCGGTCAGATCATGCAATATGCCGGACAATCCAACATGAAGCGGGTGTCCGTGGAGTGTGGCGGCAAGTCTCCCAATATCGTCATGGCGGACTACCCGGACCTGGACCGGGCTGCGGCCGCTGCCGCCTCCGCCATCTTCTTCAACCAGGGTGAGGTCTGCTCGGCCGGGTCGCGCCTGTTGGTGCATGAGAGCGTCAAGGACGCCGTGTTGGAAAAAGTACAGGCGTTCAGCCGCAGCATGCAACCGGGCGATCCGTTGGATCCGCAGACCCGGCTGGGCGCGATCGTCGACGACATTCAGTTGAAGCGGGTGATGGGTTACATCGATACCGGGCGCCGCGACGGCGCGCAGCTGCGGTTCGGTGGCGAGCGTGTCCGCAAGGACTCTGGCGGGTACTTCATCGAGCCGACCGTGTTCGAGGGCGTGCGACCGAATATGACCATCGCCCGCGAGGAGATCTTCGGGCCGGTCCTCTCGACCATCACCTTCAAATCAGTCGAAGAGGCCATAGCGATCGCGAACGATGTGATCTACGGCCTGGTCGCGGGGGTCTGGACGCGTGACATCACCACTGCCCACCGCATGGCGAAGGCGTTGCGGGCCGGTACCGTCTTCGTGAATTGTTATGACGCCGATGATATCACCGTGCCGTTCGGCGGCTTCAAACAGTCGGGTATCGGGCGCGACAAATCGCTACATGCGCTCGAGAAGTACACCGAGCTCAAGACGACCTGGATTGATCTGTCCTGAGCGCTGAGCCGTTTCGTTTCCTCGTCAGCAGTCCGCGCGGGCTGTCTGATCTGCTCGCGCGCGAGCTCACCGCTGCTGGAGCGGCGGATGTGCGTGAGCGCTCCACCGGGGTCAGCTTTTCCGGACCGCTGGAGGTCGGGTATCGCGCCTGCCTCTGGTCGCGGGTGGCGAATCGGGTCTTCCTGGAGTTGGCTCGGTTCGAGGCGGAGGATGCCGAGGGCTTTTATGCGGCTGTGCGCCGAATCGATTGGACCGCGCATCTCGGACCGGATGCCACCCTGGCGTGCGACTTCAGCGGCCATCATCCTGCCATCACCCACACCCACTTTGGTGCGTTGAAGTTGAAGGACGCGATCGTCGACTCGGTCCGCGACGCGCGGGCGTGGCGTCCCAGTGTGGAGCTCGACCGGCCCGGAGTTCGCGTGCACGCGCATGCCAACGGCAGTCAGATAGTGCTTTCGTTGGATCTGTCGGGGGAGAGTCTGCATCGGCGCGGCTACCGGGGGGCGGCGGGTGAAGCGCCCTTGAAAGAGAATGTCGCCGCAGGCGTGCTGCTGCGCGCGGGTTGGCCGGACATGGCCGCTGGCCAGGGCGCTGAATTGCTGGACCCGATGTGTGGATCGGGGACGTTTGCGATCGAAGCCGCCTTCATAGCAGCGGATCGGGCGCCGGGGCTCGATCGGGAGTATTTCGGTTTTGTGGGCTGGGCGGGGCATGATGCTGACGTTTGGAGCCGGTTGGTGTCTGAGGCGCAGGAGCGCGCTCGTGACGGGATGGCGGCTGCGATCGGACGTGGCCTCGAGGGTATGATTCGGGGGCACGATCGGGATCCGGGAGCGATACGGAATGCGCGGGCGAACGCAGAGCGGGCGGGGGTGCAGTCGCTCGTGAGGTTTGATGTCAGGGCACTTGCGGATGCGGCACCGGTAAGCCGGGATGCGGCCGTCGAAAGTGCCGAGCATCCCGCCAACACGGCCGCCAGCCTGGTGTGCACCAACCCGCCTTACGGTGTCCGTCTCGAAGATCGGGAGACCGCCCGGGCGGTGCATCGCGAGTTGGGAGTGGTTCTGCGTGAACGCTTCCAGGGTTGGAATGCGGCCGTCCTGACGGGCTCACCGGAGTTCGGTTTGGAGCTGGGCATCCGCGCTCATCGTACTCACACCGTTTGGAATGGAGCCATCGAGTGCCGGCTCCTGCGCATGAGAGTGGAGGCGGGTAGTGCCCGCGAGCCGGGCCGGCTCGGCAAAGCTGACACGAACCTGCGCGCGACTCCGGGCGCGCAGATGTTCGCCAACCGGCTGGCGAAGAATCTCAAGAAGCACCAGTCCTGGGCGGATCGCAACGACGTTTCCTGCTACCGGCTCTATGACGCCGACATGCCGGAGTACGCCTTCGCGATCGACATCTATCGCACTGTGCATGATGCCGCAGACGCCGGCGGGCAGAACTGGCTGTACGTGCAGGAGTATGCGGCCCCGGCCGAAATAGAGCTCGAGGCAGTGCGCAAGCGACGCGGCGAAGCTCTTTCGACCTTGTCTGACGTGACGGGCGTTCCTACCGAGCGCATCCGGGTTCGGACTCGCCGCCGGACCAAGCGCGGCGAGCAATACTCCAAGGTGCAAGACCGGTCTGACTATCACGTCGTGATGGAGGGAGGACTGAAGTTCCTGGTGAACTTCGACGACTATCTCGACACCGGACTGTTTCTCGACCATCGACTCACGCGCTCGCGCCTGCGGGCCGCGGCTGCCGGCAAGCGCTTTCTGAATCTTTTTGCTTATACCTCGACCGCGAGCGTCTACGCCGCGGCAGGGGATGCGGCTGCAACACTCTCAGTCGACATGTCCAATACCTATCTCGACTGGGCACAGCGCAACTTCGAGCTCAACGGCCTGTCCGCGCGCACCAACGGGTTGGTCCAGGCGGATGTGCGGGTCTGGCTGCAGGACAGCGCCAGGGGTCCGGATCGCTATGATCTCGTTTTCATCGATCCGCCGACATTCTCGAACTCCAAACGGATGGAGGGAGTGCTGGATGTCGACCGGGACCATCCGGCGCTCATCGATGGGTGCGCGCGCTTGCTGGCCCCCGGAGGGCTCATCGTGTTCTCCACGAACTCGCAGCGATTCCGCCTGGACGAGACCCTCCCGGAGCGCTATGACGTGCGCGATATCTCGAGGCAGACTCTGCCGAAGGATTTCGAGCGCAACCTCCGGATCCACCGCTGTTTCGAAGTCCGGATCAGGGAAAAAGCGTGAATTGACTCGCGTGGAGCGCTTTACTTGCTGCCCAGCGTAGGGTAGCGTTGGGCCATGATGTTTATTGCGAAAACGCGCACTATCCTCAAGAAGCCCTGCGGTGGGGCTTTGGAGGACTTCGCGCGCTGATCGCAAGGTCACAAGCGAATCCAAGAAGCCCCGCCGGTGAGTCCGAGCGGGGCTTTTTTGTTTTGAGCGGTCGTCACAGCCCTGCGGGAGTTTTCACATGCAATCTGGTCGCCCTGCCTCGTCGGCGCCCGTCGTAGCCGTCGTTGGCGCCACCGGCGCGGTGGGTATCGAGTTGATGCGTTGCCTGGAGCAGCGGAGCTTCCCGCTGTCGAAGCTCCGCCTGTTTGCCTCGGCCCGCTCGGCCGGTAAAACGCTCCCTTTCAAGGGGCAGCCGGTCGCTGTCGAGGAACTGACCGAGGACAGCTTCCGCGGGGTCGACATTGCATTGTTCTCAGCCGGGGGCACCCAATCGAAGCGCTTTGCGCCCGCCGCCGTCCGCCACGGAGCGGTGGTGGTCGACAACTCCTCGGCATTCCGCATGGATGCCGGTGTTCCCCTGGTTGTTCCGGAGATCAACCCCGAGGCGCTGCGTGAGCACAAGGGCATCATTGCCAACCCCAACTGCTCGACCATCATCTCCATTACGCCGTTGTGGCCCGTCCACAAGGTCAACCGCATCCAACGCATGATCGTCGCCACCTACCAGGCTGCTTCGGGAGCCGGGGCGGCGGCCATGGAAGAATTGCGCGAGTCCACTCGGGCCTATCTCGACGGGCGCGAGTATCAAAACACGGTGCTGCCGCATCCGTATGCGTTCAACCTCTTCAGCCACAACTCCAAGGTCGATCCGAGCAACGGCTACAACGAGGAAGAGATCAAAGTAATGCGCGAGACGCACAAGATCTACGGCGACTCGAGCATTCGCGTTACCGCGACTTGTGTGCGCGTGCCGGTGCTGCGCGCACACAGCATCGCCATCAATTTCGAGTGCGAGCGGCCCATCACGCCGGCTCAGGTGCGCGATATCGTCCGGACCGCTCCGGGTGTGAAGTTGGTCGATGACCTCGAGCGCAACTACTTTCCGATGCCGAAGGACGCTTCCGGTCAGGATCCGATTCTCGTCGGCCGCATTCGCCAGGACGTGAGCGATCCGAGTGGCCGCTCCATCGCCTTGTTCGTCGCGGGCGATCAGCTGCTGAAAGGCGCTGCGCTGAACGCCGTGCAGATTGCCGAGTTGCTGCTGAAATAACCGGCGGAGCCGCTGCTACAACAGGTCGCGCAGCCGGTAATATAACAGCGCGAGTGCGAGCACGGGGCGGCGCAGGAGCACGCCGCCGGGGATTTTGTGATGTGGAATTGCGGCGAACACGTCGAAGCGTGCGGCGCTGCCGGCGATGGCTTGCGCCACGAGCTTGCCCGCGATCCCGGTGAGGGCGATGCCCTGGCCGGTGAATCCTTGCAGGTAGAAGATGTTTGAAGCGAGGCGGCCGAAGTCGGGCATGCGGTTGAGCGTGGCGTCGATGTGTCCGCCCCAGGCGTAGTCGATCCGGGCTTCGGCAAGTTGCGGAAACACCGCGAGCATGCGTTGCCGGGTCGCGGCGCGCCTGGCCAGGCCCCACAACGAGCTGACCCGGCCGCCGAAGAGGAGCCGGTGATCCGCCGTGCACCTGAAGTAATCCAACACCCAGTTCATGTCGCAGACGGCGGCGTTGTTGGCGATCAGGCTGCGCGCCCTCTCCAGACCCAGGGGTTGCGTTGCCACGATGTGGGAGCCGATCGGGAGGATCTTTTTCGCTAACACGGGTGCCGTGGAGCCGAGGTACACGTTGCCGCACAGAACGAGATACCGGGTGCGAACTTCCCCGCGCAGCGTCCTGACGCGCACCGCGCCTGCAACCGCGCCGGTCTCCCTGAAACCCAATGCCCGTGTTTCCTCGAAAATCAGTACGCCGGCACGCTCGGCCGCTGCGGCCAGCCCGAGCGTGTAGTTGAGCGGGTGGAGGTGCCCGCTGTGCGAGTCGTAGAGCGCACCGATGTAGCGATGGGTGCCCAGAAGAGAGCTCAACTCGTCCCGGGCGATGAAACGAGCGCTGGTGTAGCCAAGCTCTCCTTGGAGGACGTCAGCCTCGGCGCGCAGCTCACGCAGGTGCTGCTTTTTGATCGCTGTGAGCAGATAGCCGTCAGTCCAGTCGCAGGCGATGTTGTGGCGGCGGATGAGGTCCCTGATGAGGGCCAGCCCCTCGATCGAGACATCCCAGACGGCGCGCGCCGCATGCTGCCCGATGAGTTGCTCTACTTTGGTCTGCTCGGCCGCGACGCCATAGATTGCCTGTCCGCCGCTGCGCCCAGATGCGCCCCATCCGATCCGGCGCGCCTCGAGCAGAACGACCTGGTACCCCATTTCAGCCAGGTGGAGCGCCGCCGAGCAGCCGGCAATACCTCCGCCAACGACGCAAACGTCGCACTCGGCGGAGCTATCGAGCTGCGCACGGGCCGGCGCCGCATGGGCGGTAGCCGCGTAGTACGAATCGATTCGGGGCGAGCGCTCGATGATGGTTTCCCCGCACAGACGTGTTTAGGATATTTTGACGCCGACGGGGAGCGATGCGCAGTCGCCAGGCCGTGGCGGATGCCGACCAGAGTTTACAGAATATGCGGCTTGCGGGCTCTAAAAGGCCTGGCCAGGGGCTTCCAGGCATTCCATGGAGCGATCGGCAGATTCTGCGCTGCAGTCTGTGGTGTAATAGCGCCTGACTTGGAGAATTCGCCGGGCGGGGCTGTTTAAAATACTAAACGCCGCACGGTAGCTCGTCATGGCACCCGTTCGCCCACTCATTGGAATTCCCGCCGATCGTCGCATGGTCGGGCTGCACCCATTTCACATGGTGGGGGAGAAGTATGCTCGAGCCGTGCTGGAGGCGGCGAATGGGCTTCCGCTTCTGATCCCAGCGTTGGCCGAGGAGCTCCGCCTCGATGACCTGCTTGGCCGGCTGGACGGCATTCTGTTCACGGGGAGCCTCTCGAACGTCGAGCCTCGCCACTACGCGGGCGCGCCGAGTGAACCAGGGACTCTCCACGATCCGGCTCGGGACGCGACCACGCTACCTTTGATCCGGGAAGCGGTTCGGGCCGGGATTCCGGTGCTGGGGATCTGCCGCGGTTTTCAAGAGATGAACGTGGCCTTTGGCGGCACGCTGCACCAAAAGGTGCATGAGGTCGCGGGCTATGGCGATCACCGGGACGATGAAAGCCAGCCCCTGGAAGTCCAGTACGGCCCAGCTCACGATGTGATCCTCGAGGCGGGGGGGCTGCTGCGGAGCATGGCGGATGGCGAGCGCGTTCGGGTCAATTCGCTCCACTCTCAGGGGATTGCGCGCCTTGGCGCCGGCCTCGTCGTCGAGGCTCGGGCGATGGATGGGCTGATTGAAGCCTTCCATGTCGCAGACGCAGCCCGGTTCGCGATGGCCGTCCAATGGCACCCCGAATGGGAGGTGATGAGCAATCCGTTTTCCAGGGCGCTCTTCGCGGCCTTCGGGTCGGCGAGCCGCGAGCGGGCGCAAGGTAGAAAGGTGGCGTATGGCGAGTGAGATCCGGCAGTTCTTTCGTGACCACGGCATTTCCGAGGTCGAGGCCATTATTCCCGACATGGCCGGCATTGCCCGCGGCAAGATCATGCCCGCGGAGAAGTTCGCTGAGGACGGCGGCATGCGCCTCCCCGAGAGTGTCTTCCTTCAGACCGTAACTGGCGACTATCCGCTCGAGCCCGCTGAGGCGATGAGCCCGGCGGAAATTGACATTGTCCTCAAAGCGGACCCGAAGACGGTTCGGCGCGTGCCCTGGGCGGCGGAGCCCACCGCGCAGGTCATTCACGACTGTTTCTACTCGGATGGCCGACGGGTCACGATGGCTCCGCGCCACGTGCTGCGCAACGTCGTGGAGCTCTATGCCCAACGGGGCTGGGAGCCTGTGGTGGCTCCTGAGCTCGAGTTCTATTTGATCGAGCAGAACAAAGACGCCGACTATCCGCTCAAGCCGCCGGTGGGACGATCCGGCCGTGCCGAGCCCGGCAGGCAGTCCTATAGCATCGCCGCGGTCAATGAATTCGACCCGCTGTTCGACGACATCTACCAGTTCTGCGAAGACCAGGAGATCGAGATCGACACGCTGATCCACGAGGATGGGCCGGCGCAGATGGAGATCAACCTGATCCATGGTCATCCGTTGTCGCTGGCCGACCAGGCATTTCTTTTCAAGCGCACCGCTCGCGAAGCCGCCCTGCGGCACAAGATCTACGCGACGTTCATGGCGAAGCCCCATGCCAAGGAGCCCGGCAGCGCCATGCACATCCATCAGAGCGTGGTGGACATCAAGACACGCAAGAACATATTCAGCAACCCCGACGGCACGCCGTCCCAGCTGTTTTTCTCGCATATCGGCGGCCTCCAGAAGTACATGCCCGCAGCCATGGCTTTGTTCTGCGCGAACGTGAACTCCTATCGGCGCCTGACTCGGTATCTATCCGCGCCGATCAATGTCCATTGGGGTTATGACAATCGCACCGCCGGGTTGCGCGTACCGATGTCGGACGCCGAGGCCCGTCGCGTGGAGAACCGGGTCGGCGGGGCGGATGCGAACCCCTACATTGCCATCGCTGCCTCGCTGGCTTGCGGCTATCTCGGCATGATCGAGAACCTGCAGCCGAGCGATCCCATCAGCGGTAGCGCGCACGACCTGCCGTTTGGTCTGCCCCGCTCGCTCGATGAAGCTTTGCGGAAGCTGAGAGAGTGCGACCCCCTGGTGAAGCTCCTTGGCGAGCAGTTCGTGTCGGCCTTCACGGTCGTGAAGGAGGCCGAGTACGAGGTGTTTTTGCAAGTGATCAGCTCCTGGGAGCGCGAGCATCTGCTGCTGAACGTGTAGACGGAGGCAGGCGCGAGCGGTCAACGCCCCAGTTTGGCGCGTAACACTCTGTGGCTTCGATGGCGACCGTATGCCCGACTCGCTGCTACTATTGAAGTCTGCCGGGCGCGGGCCTCGAACCCCCGCGATTTCCGGGGTCTGCGGTTCGCCACTATGAGGCTTCATGACTACTGCTCTGCGCTCGCTGTGTCTTAGCGCGGTTTTCGCCGCCATGCTCGCCGGTTGCTCCGGTGGCTCCAAACCTCCCGATGAAAATGCCAAGCCGGTGTCCACCGCGACCACCGCCAGCGGCGCGCCGATGGACGCCGAGAAGGTGGTCAACGTCTACAACTGGTCGGACTACATCGAGCCCTCCGTGCTCACCGATTTCAAGAAGGAGTACGGCATCAAGGTCAACTACGACGTCTTCGACTCGAACGAAGTCCTGATGACCAAGGTCCTCACCGGACACACCAACTACGACGTCGTCGCGCCCTCGGGCGCATTTCTCGCGCCGCAGATCCAGGCTGGCGTCTATCAGAAACTCAACAAGGCACTGCTGCCCAATTGGCGGTACCTCGATCCGGCGGTACTGAAGAAGATGGAGTATTACGATCCGGGCAACCAGTACGCCGTCGACTACATGTGGATCACCTCCGGCCCGGGCTACAACGTCGCCAAGGTCAAGGAACGTCTGGCGGCAGCGCCCGTCGACAGCTGGAGGATGTTCTATGATCCCACGGTCATCTCCAGGTTTGCCGATTGCGGCGTTTCGGTACTGGATGCGCCTACCGAAGTGATCCCGACCGTCCTGCTCTATCTCGGCAAGGATCCCAACAGCAATTCCATGGAGGATCTACAGGCGGCCGAGAAGGTGTTGACGGCGGTTCGGCCTCAGATCCGCTACGTGCACTCCTCGCGCTATATCGATGACCTCGCCAATGGCGAGATTTGCCTGGCATTGGGGTGGTCGGGCGACGTGAAGCAAGCGCGGGACCGCGCTGCCGAGGCCGGCAAAGGCATCGACATCGCCTATAACATTCCGAAGGAAGGCGCGATCAGCAACTACGACGTGTTCGCCATCCCGGCGGATGCGCCCCATCCGAACAATGCGCACCTGTTCATCAATTTCATGATGCGGCCTGACATTGCGGCCCGCAATACCAACCTGCTGAAGTATGCGAACGGCGACACCCCCACGGGGGATATCAAGGAGAGTGTGCGCAACGATCCGGGCGTCTACCCGCCGCCGGAAGTGTTGGCCAAACTGCATCCCGAGCCCCCGCGGTCGCCGGAGTACATCCGCATGTTGACGCGGACCTGGACACGGATCAGAACCGGCAAGTGAGCGTGCCGTCACCATCGGGCGATGCGAGCGCACCACCGGCCTTCGTGCGCATCGAGAACGTCACGAAGAAATTCGGGGATTTCGCGGCCGTGGATGCGGTCTCGCTGGATATCCATCAAGGAGAGATCTTCTGCCTGCTGGGCGGCTCCGGCTCCGGCAAGACGACCCTGTTGAGAATGCTGGCCGGCTTCGAGATGCCGACGGCCGGGCGGATCTACATCGACGGTCAGGACATGAGCACGATCCCGCCCTATGAGCGGCGCGTGAACATGATGTTCCAGTCGTATGCGCTCTTCCCGCACATGACGGTCGAGAAGAATGTCGCCTTCGGGCTGGAGCAGGAAAGGCTGGGCAAGGAGGAGATCCGCGCCCGGGTAAACGAGATTCTCGACATCGTGAAGATGACCTCGTTCACCGCGCGCAAGCCCCACCAACTCTCGGGCGGCCAGCGGCAGCGTGTGGCGCTGGCACGCGCCCTGGTGAAGCGTCCGAAGCTGTTGTTGCTCGATGAGCCGCTTGCCGCGCTGGACAAGAAGCTGCGCGAGCATACCCAGTTCGAGCTCATCAACATCCAGAAACGGCTCGGTGTCACCTTCATCGTGGTCACCCATGACCAGGAGGAGGCGATGACCTTGTCCTCGCGCATGGGTGTCATGAATCACGGCAAGATCGCGCAGGTCGGTACGCCTGCGGCGATCTACGAGTCGCCCGCCACCAAATTCGTCGCCGACTTCATCGGCTCGGTCAACATGTTCGAGGGCCGGGTCCTGGCGGAGGGCGCCGGGCGCATTCGCTCCGAGGAGCTCGGGTGTGTCGTTGCGCTCGATCGGGCGTTGAATTGTGCCCCCGGTGCAACGGTGTGGACGGCCGTCCGGCCCGAGAAGATCAACATGAGCCGCTCGCCGGAAAACTCGGGTGCCGGGTCCGGGCAGCATGAGAACGTCGTGCGTGGTGTCGTCAAGGAAATCGCTTACATGGGCGATGTCTCGATCTATCTCGTGCAGATCGACTCGGGCAAGACGGTGCGTGTGACGCTTCCTAACATCATGCGGGATGCCGAGCACCGCATCGGCCGGGAGGAAACGGTCTATCTCTCGTGGCACGGCTCGAGCCCCGTTGTATTGACAGAATAAATGGCCCAACTGGATAACCGCTCCGGCAGACGGCTCGTCGCGGGGATTCCCCTCGTCTGGCTGCTGCTGTTCTTCCTGATTCCGTTCCTCATCGTGCTGAAGATCTCCTTCTCGGAGGTCCGGCTCGCCATGCCGCAGTTCGCGCCCTTGTTCGAGTGGGTGAACGGGCTGCCGAAGCCAAAACTGCACTTGGGCAGCTACGCGTTCCTGTTTACCGATCCGCTCTACATCAGCTCCTACCTGTACTCGATCAAGGTGGCACTGGTCTCGACCCTCTGTTGCTTGTTGATCGGCTACCCGATGGCGTACGCTATCGCGCGCGCGAGCTCGACCTGGCGCAATGTGCTGCTCATGCTGGTCATCCTGCCGTTCTGGACTTCGTTCCTGCTGCGCGTGTACGCCTGGATCGGTTTGCTGAAGAACAACGGCGTCATCAACAACGTGCTGCTATACCTGGGGGTCATACATCAGCCCCTGTCGATGCTGCAGAGCGATTTTGCCGTTTACATCGGGATCGTCTATTCCTATCTGCCTTTCATGATTCTGCCGCTGTACGCAAACCTCGAGAAGCATGACAACACGCTGCTCGAGGCGGCGGCTGATCTGGGCGCCAATCCGGTTACTGCGTTCTTCCGCATCACGCTGCCGCAATCCGTGCCCGGCATCATGGCGGGCTCGCTGCTCGTATTCATTCCTGCCGTGGGCGAATACGTGGTGCCGTCCCTGCTGGGGCGGACGGACCAACTCATGATCGGCCGGGTTCTGTCGGATGAGTTCTTCCAGAATCGCGACTGGCCGGTGGCGAGTGCCGTCGCCATTTTGATCCTGCTGGTGCTCGTTGTTCCGATGATGCTGTTCCAGCGCTTTCAACGCCGTGAGCTCGAGACGGAGGCATCGAAATGAGGGGGCCGTCCGCACGCTCGCACGGTTTGTTCTCGCGCACGATGCTCGTGCTCGGCCTGGTATTTCTCTACGTCCCCATCCTGTCGATGATTGTGTTTTCATTCAACAACTCGCGCCTCGTGACGGTGTGGGATGCCGCGCATTCACCGACCCTGAAGTGGTACTCGGAGCTGTTGTCGAATGGTCAGATCATGGGCGCGGCTTGGTTATCCATCCGGATCGCCCTGGTGTCCGCCACCGGCGCCGTCATCCTCGGCACGTTGACCGGTGTGGCTTTGGCAAGATTCGGTCCGTTCCGGGGCCGCATGCTGCTCTCCGGCATGACGACAGCGCCCATCGTTATGCCGGAAGTCATCACGGGACTGTCGCTGCTGCTGCTGTTCGTGGCCCTCGAGCAGCTCATTGGCTGGCCCAGGGGAACGAGCGCGCTCACGATCACGCTTTCGCATATCACCTTCTGCATGGCTTACGTCACCGTGGTGGTACAGTCGCGGCTCGTCGGTTTCGATGAGTCGCTGGAAGAGGCAGCCATGGACCTGGGTGCTCGGCCCGCCACCGTATTTTTCCGGGTGACGCTGCCGCTGATCGTGCCGGCGATCGTTTCGGGCTGGTTGCTGGCGTTCACCTTGTCGTGGGACGATCTGGTGATCACCCAGTTCGTCGCGGGTCCCGGCTCGAGCACCCTGCCCATGGTCATTTTCTCGAAAGTGCGGTTGGGAGTGAGTCCGGACGTGAATGCGCTCGCTACCATCATGGTCCTGCTGGTTTCCACCGGGATTGCCAGCTCGGCCGTGTGGATGCGTTATCAGAGCAAGCGTCGCGAGCGCGATGAGCAACTGGCCGCCGCCGCCAACCTTTGAGCTGTCAGGTCATGAATCGCAAAATACAGGGATTTGATGTCGGGGGATCGTCGATCAAGGCTGGGCTCGTGGACGTGGATGCCGGCAAGCTCGTGGGCGAGCTGATATCGGCGCCTACACCCAGTCCCAGTACGCCGCTGAGTGTGATGCAGGCAATCGCGGCCCTGTCGGGAAGATTGCCCGAGCCGGGCACAGGCCTGGGTGTCGCCGTGCCGAGTGTGGTGCAGAAGGGCATCGTGCGCACCGCCGCGAATGTGGATCATTCCTGGATCGGAACTGACGCGGTGGCCCTGTCGCTGCAGGTGCTGGGCCGGCGCGCCGAATGTTTGAACGACGCCGATGCCGCCGGCGTCGCGGAAATGCGCTGGGGCGCGGGACGAGGCGAGACGGGCGTGGTCTTCATGCTCACCTTCGGCACGGGCATCGGCAGCGCGTTGTTCTACGGCGGGAAGTTGGTTCCCAACACCGAGCTGGGTCACCTGGAGATGCGCGGTATGGATGCCGAGAAATGGGCGTCGGCCCACGTGAAGACGGCGCTGAATCTCGATTGGCCGGCCTGGATCGAGCGCGTCAACGAATATCTGGCGCGTATGCATGCGCTGTTCTGGCCCGACCTGTTTATTCTGGGTGGCGCAGTGAGTGAGCGGTTCGCCGACTTCGCGCCGCTGTTGCGCTCCGACGCGCGGATCGTGCCGGCGCATTTTGCCGGTCAGGCAGGTGTGATCGGCGCCGCGCTGGCGGCGGCCGAAGCTGGGCGCCCACTGGCCCAATAGCCCTCTAGCTCGAACGGCGGTCGTCTATGGAAACGTTTCCGCGTAGCAAGTTGCCCGACGTCGGTACGACGATCTTCACGGTGATGTCGCGTCGGGCCCGGGAGCTGGGTGCGCTCAATCTGGGGCAGGGATTTCCGGATTATGAGATCGATCCGCGGCTGTCGGAGCTCGTCGCCGCGGCCATGACGCAGGGCCACAACCAGTACGCCCCGATGGAGGGGCTCATCAGTCTGCGGGAGCGGATCGCGCAGAAGCTGCGCATGAGTTATGGGCTCACGGTGGATCCGGAGTCACAGATTACGGTGACACTCGGGGCTACGGAGGCAATCTACTCGGCTATCCAGGCCGTCGTCGGCCCGGGGGACGAGGTGATCATGTTCGATCCCTCGTACGACTCGTACGATCCCGCCGTACGGCTGGCGGGTGCCCGGAGCATCCGGATTCCTCTCTTGCCGCCGGGATTTCGTTATGACTGGGATCGAGTGCGTGCGGCAATCAACGAGCGCACTCGGCTGGTATTGTTCAACAGCCCGCACAACCCGGCCTGTACGGCCGCCAGCAGCGAGGATCTCGACATGCTGGCGGAAGTTCTCCGCGGCAGGGATATTCTCGTCATGTCGGATGAGGTGTACGAGCATGTCGTCTACGACGGGCGCAAGCACGCCTCGGTGCTGATGCAGCGGGAGCTCGCGGAAAAGAGCTTCACGGTATTCTCGTTCGGCAAGACCATGCACGCAACGGGGCTGCGAGTTGGTTATTGCATTGCCCCTCCGGTGTTGACCCGCGAGCTGCGCAAGGTGCACCAGTTCAACACATTCAGCATCTCGCATCCCACGCAACACGCGCTCGCCGCCTATCTCACGGAAAAACCTGAAAGTTGGCGGAGCTTGCCTGCGTTTTTCCAGGCGAAGCGTGATCGGGTGCGGGATGCGCTGGGGAAATCCGGGTTTCGGTTGCCGCCCGCGCAGGGCACGTATTTTCAATTGCTCGATTTCGGTGAGTTCTGGCCACCGGACGATGTGAGCTTCGCGGAGCGGCTGTTGACGGAAGCGGGCGTTGCGACGATTCCGCTGTCGCCGTTCTATGCGCAGGCGCCGCCGTTGTCCGTCGTGCGGCTCTGTATCGCCAAGCGCGACGCCACGCTCGATGAGGCAGTGCTGCGGATCAATGCTTTTTCGGCCCGGTTGGGTCGAGCCGGGGCTTGACGGCTACGCCATCGCCATGAAAAAAACCACTCGCGTCAACCACCCTCCCTCGGTCGAGCTGCCTGCCGACAATCATGCGGTGGTCGCACCGATCTATCAAACCGTCAAATTCGAGTTTGACTCGTTGGATGAGACGGAGCGGTACTTTCGTGGCGAGCGGCCCGGTTTCTTCTACACACGGGCATCCAATCCCACCTCACGGCAACTCGAGCTGCTGCTGGCCGAGTTACAGGGCCGGGAAGACTGCCTGGTGACCTCCTCCGGCGTCGGTGCCATTTCGCAAACGCTGCTGGCGCTGACCAAGCAGGGGGACCACGTCCTTTGCTTCATCGAAACCTACAATCCGACGCGCTATCTCATCCGCCGTCTGCTCGGCCGGTTTGGGGTGACGCACACCATGCTCTCGATCGAGGACATTGCCGGCGTCGAGCGGGCCTTGGCAGCGCATCCTACGCGGCTGGTGATCTTCGAGAGCCCGACCAACCCGGTAACCAAAATAGCCGCTATCGAGTCGCTCACCCGGCTGGCGCGCGCCGCCGGTGCGTTGACGGTCATGGATAACACGTTCGCGGGATTTCACCAGCACGGTGAATATGACATCGACTTGTTTGTTCACAGTCTCACGAAGTATGCCTCCGGCGCCGGGGACGTGATGGGCGGGGCCGTGATCGGACGCAGCGATCTCATTCGCGGCATGCGCAATGACTTTGGCGCGCTGGGGGGAATGCTCGATCCGCATGCCGCGTTCTTGATCCTGCGGGGGCTGAAGACATACTTTGTACGTTACCGGGAGCAGTCCGCGAGCGCCCTGAAAATTGCCGAGATGTTGGTTGGGCATCCGGCCGTCGCGCGGGTGCACTATCCGGGGCTCCCTACGCATCCTCAGTACGCGCTGGCGCGTGAGCAGATGAAGGACTTCGGGACGATCGTCAGCTTCGATCTCAAAGGCGGAGCCGATGCCGGGGCGAGATTCTCGGATGCCCTGCAACTGTTTGCGTTGACGGCGAGCCTGGGATCGACGGAGTCGCTGGTGGTTGCGCCCCAAATGATGGGGGTCAGGGATCTCTCGGCGGATCAGTACAAGCTGTCTGGTCTCACCGAGGGCACCGTGCGGCTGTCGATCGGGCTCGAGGACTGCGATGATCTGTTGGAGGATGTGAAGCAGGCTTTGGCAGTTGCGAGCGCAGGGCCGTCCGGCTCCGCCGGGTAGCCTCGGCTGCACGCTCTCATGAGCCGCTTGCTCATTATTTTCGGTACGGTGCTCATTGTTGCCGGGCTCCTGTGGCCGTGGCTGCGCCGCTTCCCCTTGTTCCATCTGCCCGGGGACATTGTCATCGATCGGCCGGGATTCAAGTTCTTCTTTCCGCTGACCTCGATGTTGCTCTTGAGCGCGGTGATCTCACTGCTCTCCTGGCTATTTAGACGTTAGAGTGGGTGAGGTTAGATTGGGCGCGTCAGGCCCGGTTCGCTGGCTACCCTTACCCGATGCGGGTGGTAGGGCACTACCTCCAGCACGTCTCCGGCCTTCAGCCGCTCTTGCACATGGCGCCAGAATGCCGGCGTCAGGATCTCCCCGTGCACCTGCAGAAGTGCTCGTCGCTGCTCATCCGTAAAGGAGAGAAACCGGATGAAGGTTTCCGGGAAG
>Ga0105240_10002126_pt1 | contig 32365 bp, 35 predicted proteins | sample KBSC54metaG_FD_80426 | JGI IMG/M metagenome (GOLD analysis project Ga0105240, IMG submission 80426) | Corn rhizosphere microbial communities from Kellogg Biological Station, Michigan, USA - KBS C5-4 metaG | ecosystem: Host-associated > Plants > Roots > Rhizosphere > Soil | place: Michigan, USA... | reverse complement strand
CAAGCCGCGCTCTTTCATGTCCTTCTTCGATTCGAGGAAAATTTTTCCGGCGTTCTTGCCGGATTGAACGACCTCAGCCAGCGGCGCGCACAAATCTTGGCAGAGGATCGAGTCGTTGGGGATCGCGCCGCCCTTCATCAACCATTCGCGCGCGTCTTTGTACATCTCGGCTCGTTTGTTGAGATAGCCGGGATCGTTTGACGCGCCGCCGAACTCGACGAGCGTCCATTCCCGATTCATTTGTTTTCCAGCGGAATAAACGCCGGTGCCGTATCCAAGGTCGATGAACACGGCATCGGCTTTGTGCTCGTCTTCTAAGCGGGCAAGGAGTCCCGCGACGTGCATATCGTTGTCGTTCTTTTTGAGAACGGAGAGAATTGAGAACGCGAGCCCTTGGCGTTTTCCGATCACGATTTCGTCGCCGCCGGTCCACGCATTGTCGAGGGTTAAAATAACGGGCGCAAAATTGTACTGTGCCGGATTCAAATGTTTTCCTCGCGCTTTCTCGACTATGTCGCTCGATATAAATTGCCCCTCGGAAGATTTGGGCTCGACGCCGCGAACGCGGACCCGAACGAAATCGGAGTCCTCTCCGAAATCTTCGATCCACTCTTTGATTTGTTCTTTGTTTGTGAACGAGACGGTGCGCGAATCTATCGTGTAGGTTTTCCAGCGGTGACGGAGATTGTGAAAGCAATCACGGAAGCGTCCAATGTTGCGCGTGGGATTCCCAAAGAGACACCAGATAATTTCCGTGTCCTTGTCAGTGAGTGCACCTTCGGTGACTTCGTAAATTTTGTCGGAAATGGCGGAAGCCTCGTCGAATATCACGACGATGCGCCGCCCTTGGTTGTGGAGTCCTGCAAATGCTTCGGTGTTTTCCTCAGACCACGTAACAGCATCGATGCGCCATGTCTTCTCATGCTCTGGGTCATTTGAATAAAGTGACGTTGCGGTGAAGTTGAAATGATGTTTTGCTATGAACAGCCGGTACCTCTTGCCGAGCTCGGGCCACGTCTTGGTTCGCAGTTGCGTCTCGGTGTTGGCGGTGACAATGCCGCGCGTGTCAGCCATTGTTGACAGCGCCCACAAAATCAACCAAGATACCAGCGCCGATTTACCAACGCCGTGTCCCGCGCGGCTCGCGATCCGAATCACGTCTTCGATTGTTTTCAAACCGTCGCGAATATCGCCAAGCAAATCCATCTGCCAGGTTTCCGGCTCTTTGTCGACCAGCTCGCCCACGCCCCAGTCAAACGCCCATTTCACGAAACCAGCCGGATCGTTCGCATAATACGCCAAGTCTTCGATGACTTGATCTTCGTAGGTGAGCTGCAATTTACTTACGGATTTTTTTGGCATTGAGTCGCGCGCGCTCCAAACGCTCGAACAGCGCCGGATCAAACGTGTGCTCCACTTTGTCGGTGAACATTTTTAGGTGCTTGCCGATGAGCTCCAATGCGGAGACTTTGGAATTCATGCGGAGCTTAACCGTGTCGCCCACGCGCGTGCGGTCCTGGCCGACGCCTTCGAACAATTCCTCGGTCTCGATGGCGGAGATGGCGCGCGCGACGCTCTCGGGAATTTGTTTCACCGGCAGCATTCCGCCGACCGTGCCATAGGCTTCGCGAACGTCCACGAAGGCGATGTGCGACAACTCTTTGAGCACGCGCGCAACCGACACGTCGGATTTTTCTTCGATTTCTTTCAGGCGCCGCTCCACCTCAGCTTTCACGATTGGAAACGAGAGCAAGCGCGAGCCTTGCTCTTGGGCGGTTTTGGCGGAGTAGCCGGCTTTGATCGCGGCGGCTTTGGCGTTGTGTTCCGGGTCTTCGATGTACGCGCTGATGAATGCGCGCGTCATGGGGTTGAGTTTCTTGGGCGGCCGGACCGCGCTCATAATTCTCGAATGACCTCGCCGGCTTTCGGGCGCATCTCGCGCTCGACTTCTACCAAGTGATCGAGAACGCCGGATTTGATCAAATCAACAACCTCGTTGATGTGCTCGCATTCCAAAACGACGGTCGAGCCACGGCTGATGTTCCCGATTGTGATATGAGGGCCAAGTTTGATTCTGTACATGGCCTCATAGGTGGGTACAAAAAAAATGTGGAGTGCAATAAACCAAACAGTTCCCCTTGTTTGGCTTTCCACTCCACATGGAAGGCCGTTTTAAATTCGCGACGTAAAGTATCTACGCCAAAAAACGAACGGCGTCAACGGATTCTTTTTTCGATTTGGACGATGAGCTGGTTGAGCGGGCCGACGCGCTGAGGCGGACAATCTTCTTGGAAAGCGTTGATGAGCTCGCGCACCACGTCTTCACGCAAGGGATCGCCGGCGTTTTGGCGAAGCCAGGCGGTTACGGTAGCGTTGAGTCCGACTCCATCAAGAAAGTCGGACGCCTTCACTCAGCCGGCGCCTTTTCAAAAAACGTGCACGCCGGCCAAAACGGGCTGTGCTTAACGCGCAACGGCCGCATCCGGCATTTTGGGCCGATGGCGGTTTGGCGGATGATGTATTTGCAACCGCTACAAAGTGTCGCGGCCGGACCCGAGCCGTGTTCGTTGATCATGGGGTTGATCGATTTGGGTGTTTTGGCGTTGGCATCGGCCAAGGTATGTTTTCCAAAGATAAGCGGATCGTTCGGCATTTTAATCACCCAAATTTAATAATAAGGACGCGCGCGCACGGGTACCATAATTGTTTGGTTTAAATGGGTTATTTTTAGTCTTTGGGTACCGAGATGCAGAATTTGGGTTATTAAATAACTTTTAATCCCCCAATCAGCCGGGAAGCCCTTAAAAGGCACTCGAAACCGCCTCGCTTGACCGTGGCGCCGCGTTCACCACATCAACACCCCCACCAAAAACAGAAACGCCAGGCAAAAGTAAATCGCTAGGAACGCAACCTTGGCGGCGTGGTGGGTCTTCTCGCGCCATTTTCTTAAGCGCTCCGCGAACAGTTGCCCCTGATATTTTCGCCATGCAAGCATCGAGCAGAGCTCCAAATACGAATTCGCGCGGTGGATCACGGAACGCTTCACTTAAAAATCCTGTGTGGATTTATCACTTTGCCGTTTTTTTCCCAACATTGGCCAAAAGCAAAGAGCGAATACCGACGTCGCTGTTTTTCGGTCGCCAGAACATACCACCAGAAATAATGTTTCACGGCTTGCCAAATTCTTCTCACACTCCGATTCCAACAAACCTCTCCTGAAACGGAAAGCGAAGCTGCCCGCGTTTCTGGTCGCGCGTGATGACGGCGTTGAAAGCGTGAAACTTCGCATCGTAGCGAAGATGACAGCCTTGGCACATCGCGCGCAAGTTGGTGCGCCGGTTGTCGCGCGGGTTGTGGTTCAAGTGCGCCGTGGTCAAAATGACCACGCCAAAGAAATGCTGCGCTTCGCGTTTGTGGCGTTCTTCGCAGCGGCCACCGACGTGCTCGAAGCGACAGCGGCCATCGCACTCGCACCGGTGCTGCGCGCGAATCAGGATTTCTTGGCGGATTTGCGGCCAGTTAGCGGGATAGAGGGTTTTATCTTTGATCGGCATATTATTTGTGTCCGGGGCAACCTTTTTCAATCGGATCAAAGCCAGGGCAATCACCGTACGGGATGTAGTTTTTGCCACGGGCCAATTCTTCCATGAGTTGCAACTTGGCCTCTCTTGGCTCCATCGTTCGGCCATCATCGGTTTTAAACATTCCCCGAAACATTCGGTCTTCCCAATTTAATAGCGCCCCACGAATATCCAATCGGATGTGATGAGTGCTCACGTCTTCGCCATCTCCAAATCGCGGTAAGTGGGCGCCGGCCGCCGCGTTCGAGTAATCCACGCGCGCGCCTCTGCCACACTATTAAAGCCGGCCACAAAATTATCTTGGTATGTCAGGAAAACGCCTTTCGGCCAAACCGTGCTGAAATCTTCGTTGACGGTGTACGGGATAATTTCGTTTGTGCCAGTCCATACTTCCCCCTTTTTCACTCACAGCGTCCATGTAAAAGCCATTCCATGTCACGGATGCTGATTTCGCCGTGCTCCAATTCGACCGCGAGCTTTTGCGCGTACTCGACTTCGCGATCCCTGGTTTCGCGCAGCATCCGTTCGTGCGTCGCGATGGACACACAGCCGTTCAAAATCATCAACACCAAAATAATGACGATTAAAACAAAACACGCAACCAATGATTTCACGACGCCACTTTTTGCTCATGGCACGCGCAGCGGCAAATCCGCAAGTCGCAAATTGAATGCGCGCCGACCTGGCAGTTCTCACTCACCACGATCTATTGATTCGACCGCGCCGGCTCATGGTTGACGTTACCCTGTCTCGCGATTTGTTCGTCGCGGATCGCTTTGCCGGTCCACATATACGCTTCTTCAAGATGCGTCAAAAACAACGACCGTGCGCGCGAGTCGATGAGCTCCTCGGCCATCAATTCCAATGTGGCGAATACGTTCTTAAACCGTTCTTGTTTTTTTGCGGCGAGCTCGTCGTACTTCACATAATTGAATCGAGAACTTTCTTGTGGCATCTTTTCCTCCGATGAAAATCAGACCTTCGCAATTCTGCCGTGGTGGGGAATTGCGCCCCATATCCTCATTACACCCGCGTTTCGTCGCGTAGGCTCGCTCCGCGCGGACTACGCCTTTTACGCTCACGGCAAAATGTTGGCGGCTGGTTGGTGTTTCAATTCTTCGCGGAGCCGGTAATTTTCAGCGGAAAGCCGTTCGATGGTTTGGCGCAGCTCCAATCCTTTATCCATGAGCCATCGGTATCCGACCGCGCAAGCGGTGACGTCATCCGATGATTGGTGGGCGCCGCGTTGGAAGTCGGCTTTCCAATGTCCACTCATGCGCGCAAGCGTTTCCAATTTAAAATTCTCCGCTTTCAGATCGAACATTTGATTGGTGAACATGAACGCCGACATCGAGCAATGCCATCGATATTGTAGGTACAATTTGAAATTGGCCTGACGTTCGGCGGCTTCGATAAACATGCGGTCGAAACTGGCATTGTGCGCGAGCGGCGTGTTGCCGGAATAAGGCAACCACGCTTTGAACGTGCGGAGCGCAACCGCGAGCGGGACCGCGCCGCGCTCTTTCCAAAGTTCCGGCGTGTAACCATTGACCGCCGCCGCTTGCGCGTCGATATTCATATTTGGGTCGGGCTCGATGAAAACCGTGAACGTGTTGTTCGGGTCTTCGAAGCGGCACGCGGAAATGGAGAGCAGCGCGTCGCGCTCTGGATTTAACCCGCCGGTCTCGGTATCGATTGCAATCAACATTTAAAGCGCCCTCACTTTCCTCAAAAAATCCGCCGTTCGGTAACAAAGTGTCCGTTTGCATTCTTGCCACGTCACATCGTTTTCGTGGTGCGCGATGTGAATCGTGCGCGCTTGCCATTGCATGTTCTTGTTCATTTCCAGTATGACGCGCTGAAGCTCGAACGCTTCCAAATCGGTTGAGCGCCGGCCCGTCGGTCTCGCGCGAAGATCTTTTCGGCTCATGCAAATTGTTTCGACATAGCCGCGTCTTCGACTTTCTGGCGGGATGAACGAGAATATGGCGAGAGGCTTTTAATGTCGTTGTGGCCGGTGAGTTTGATCATGGTTCCGGGCGGCACGTTCTCACGCAGCGTCACGTAGGTTGCGCGAAACGAATGCGGCGTGATGCGTTTGTTGATGCCGGCTTTGCGTTTGTATTTGGCGACGATCTTGTCGATGGCGCGCGGCGTGATGCGCCGCTTCTCATACGGTCCATGTTTGCCGAGCGTGAAAAAGAGCGCGTCGTCGGCCAGCATCGGCCGGTCTTTGTATTCGGATTGCACGTATCGTGAAATGCCGTCGTAGACTTTTTTCTCGATTTGGATTTGGAGCCAATATTTTTTCTTGGATCGTTTCTTGACACCGATATAGGTCAGGTATTGGCGCTTGCCTTCATCAACGAGGTTGGAGAGGTTGAGACTGGCGAGCTCGGCTTTTCTCATCGGCGTGTTACAGAACGCGAGCAAAACCGCATAATCGCGGAGCTCGTCTCGTTTTCGTTTGTCGGGGATCGAAAGTATTTTCTGGATTTCATCTTCCGTCAGATCATCGCTCTGGCCGACCGGGTGGCCGGCTTTCCGTTTTACGTTGAGTTGGATTGCTGCCGCTGTATTTGAGTCCGCAATTTTTTTCATGTTTCCAGTTCGGGTCGCGCAGCTCACGCGCAATGCGCGACGGTAGTATTTCTCTGACTTTTGGAAGCGCGGTCGAAAGAGGGATTCGACGCGGCGAGACGGTCAGGCTTCCAGTTCGAAAATTTCGGCGGCAAGATTGGCACGTTCCGTACATGATCGAGAGCGTGGCGCAGTTCGGACAATAATCCATAATCCCCCCTCACTTCTTCACTTCTTTGATTCGCAGATTTTTTGCGACGACTTCGGCGTCGTCGGTGTTCAGCAATTCAAAAACAGCCGGTGAAACATGGATCGGGTTGGCGTGGTTGTAACGCACGCCATACTTCAGGTTTCGAAGGGTTTCGTCGCGTATGAAATCCAACGTGACGTTGCCATCATTGAATGTCCTGGTTAGGGAATCCATTGGCCTATTGCTCACCCATCGGTGCGCTCCATCTGTGAACCTCTATATGTGAGAGGGTCGTCCCATCTTTGGTTTCTTCTTTCCCATCCGTCGCAACAAAAGCGACGGGTAGAATTCTCGATCTTGATGCCCTTGCTTCTGAAATTTTGAGCGTAGTGCGGATTCTTTCTTTTGCCAGTCTTTCGGGAAAAAGCTCTCGATGATCTTTTGGATGGAGCTTTTGGGCGGTAGTTGCGCGAGCCGGCTGACGTGGACGTATTTGTCCAATGGAAGGCGGATATGAATACCGAACTTTTCGCTCGGGTCGATCTTGTTTTTTTTCATTGGCACCATTGCTGTCATTAAAGTGGTCATACGTTGACTTCGCTAATGGTACCATTTTTGTCAAACTAGAAATAATCGTAGTTCAATTCACGATGAGAATAGTAGGCGTTTCCACCGTCCCCTATAATAATGAAGTCCACCATGCGACACCCGAGCTCGATCCCAAGGTCGCGTATCTTTTCCAGCATGACCATATCTTCAGGGCTCGGCGTCGGATCGCCGGACGGATGGTTATGCGCCATGATGAACTTGGCGGCGTTGTCGCGCGATATGGCGTGCTTAAACACTTCGCGTGGATGCACGACGACGTGGCCGATGGTTCCCCAGGCGACGAGCGGGCAGTTGATGTATTCGTTGTTCATGGACAAAGAGAGAATGTAAACGAGCTCTTTGTCGGCGCCGGCGAACACGGATCTAAATATTTCCAGTGAGTGATCGGGGGACGTGATCGGAGATTTGGGCGCGTTGTATTTGATGCTGCCGTCGCGAACCAGTTTGAGTTTTTGCGTTGGTAAGATCCGCCGCTCAACATCGAGCCGGCGTTGTTCATACGTTCTGCGTCGGTCCTCTGTCACTTCCGGCCCCCATTGTTTTCGATCCTCTTGGTCGATTATGTCTTTCAGTGTCGGTGTATCGTTCATTTCCCCTCTCCAAAAAATTGCGCGCCGGCCCCCAGTGTCCCTACCCGACACCAAGAACCGGACGCGCTCGGACAATCAAAGTGTCATTCGACACCCGATTGAAATTTATCCATGCCACATCAAAAAAATTCCGTAAACGGCAAAGACGCCGCCGAACATCGATCCGAACAAAAGCCCCCACCACAAAACGAGCGCATCGATCACTTCCACAAAAATATCATGTACACGCCGATGCACACAAAAGTTATCGGACAAAACACTCCGCCGCAATATCCGATTAGCCAAACGATCATAAAGTCGATGAGATGTTTGTACTGATTTGCCGGGACAAGCGATTGCGCGTAAGCAAGCAACGGCCCCCAAACCAATAAACCGAGAACGACACCGAACATGATCGCGAAGACGCCGCCGACGCGGCGCGACAATCGTTCGCGCTCGCTGACTCGATATCTGTTCTCGGGCAACGTGTCTTCCATCATTCCCCCAAGTACTCCGCGCGCGGCGCGTCGACATACCTGTAATGCGTTTTTTCAGGTTCAAGAAAATCGGCGTTCGCCGCAATCGGGGCGGAATCATACACCACATTTACTTTGGCGGCTTCTTTTATTGCGACGCGGATATCGTCGCGGATTTCTTGACGGAGTTGGTTGGTTTGCGCGTTCACGGCGGCGTTTTGTTGGATCGCGGCCGGGATCGCGGTCACAGCGTAAACGGCCGCGTCGGTTTTGTTTTTGTGAGTGAAAGCGGATGCGACGAGCGCGATGGCGACGGCGATTGCGTTCATAGATTTTTCTCCATTTCGGGACGTGACCAGCTTTTTCCCGACAACGCGCTCCACATCGTTCCGGGGCTCACGTCATGCTTGATCGCAAGCGCGAGCACGGAAACAGGGTTGCGTTTGAAGGGTTGGCCTTTACGGTAAATTTTTCGCAAGCGTTCAACGATGCGCCAAGTTAATTTGGCGCGGCCGTTGCGTTCGCCGATGCGGTTAATGCCGATGCTCACAACGCACCAACGCGCTGTAGTCGCTGCATCACTTCGTTGTTGACGTTCATTTGCGCGGTTTCGCGTGAAACATTTTTATTGAACTGCTCTTGGTCGACGAGCAAATCCCAAACGATATCGCGCTCGACGCGCAGCCGGTCGATTTCCGCTTTGTACTCTTGGATCACATCAATCATGGTTGACCCCCAGGTCCATTTTGATTTTGCGAACAAGATCGAAGCCGTGCACAACGCGCAGTCCGTACCATTGCATGTCGCTCAGTGGTCGGATTAAATGCGCGCACCGAACAAAAAATTTAACCATGGCCGGGTCTTTCCACATTTTCGCTTTATTGAGTTCGTATGATTGGAGCTTGGCGCGGCGCTTGCGTGTCATCGGAAAAACCCCAAACCGTTCTGCTTCAAGAATTCGAGCTTCTTTTCCATGTGCGTCGCTTTTGGATTTGGATACACGACATAAGAAGCGTTGCAAGCCAAGGCGTCGCCGGTGACTTTGTAACAGTCGATAAAATTCTGGCATCGCTGCGTTGTTAGGATGACGGAATTGGTTGATCGTGTTTGCCAAGTTGTCACCGATCCGTTAAGCGCGAGCACGGCAACAATCAGCCCGACGGCCAGGTTTTGTTTTGAGGCGATATAGATCGAAGCGAAGCCAATGGCCGTGATTGTCATGTAGCGCGACGCGACGGCGGTGCGACCAATGGCCGAATCGCAGATATACGCGAGAGCGCACGCGCTCACAAAGAACTGCACCGAATCATTCTTTTCGCGCCGGTAAAATCGCCACGCGGATCGCGCACAGATAAATGCGAGCGCCGAAATGAACGCCGCGCCGACCACATCGCCGGCGACGCCGTCAATACCGGAAAACATCGCGCCGAATTTGAAAAGGTATCGGGCTATCGCCATCGGCTCAAACCGCAAGTAAGGCGTGAAGCAATCGACCAATCCGTAGAAGTAAACCATCGACGAAACCGCCGACGTCAAGAGAAGGAAGTTCGCCGGCTCATACGGCATCAACTTGTTCGGTCGCCAAATGCTTCCGACAATCAGCATCACGGTAACAGGAAAAAACGTGATCCCGTAACCCGAGAACAACATCACGAATTGCAACGCGGCGAGCGACAGCGTTTTCACGACCGAGCTCGGCGTGCTCCATGTGATTGCGTAGATAAGCATGAGCAATGACGGAACCACAACTTGCGCCAACGAATTGTTGGCGAGCGCGGTGTCCAGTTGCGTGAGCGTGAGCGTGGCAATCGCAACGCACGCATCGGCGAACGCGACTTTTCCGTTGATCCGGCGCGTGATCCACAACAAGAACAGCGCGATTTGGAAAATTCCGATCACGGTGACAAGCGACAACATTTCCATGTCCCAACCCGTTACCGTGTTCGTGATCCACATGATTAAACCGCCGAGTCCCATGCGATGATGGCCGTGTTGATAATCGAAGATCGCCCAAAAACCGCGATGCTGAAAAAACACGTTGTAATAGTCCCACTGATCCCAACACAACACGTTCGCGGAATTCGACAACACCAAAAACAGCAGCGGCGCGAACGCAACAATCGAAGCAAACCACACAAATGATTTTTTCATGGCAGCGCCTCGGCTTGGGCAATGGCCTCCCTCGCTTCCTTAAGATATTTCAGGCTGTCGGGTGGCGGATTGTTTTTGCAAATAACTTCGGCAATCATCGAAAGAAGCTCAACACAATTCTTGGCCGCAGAAATCAATCGCTCATGCGAATTGACGGCGTTGTAGATGAACCGAATGTTTTCCTGTGATTCAATTTTTAGTTGTTCGTTATTTTTACCGTCGGCCATTTCAAAAATCTGTGCAATAGCGGCTCCGGTTTTTGGGTCGCGCAAATAACGATCCGTAAGCGCCCACGGCGTCGATGTGTGCCGGCTCATAATTTCACCTCGCGCGCTTTCAACCATTCTTCGTAAGTGCCAGGAAACCATTTGAGTGCGTTGTCGGAGCGCTTAAAACAATCCCAACAAACGAGCGTGGATTTTTCTTTGGCGTTGCCGCAAACGCAGGTCATCGAACAACGCGCATCGTATTCGGTTTGGCTGATGAACGCCGGAACATGTTGTTCCTTCCCGATAATAGCGTTCCGGTTTTGCAAGTGAAGCCGGTTACACGCGAGCTCGGCGGTTCGTTTTATTGAGTAGAGGATTGCTTCAACTTCAAACGGATCGGTGGCGGATTGGAGCTTAGTTATAAACGACGCAAGCACACGCAGCGCGTGTGTTTTTTCTTCTTCGACGGTAAGCATGGTAGGGCCTCCATTTTTTGATTGTCCAAATGGAGTCTACCAGGAATGGCGCCATTGTCAACTAAATAATGGCACCATTTTTCAGGATTGGTTTTCGAGTTGTTTTTCCGCGAATCTTTGGAGCACCCGCGTAAAAGAAGAAACAATCGCGTGTTCGCGCCGGCTCAAATACGGCACCGGTTTCGGTTCGGACGCGACCAGCGCGCCGCGCATCATGTCAACGCCGCGCGCGAGTTTTTGCATGTCGAAAAATTCTTCGATGGCCTCGTCCAGCGCGGTCTTCGCCGCTAAATTCTTGTACTTGGTTTTATTGATTTCATTGGCTCGCGCGTTGATTGAATATTGGTTTTCTTCGTCGAGCTTCTGGAATTTTTCGAGGTTGATTTTGGCGACAACCTTTTCCTGAATGATGCCGAGTGCCGCGTTTGACGGGACCAATGTTTTCGCGTAACCGGTTTTAATTGTGGCGGCTTTGTTGATGTAACAAACGAAATAATATTCATGGTTTTCGCGGTCGTGCTCAATGGTGCATTTTGAGATAACACCATAAGTTAACTTGCGAGTCGCAAGCGCCTCGCACGCGCGCCGAAAAGCCTGAACAAGTGTTTTCCGGTTTGACGCAACGATCTGACATTCTTTTGCAAAAGCCTGAACTTCCCGACGGAACGGCAGCTCAACGACGCCACCTAAATGTTCGAGCCGGTTGTAAATCAACCGCGCGGCCTCAACGCGAATTTTTTTTAACTCACCGAGATAAAAGAGTTTAATCTTGCCGTCTTTGATGTTTTGGCAGATTTTTTCGTTGAGGTAAATGTCGGAGAAATTGAAATATCCCTGGCCCTTCCGCATGCTTTCTTCGCGATCAAAAAGTTTAATCGCTTCCAAGATTGTAATGGTTTCGGTTTTGATGCTGCGCTTGCTTTCAAATCGGTCGAATGTGACCGGAATTGTCGCCAATTTGTCGAGGCTGTTATTGAGTTTTTTGTAGTCGCGGGCGCTGTAATTTCGTGAGCCGATTTTGTCGTCGTGTTCCCATTCCAGCGCGCGGCGTAACGCCACGTTTAACTGGCGATTTTCCATCCGACAACCAAACCGTTCCCACGCGCCATAAGCGGCCAACATGACCAGCTCGTCATCTGAATCCAAGGTTTTGCCGGTATCGTTCCAAGTCCCGATGCGGACGTTGTTTTCGATGCGGACGCCGTTCTCTTGTTCCACCCACCCGCTTATTTTCCGAAACCCGCGTGTCTTTTTGCTGGCGAAGATACCGGCCCTGGCGATGTTGATATCGCACGCGGACCGTTCGATGTAAGGCTCAATATCAGCGTCGTTTTTGGTTGTTAGTATCTTTTCGGAGTTCTCCACAAATTCACCCCTTCTGTATATATATTTCTTCTTTTGCACAAAGAAAGCACAAAGAAAGCACAACTACTATAAGGTACGCGCCTCAAATTGCACGTAGGTCGCCTCAAATTGCACGTAGGTCGCCTCAAATTGCACGTAGGGTTATCCACAGCTTCAAATTGCACGTACCCGATTTTCCAGTGATTTTTTTGTGAAAACAGCCCCCGCTTCAATTTGCACGTATACCAAAATTTCATTTTGCACGTAAGGTTGGATTTGGTTGGACCAAAAAATCGGTTGGCAATCTTTTTTTGAGGACCACGCCACGCGGCCGCTTTTGGGCCACGGCGCGCGTTTTGGGGTGAAATGGCACCATCGCCCGTTTTCAGATTTTAAGGCGCTCAAAAACGATCCTGGCGCGTTTTGGCGTGTTTTGCGGAAAAATGGGGCGGGACTCACCCAAGGCTCGCCCTCTCCGGCACCCGAAGCAAGCCCCGCCCTTGTGTCCTGTGTCTGTTCCTATTGGCCGTTTCCAGCCAAATCGTGAAACCGTTGTAATTGCGGCATTACCACCGCTGCGTCCTCACCACATGCCAGCCGCGCCTCTTGCGCTTTGATCGCGCAGCACACGCACCACGCCATGCCCCGAATCGGGGGGTTGTCATAACACCTGGCACAATGAAGTCGGACATGAGACGGACTTGGCGGCGGGGGCGGCAACGCTGCGCGAGCCTGACAATCAAGCCAGAGACAGCGACCGCAATACCGTTCATGGATCGGATTGTCATCAATATCGCGGTCATAAACCTGGACCGGGCGTCCACATCGACCACATAAAGGCGGCTCGAGGTGGAAGCGTTGTTGTTCAGATATCCGTTTGATGGTTTGGTCTGATTCCATAAATTTTTGATCCCGCCAGGCCCCCTAACCGAAACCTGATCGGGATCTGAAACCGGTGTTCGCAAGCGGCCGCTTTTGAACACCGGAAAACTCACGCGGGTCTCACCCCGACCGCCAACGCGCCCTTATTGTCGCTGTCGATGGCGAGGTCGATTTGGAGCCCGGTTTTGGCTAACTCTGAGGCGTGCCGGGCCACGGTTTCGGAGAATGTCGTATAGGTCTCGCCCTCTGTGCCTTTAATTTTGAAATAGACGTTGCCTTGCTTGCTTGTCGCGCGAGATACCTCTTCCACAAACGCGCGGAGAATCCCTCGCGTTTTTCCGGGGGCTGGGGGTGGAAACGGAGTGGTCGCGGTTGGCAACGCAGCACCCCCTTGGGTTGGTTTCGAAGTGACGGGGGCCGCACCCGACGAGCTCGCCGTCGCTGTCGCTGGCCGGGCTGCGGTTGCCCCAGGTTTTTGAGCGGCGGATTTTTCTTGAAACGTGCGCCGCGCCGCCGCTTGGTTCTTCTCAAATTCTGGATCGTCTTCAGCCGCGATCATGAACTGTTTCATCAGGAAATATTTCTCGGCGCCGGTGCCGGCTTTGTAAACGCCCTTGTCGCCTTTATCTATGCCGTGACCAAAAAACGTCGATGATTTTGTTTCGTTGCTATCGGCGTCGACGATGAGAAATTCCATTTCGATTTGCGTGATCGAACTGTCGCCGACGACAATCGTCGAACACGATTTCTCCGACGGAAAAATGCCGACGCCGTGCTTGATACACAAGTCGCGGATCGCACCCATGATCAATTCTTCGGATGCGTATTGATACTTATGAAAGTCGTTTTTCTTATCTTTTTTGAGAGGTCCGATTTCCGCCATGATGGCGAGAATCTTTTTGGCGAGCTTCGCGTAAGAGGGTGTCGGCGTCGTGTCCATTATGGTCGTTCTCCATTTGAGAAGTTTCGGTAATGGTGCCTTTTTATGGTACCATTAGCAAGAACTTTTCGAGAGAAAAACGTCGCCGGCTTGGGTGTGGAGCGCCAAGCCGGCGACTGCCTGAAAACAGATGTACCGGCGCCCGTACATCTAGGCCAAATTAAACAGCGCGTCAAGAAACGCGCTGATAACTGGCTTTGAATTAGAGCAGCGCCGACCCGGTTTTGAGCTTGAAATAATCTTGCGCGAGCTCAAGTCCCGCCATGACCGCCGCCGCGACCGACGTCATGAAAACCTGTGGATCGACGGTGACGCCGAACTTGTGCATCAGGTTTTGCGCGGCCGCCGAACAAACGATGGCGGTGAGAAGTTTGGCGACGGCATACGCCGCTTTCTTCGCTCCGACGGAGAAAAGATATTCTTCGCCGCGCGCGAGGATGCTAGGCTGCTTTGGCGAGACCGGCGTCGCCGATGTCGGGGTTGGTGCTGGTGTTGGGTTTGCCATTTGGTTCCTCCTGTAAAAAGTAGCCGCCGGCTCCGTCGTAGTGACCGGCGAGCACCCAGCCGAGCGCCGCGCCCGCCGTCATAAACCAGTTGAGTTGATGCGACGGCGTGATCGCGTAGGGCGCGGTGTCGGTGATATAAGGCAGCTTCGCTTTCAAAATTGTCAGGCTGGTCAATTCCGTGCAGAAAACGCCGCCTTCGTTCGAAACCTTTTTTCGGACTCCAAAGAATTGCAATCCAAACTGGCAGATCCCACCGACGGAGTAATGACCGCCGGCGTCAACCATCCCGTCGGTATAGTCGACCATGTCGTCCAATTGATCCAAGGTCAGCATCGGCCAGCGAAAGAACCACGCTTTCGTTTTATCGCCGATGTCTTTGAGGAATGTCGCGTGCGAAACAAAGAGGCCGTCGGCCTCGGTTATCGCCGGTGGGTTCGGAACAAAGAAACCGTGCGAGGCTTGCAGCGGTCCTTCCTTTTCTTTTTTTCGGTACCAGTTTTGGAGCGTGGCGAAGAAGTTGTTGGCGCAGATGAGCCCGATGTCGCCGGGCTTAATACCGTCTACGAATTCGTTAATGGACGCGACCTTGATCATCGTATTCTCCTATCGGCGCGCACCTTAACAATGGACAACAAAGGATAGCGGGGATGCCGCGAAAATTCGATCCCGTATTTTTTTGCCTGTGTCGGGCTGATCAAATTCCGAACGCTGTCGTGCGCGACCAAACCCAGGCCGCGAACATAATTCAGGAAGTTATGCGCCAGGTTCAAACTCTTTCCCCGCAAAACAATCCGGCCGTCTTTTTTGACAAGTTGTTTGACGTAGCCGGCCGCGACGACAATCCTGAAACCTTCCGGGCAAATTGAATCACGACGATGTTCCGTGAACACAGCATCGACTTTTTCGAGAACGCGCCACAGAGCCAGGATAACGTCGGCGGCGATTTTGCACGCATGGCCCGACGGTAAGTTGACGGTGCACATGAACCCATCGCCGGTATCACGGAAGGCGTATCCTGTTTTCTGTTCGGCGTCGTCGATGATCTTGTCGAAACGCGACATGAGAGGATCGTATTCGACTTCATCGTTCGTGATGGCATCACAGAAATTTGAAAATCCGCTGATGTCTCCAAACGCAACGATGAGCCGCACTTTTTCTGATTTTTCATTCGCCATTATTCATTTCGCTGTCACTTGAAATGCTCAAACAACGCGACGATGATCCCAGCGACAACGGTTACAAAACAGCCGATGACCGCCTTGTTGAAATTGCTCTGCCAATCGCGCGTTGCTTTAAACTGCGTGATGAGTCCAGTGTCTTTGTCAAAAAGCTGCGTGCTCAACTCGTCCATCTTTTTGTCGAGCGCGTTAATTGATTTCGTGTTTTCTTGACCGGTTTTTGAGACTTGATTGTCCATGCGCGTGATGAGATATTCGATGCGTGCGTTCTGCTCTCTGAATTTTTCAGCGACATCGTTCGTGTGATCCCGAAACTGAATCTCGATGTCGTGTTGCTTGGCTTCGACACCTTCCACGCGCTCGTCCGTCCGTATGAATAGAAAAGTAGCGTCATGTTTTTGCGATGGATCGAGCTCGTTCATGCGACCGTCGACGGCGCCGCCGGCGGCGGATCGAGAAGCATTTGTTCGATCAAGATGTTGGTGTTGATGAGCTCCGTTGCGTAGACCGGATCGGTGACGTATCCGCTCGCGACAATCTCATGCGCGAAGCCGGCCAAGTTCCCGGCCTTCGCGTCTTCGAAAGCGTCGGCGTAGCGCGGCTCGCTTGCGAGCTTGCCGCCCCAGTCGCCGGCGCACTCCGACCACGAAACGTATTTTCGGAAGTAGCGATTGACAACACAGAGCGAGCCGCCGGCGCCGTCAGGTACTTTGCTCACGATGTCACCGGGGATTTCCCAGTACCGTATTTTCTCGGGCGGATACTTCGAATATTCTTTCGTTGGAAAATAAACGACGGGGTGTCCATTGGTTGACCATGTTGGAATTGCATCCATGCTTTTTGCGTTGACCATCGCATCGATCCAATCCTCGCCCGGCGTGATCGAAAATATATTGAGCCCGGCAGTCGCCAATTCGGAAATGCCCCAGTTCGATTCGAGCGCGGATTGCACAAGCGCGATTCGCGGCGCGATCCCAAACCGTTCTTTCACCAAACTAAAAATCGGCTGCGTGTTCGCGACGTAGGCTTTCTTCTGCGTTAACGAAACCGGCATTTAATGTCCACATGCCGACGACGGGGAATGAAGTTGGACCCACGTCGAGTTTGTCGTGCCCGTCGATAAGCAAACATATTTGTCGAGCGTGTCGTAGACCATCATGCCGGCTTCCGACGGCGTTATCGTGCCGCGAATAGCCGACGCGGAATAAATCCCGAACGCGCCGCCTTTATCGATGCGGATACGTTCGCCCCAACCCGACCCGTCAAACGTCCAGAATTTAATCGGTTGCCCGTTCGCGGTTGTGCGCGCCGCGATCACGCCGCCGCCGTTGGTCGGGTCATAACCCAACATGATTCCGGGCCGGTCCGTCACTGAGGCGTCCGCGTAAAACGCGGCGATATAGCATTGCGGGCCCGAACCAATAAAAACTTCCGAGCTGTGAACCAAAACGAACCCGACTTCAGGAGCCGATATCCCGACACCGAGCCGGTGATTCGTTGAATCGACCGCTAAATCCGTGCTGTTTACGGTGAACGTGTTTCCGCTCGATGCGGTGAGCGACAAAGACGCGAGCGAGGCGACCGACCCTTTTTTCGTAACCGACGAACCATCAATAGCCGCGTTGGGGATCGATGCGGTGCCGGTAATTTTCGATCCGCTGACTCCGACAATGGACGCATCTTGAACGGCGTTGACGGCGATAGACGACGCGATGACGCTTGCGCCGAGCGAGCCCGCGCTGATGTTCGCGGCCGTTAAGCTGGTGAGCGATGCGCCGCTGACCGCCGGCAGCGCGCCGGAAAGTTTTGAAGACGAGACGCCAACAATCGATGCGTCTTGCACGGCACCCACCGCAACCGATGAGGTGATCACGCTCGCCCCCAAACTTCCCGCCGCGACATTCGCGGCCGGCACAGTCACGTTTGAATACGTGCCCGATTGCAAATTCGAATTGGTCAGTGAAATCGAAACATTCGCCGCGCCAGTGACGCGACCATCAACACCAACGGTCACGCTCGACACTTGCGTCGCGCTGCCATACGTGCCGGCGGTGACGCCGTTTGCCGCAATAGAGGAAGCGATGACACTCGCGCCCAAAGACCCCGCGCTAATATTGGCGGCCGTTAAACTTGTCAGCGCCGCGCCCGACACGGCGGGCAGCGCACCCGACAATTTAGACGACGACACGCCGACAATCGCCGCGTCTTGAACGGACGCAACGGCAACCGAGGACGCAATCACGCTCGATCCCAAACTGCCGGCCGCTACTTTTGCGGCTGGGATCGATTGGCCCATGAGCGTGACCGATGAGCCGTCAACGCCGAACACTCCGTTTGAATACGTGAGCGGAGCCGACGCCGACACCGCTGATGTTGATCGCGCAGTTGTGAAATACAATCGCGATCCTTCCGGTAGATTCGAGGTCGTGGCATTCGCCGGCTGAAAGTAGGTCGCGGTCGCCGAGCTCGCGGACAACAAGGTCGCCGATGAAAGCGAAACGTCATCGGCGCAATAAGCATCCGCGCCCTTCATCGTTAATTTTCCACCGTTCGCAAACCCTGAACAATCTATCGATTGAGTTGCGTTGTAAACGATCCATCTAGCCGCGTGAGCATGAGTCGCGCCGAATAAGATAGCGGCGAAAAGAACGATCCGTTTTATTGGCATGGGTTTGTCCTTGCAGAATTTCCAACAAATGCACCTGTCGTGGTCGCGGTCGAAACGCAAACCGTTTCACTCGTACAATTCGAGCAGTAATAACTCTCACCAACCGTGGCCGGCGTGATGGCGGCGATCTGCGAAAGTGTTTTTGATGTTTGCGCGAAACCGTATTTGGTTTGGAGAATCCCGCCTTTTGTGAGGATGACGCGCGGCTGCCATATCACGCCGTCCGACGTCCAAAACGACATCGGTTGACCGGTCGTGTTCGAACGCGCGGCGATCACGCCGCCGTATCCGCCGTTTGGATCGTAGCCGAGCTGGATACCGGCCTGGTCAACCATCGTTGTCACCGGCGCGTAGAAAGCGGCGACGTAGGTAGCGGGACCACCGCCGAGCAACGGACACACGCCGTTGGTCGTTGAGCCGCGCACCGCGAACGCGGTTTCGGGCAGCGCATCGTGGACTCCGATTTGGCCGATGTTGCTGATGGCTAAATAATCGGTGTAGTTCGGGCCGTCGGTTTTGTCGTTGGTGTTGAAGATGTGGAAATAGTTCGTGTTGATCGCGGTCGTGCCGCCGATAATGTCGAAGTAGATGCTGGTCGGAGGCGTGGTGCTGAGTGAGATAATACCGCCCGGAAAATTGTTGCCGACAATGACGTTTTGGTTTGTGGTTGCCGCGCCGGCGAAGTTAACGGCTTCGTCCAACCAAACATTGTTCGATCCTTTCTGGCCGCTGTTTCCGCTGATGACGGCGTTGTGGACCCCGAGCGTTAGGTTCGGACCGCCGAACATGAAGATGGCGTTGTCGGACAAGTTGTCTTTATTCCAGTTGTCGAGAATATTGTTGGCGATGATCGTGCCGTACTGGTCGCAAATCGAGATGCAGTTGTCGGTGCAACCGTCCAACCGGTTTGACGTGATGACAATCCCGGTCGAGATAAAGGCGTCGGTATTGATCTGGTTTGCCGGCGTGACAAAAATGCCCGATGAGCCGGCGTTCTTGATGTAGTTGCCGGAAATGGTGACGTTGTACGGCGGCGAACGATATTGCGAGGTCAGGTATCCGTAGATGTGGATCGAGCCGTTCTCGATCACGTTGTTGACCACGCGCGAGTCCACCATTCCAAAATCCGACCATATCGATCCGCTGTGCGTGGTCGTGCTGGTGTTGATCGAGCGGTTGCCTTCCCACAACGCATTTTTCACGTACACGTTGTCGATGCAAGTCCCGTTCGGTGCGTCACAGACGTTAAAAGCGTAGACCGCGCCGATGTTGAAACCGCCGCCCATCGAGTCCTGGCCGCCAAACCGGCCGCAATTTTCCAGCGTGCAAAACACGATGCGTGGATTTTTTACGGTATAGGCGCCGGTCGAGCCTTCGACACTGATCCCGTAGCCTTGGCTCGCTTTGACATGCACGCGGCTCGCCGTGAAATTGTTCACGTTGCCGTTGGCAATTCCGCGCCCGGTGCCGTTACCGCTTGGCGTCGGCATTCCTGTGCAATCGAGTTTGATATCACGGATCGTGATCTGTTCACCCATCGCACCCGACGTGTAGCCGGTCCCGTTCAAGTTTTCGAGAGCGATCAAATTAGCGTCTTGCGGAAAAAAACCGGATAACGCGGAGATGGTTGTCGCACCCATCCCCGAACCTTCGATGGTCACATAAGACGGAACGACGAGCGTGTTCGTGATCGCGAAATTGCCGTGCGGAAAAAACACCACGCCGCCGCCGGCGTTACCCACGAAATTGATCGCGTTCTGGATCGCGCTCCAATCGTCGGTGTTGCCGTCTCCGACCGCGCCATAATCTTTGACGTTGATCGAGCCGCCCGGCAAATCGTTGCCGGTGCCGTTGTAGATACTGCCGTTGATTCTGATCCCGTAGGGAAGCGATGGCGCGTTCGTGAACGTCGAGAGCGTCACGGATCTGATCGTCGCCGTGTCGATATTGATCTGCGAGCTCTTTTGATAGCCCGGCCCGTTCAAAATCGGGTTGCCGGCCGGCGGCCCACCGGGTATCGCAAACGCGATCCCGGTGAGCGCCAGCGCAGCGACGAAAAGAAGCGCGCGCTTCATTACTTCCTTTTTCCGTTAATGATGTATTTGATTTGGACCGCGCCTTGCGTTCCGGCGGTGTACACGAAACGCAGCCAGCGATACGCAACCGAGCCAAGATCCCATTGCTGACTTGCCGAGGTATACGTCGAAGCAAACGAGATGGACGCTTGGAAGGGTGCAACCAACGGGTTCGTGCTGACATAAACATCGGTAAAGTTCACGTCGTCGTTGGATTTTTGGAGCTTCATCACTGGCGTGCCGGTGAGCGCGAGCGGCGTGAGCTTAAACGCGCCGCCGCCGGCGGCTGTGGCCGTGGTGATCAAGAGCGATACGCCCGCGACCGCGCCCGTTGACGTGTCGGCGATTTGGAAGGTTGTCGCCGTCAGGTTCGAAGCAAAGTACGTTGTCCCACCAACCAACGGGCCCGGATACGTGCCGGCCGTCTTCGATAACAGAAGCGGCGAAGCCGTGCCAAGCGTTGTCGGTGCGACTTTGATCGTGTTCGTCGGTCCGTACTGCGAGCCAGGGAATATCTGCGAGTAATTGAACAAACCGCTCAGCCCGTTTTGCGTGGCGGAGTAGGTTATGTTCGAATCCGTTCCTCCCGTAAACGCGACGGTCGTGATCGCGGCGGTTGAAGACGCGATTGGATAGTTCGTGTTCGCGCCCACGGTTGTCGCGGTCAGCGTGCAAACGGCCGCGCTGGTTGATGTCGTGATCACGGAGCCGAGCTTGGTCGTGATCGCGGCGGCGATGTTCGCTGCGGTCGCGGTTGTGCTCGCGCCCACGAACCAATCGGTGTTCGCGGTAAACTTCACGTTGTCGAGCGTCACCACGGCGTTGTTTTGGCCGCCGGTGAAATTTGCGCTCGCACATGCGATCCCGCTCTGCGTGGATGAGACGCACGTGAACGAGTTGGCCGCGCTGCCGGCGGTCGTCGCCGTCGAATACACGATGGCGCTCGTCGTGTTCGCGGTCGAGACCAGAACGTCCACAAACGCTTTCTGAATGTAATTGCAAAACGCAATCGCGGTCGCGGTCGACGTGGTGCCCTTGGTCCATTGCACGCCTTCCGTGATGAGCTGTCCGTTCAACCAAATGCGCGAGCCCGAATACGAATTCGTGCCCGAGAACGTGATGTGATCCGACGCATACGCGGTCGTGAGACCGGTTAAGGTAGCCACGGTCAAACTTCCACTTCCGGGCGCACCGTCACCGAACGTGATCGGTGTCGTACTTGCGCTCGAATACACGACTTGCACACTCACCTCGTCGGCGTGGTTTGCGTTCAAATCCACGTCGGTGTTGCCGGTGACGGCTTGGACTCCGTTGATAATTGATTGCGACTGGAAAACAATGTCTGAGGCCGCCAGGGGGCGACCCCATCCCATTGTCATGCCCGCGAGCATTGCGATGGCTGCCAGCGACTTTTTCATGGTTTTCTCCTAGGGTTTTGCATTTGCTTGTGGGACGTAATGCGACTTGTGGCGTATGTCTTTGATGCGAAGCGACGTTTCGATCTGTGCCTTTTCTTCGGGTGTCGCTACGTCGTAGACGCGCTGCAACTCCTCCGCGCTCATGCGTGAGGTCAGACGTTGGAGCGGTGTCATCCTTGATTCCCGAATCAAATTGGTCATGTCGTTGGTTGAGATGAGTCCGTTTTTAAACGCGGTCATCATGTCGGACTCGGCGGTTGGCGTTTTCGCGACGAGCCCGTTTGAGAGTTGGCGCATTAAGACCGCGTGATCGGCTTGCGCTTGCGTGCGGCCGCCGATGGCCGCTTTCTCCGCGTTGATGCGGTGCGCGACTTTCTCGGCTTTGGTTTGATTGATGTCGTAAGGCGCCGGCGTGATGCCGATCCACGGCTCAACGATATCGGCCAGCGATTTGTTGCCGGTCTGCACATTGCGCTGCATGTTGCGAAGCCCGAACGGCTCCATCTGTTTCACGATGTACGCAACCTCAGAGGCCACTTGCCGGACCACAGGATCGTCTTCGTTTCTGATTTTCACGCCGTAGAAATCTTTGTTCTGGTACATCTGCTGAAGCATCGCGAGAACGGGATTGAGTTTGTTGAGCACCGTTTGGAGCGGCGCCTGGCTGTAGTGGTACAAGTCCTTCATGTATGACGGAAGCGAGATTCGGTTTGGCATCCCGTTTTGGTCCAAGCCGCCGTTACGCGGGTAGAAGTAATCCTTCAAATCTTGCGGGCCTTGGCCGGTGCGAAGGTACTGATACACCGCGCTCGCGATCCCGACCACAATGGGAAGCGCGAAGAAATACGCGGCCCTGTAGGACAACTCTTTGTCTTTCGGGATGCGCGCGATGTCGATGGCGCCGCCGCCCAGCTCGCGGATCGTTCCCAAATTCCAACCCACCGAACGCACCGATCCCATCAGCAAATCTTTGAACGTCTTATTCCAGAACAGGTTATCGTAGACGAGCTGACCCATTCGGTTGTCGACCGAATCCCACGCGCGTTGCGCGATGGAGCGCATTTCTTCGTGCGACAAGTTCGGGTTGTTCTGCATTTCCATCCGCATGATGTCGGCGAAGATGCCGAGCTTTTGGCGAGGCACGATCCATTCCAAGATCGGTTTCGAGCTCACCTCAGTGAGCGCGAGCGGCAAATGCAAAATCCCACGGATCGGCGCACCCATCGCGAAATATTTGGTCATCTGTTTCCACGCGGCCGTCGCATAGAACTGGTCCATGCGCGCGCGTCCGCCGGCGGCTTCCATGGCGTTCGCCATGACTTCACTAAACCCCGTCGCGTCGCCGCCCTTCATCCACGCCTTCATCACTTTGTCGCCGCGAAGCATGTTCTGGATCGGAGCAATGGGCGCGCTAATGAAATCCTGGGCAGCGCGCATCGGATGGCCGAGCGCGAGCTGATTAAGTGACAGCGCCACTTTGGAAACGATGGAGTCCATGGACGTAAAGCCCAAATGGAAAGCGGAGAATCCGAGCTGAAATTGGTTGAGCATGTTGCCGGCGTAACGGTACGCTCGGAACAACGCGAATTTTTGCAAGCCGGGCTTTAGATAATTGTTAATCAGCCGCGCGGCGTCTTCCTGCATGTAGTAATGGCCGCGAATGACCATGCCCCCGTCATCGGTCTTTTGCATCACGGTCGAGATCTTGTCGTCGACCTTTTGCCAGCCATCAGGAACGTCGCCGCCAACACGGACAAATTTGGCGAGCCCTTCCTGCTTCATTGCATTAAGGGTTTGGTGAGCCGCCAGATATTTGTCCATTTCCCGTATTTTGAGCAGAGTAAGCTCCACAGGGTTGTAAGATATCGGCGTTAGACCGAGTTTAATGCCGTCTTTGAAAAATTCAATCGTGCGCTTCTTCAAAAACGACTTGCTGCCTTCCAGCGGCCGCTTCGCGGCTTTCATCGTGGCCTTGGAAACGGTGCGTTCCGATTGGTCCCAAATGTGCGGGAAATAGTTTTCGATGAACGATTGGAGCTTGCCGGTGCCGAGCTCTTGAACTTGCGCGCGCTTCTTATCGAACAGCTTGCGGAGCTCGGTCGCGATCTGATCCAACCCTTCGTTTGATTGCGATTCCCCGTGCTCCATCTTGTCGATGAAATCGGTGTTCTGTTTCGGTGTTCGTTTGTCGAACATATCCATCGCGGATTTGAGCGCCGTTTCCGCTTGGTCGAAACTGCGCGCCATCTTCCCCAAATTCTCACGTAGGATTTCCCCGGCGCGCGGCGTGCTGGTTGCCGGTGCGACCAGGTTCCTGATTTCGTCGCGCATGTCTTTCAGGTTTTCCTTTACGTCGTTGATCGTCGGGATCGTTTCTTGTTTAACTTCTGGGAACGATTCGGGCTCGGTTTTGTCTTTGAGGATTTGTTCTTTCGCCCACTTCGCCGCTTCGTGCGGTTTCATGCCCTGCGCTTTCGCTTCCTCTTTGAGTTTGTTGTAGCGGTCGGCGGGGTTCTCGGCGGGTGGTTCGCCCTTGGCCCCGGCGCTGTATTGCGACAAAACCTTGACGTGTTTGTCGTCGAAGATGACGTAGTTGGAGGTGCCTTTGCCCTCTCTGCGGCTTTGCTCGTCGAGGTATTTTAGGCCAGGGATTCCCTTTGACGCGAGAAAGCGTGATGCCATTTCGTCGGAGTTTTTCCGATCAACCCATCCGTGGTCGGCCATTCGATCAGCAACGATGTTGTAGAGCGTATCACCCTGTTCCGAGTACGGATCAAATTCCTCGGTGAACTTTTGCTCTGGATTTTTTGGATTCTCAATCGTGGCGATGAACTTGTCGCCCTTAAACTTGCCGACGTTTTTGAGAACATCCTTTTGATCGGCGAGAATCTTGTCGTGGTCGAGCAAGTCTTTGTCGTCGGGGATATCTACCTCATACATGCGTCCCTTATTTTTTACGGCGGCGATGTAGTTCTCGACTTCTTTGGCGGCGATGTCGGCTTGCTCCGATTTCGGGAAACGGTTTCCGGCCCAGAATTCCGATTTCCAATCCTTCGATTTCGCTATATCGCGGATGGCTTGCTCGGCGTCGGCCGAGTTATCAAGATGCCAACCGAGAAAGCCAAGAGCATTCCGTACTGAAACGGGGACGGTTGTTTTTGCGGAAAACAATCTATTGCGGTAATACTCCGCCACTTCTTTTTTACCAGCGAAATACAAACCCCATCCGTACGCCTGGTTCCCTTCGCCTGTGCCGATGCGTGCGGTGCTAAATTTATCGAACACATGCGGCGATCCATGAAACGCCGCCTGGTATTGCACGATGCTCTGCGAGGCCCGTGACGCACGCTCTCCCATCTTCCCTTCGTCGATGGCTTTAAAAATGTCGTCGGCGGTTTCGTACTTGTTGGATTTGAAATAGTCCCTGATCTTCGCCAGAAACTTTTTTACCTTATCGAAGATTTTGGCGATGACGCCCTGGGCTTTCGGTGTCTCTTGCGATTGGTAGTCAGCGAAAGCGTCCGCCGCTTTCTCGAAATCATCAAACTCGCCGAGGATGGTTTTCTTCTCGGCGTCGTCGAGTAACAAATTGGTAACGGCGTGAAACGCTTCGTGGTAGCCGGTCTTGGCCGTGGCACCGTTCGCCAGGTTGATGACGGCTTGCATCCGGTCGTTTGGATCTTTCACCATGCGCGTCTCGCCGTGGATCACGTCATGGTCTTCGTCGAATTCGCGGCCGTAGCCGGCGGTGAACGCTTCGTCGTCGGCCAGGATATGATCGACGACATTCACCACGGCCTGATCGTCGAGTTTGTTTTTCGTGAGGATTTCTTGCGCGGCCTTGCGCGCTTCCTCTTTGAGTTTGTTGTAGCGGTCGGCGGGGTTTTCGGCGGGTGGTTCGCCCTTGGCCCCGGCGCTGTATTGCGACAAAACCTTGACGTGTTTGTCGTCGAAGATGACGTAGTTGGACGTGCCGGTTTTGTCACTAGCACGACTCAACTGATCGAGATATTTGATCCCCGGAATTCCGGCATCCGCAAGTGATTGAGATAAATTCTGCGCGGCCTCTTTTTGGTCTTCGTCTAAAACGTCCGGTTCGCCGGCGATCCATTTATAAAACTCGCCGCCGGTGTTTTTCATGCTGTTATTTGCGCCCGCGAGGAAACGATCAAGGTGTACCGTTTGCTCTAACGCTTTTTTTACTTTGTCGGATTGTTTTGAGAGCGGTTTATCCCAATCCAAGTATTCGTTGTCGTCGGGTATGTCGACGTGGTAAACGTGGCCCTTACTCGGCTGTTTGGCGAGAAAATCATCAATGGTCTTCGCATCCTTCTTGCTCAGCGGATTTGAAACACTATCCCATGTTTCCTTCCAATTTTTATCTGCGCGTAGTCCTTGGATTGCTTTTTCCGGCGTCTCGTTCCTCATTTTGAGGATACCGATACGATCAAGGGCCAATCGAACGCCAGCGGGAATATCAGAAGGCGGGGATAATTGGTCGCGGTAATGCTCCGCCACTTCTTTTTTGCTGGAAAAATAAAGCCCCCATCCATATACCTGAGCGCCTTCACCACTTCCGATTTTCTCGGTACTGAATTTGTTGAATTTATATGGCGTCCCGTGATAAGCGGCCTGGTATTGAGTGAGATGTTGCGAGGCGCGTGATTGTCGGTCGCCCATCTTGCCTTCGCTGATCGCGTTAAAAATATCGTCGGACGTTTCGTATTTATTGGATTTGAAATATTGCGCGATCCGATCCAAAAACCGTTTCACCTTGTCGAAGATTTTGGCGACGATACCCTGGGCTTTCGGCTTCTCCTGTGATTGGAATTCAGCGAAGGCGTCGGCCGCCTGTTCGAAATCATCAAACTCGCCCAGGATGGTTTTCTTTTCCGTATCGTCGAGCAAAAGATTCGTGACGGCGTGAAACGCTTCATGGTAGCCGGTCTTGGCCGATGCGCCGTTAGCGAGGTTGATCACGGCTTGCATCCGCTCGTTCGGATCTTTGATCATGCGTGTTTCGCCGTGGATCACGTCATGGTCTTCGTCGAATTCGCGGCCGTAGCCGGCGGTGAACGCCTCATCGTCGGCGACGATTTGATCGACGACGTTCACGACGGCCTGATCGCTGAGTTTGTTTTTGGAGAGAATTTCTTGCGCGGCCCGACGGGCCTCCTCTTTGCGCGCTTTCATTTCTTCGACGCCTTCGTTCACCCATTCTGGTTCGGGCAGTTCTTCGCCCTGCGCGCGTTCCGGCACATTCTCGTCGCCCGCTCCAAACAAGTGTTCAAGATTGCGTTGCGCTTCGTCGTAGTAGTCGGCGAGCTTTGGCGACGCGCCTCTGATGTGGATCGCTTGCAATTCGCCGCGCAGCAAATCCGCCGATGGTTCCGGCAAGAGTCCTCTGTCGTAAGCCATCTGCGCCATCTCATCCGCCGAGAGCGTTCCGCCTTTAAATCGCAGCGGCACCGATTTCATTTCCTCAGCTTCCGGTACGTTGCCGGTTTCGTCGGCTTTAAAATTTCGGATCTTGCCGTTCTCCATCACGAATTTTTCGAGCGCGCCGGCTGAGCCACGTTTGTCGAGCGCGTCCTGATGCAACGTGGACGCTTCGTCCAAAACCATCTGATGCGTGATTTTGGCGGATTGGCCGTTTGGCAAAGTAACGCGCGAGACGACGGAGCCGGGTTTACGGATCGGCAAACCGCTCTCGTCTACCTTGATAGGTTTACTTGATTGGTTTTCCGGCGTACTTGATATGTTTTCCGTCGGAGATTCGATTTTTTTCGGTGTCCCACGTAGAACATTGTCCTCGGCTTCGATTCCGAGTTTGGGCCGTAAGTGTCCGTACTTGCCGGCGACGGAGACGCCAAAGAAATTGTCGGTCGCATCCGACCACAGTTTGTCGCGCAGCGTTAAGAATTCGCGCTCGATGTCGGGATATTTGGCGATGACATCGTTTCTGACCGCCATCCGCTGCTCGGCCGGCGCGTGCAGAATTTCACCCATCGCGTCGTGCATCTCTTTCCAGAGTCCCGTCGCAAATTCCCGCGTCGGCTCGACGCCGCGCTGTTCGGCGTAGTGCTTCGTTACCGCCGTCGCATCATTTGTCATTTGGATAAAATCGGGATGCTCGGCTATACTTGGTGACGATGTTACCGGCGTCGGTGGAAATACAGTATTCGAACCTTCTGCATGGGCGGGACCAGTTCCCGGCTGGGCCTGAAGGCTCGATTCAGTGGATGCAGGCGCTTCAGAAGATGGAGCAACAATATCCCGAGCTGGCGAAGGTTCCGCAGACGCCACAGGCGCCGTCTCCGTTGGAGCCGGTGAAACCGGACTCTTACCACCAGAAGCGGTCTCGTCCATTCCAAGCTCAGCCGGCGAAGTCTCCGCCGTCGGCGGCCTGACTTTCCCCTGCCTGATCTTCTGATTTATCCCTTCTAAAACCTGTAGCGTGTCTTCTTTGCCGGTCTCGCCCTTGACCATGGCGTCCACGCCGCCAAACCGTTCCGCTTGCTGACGCACGATCCCTTCGCCGATATTGTCGGCGACTTCCGGCGCGATGCCGGGATTCATCTTCTTTGCGTAGTTGCTGATCGACTCCGCAATGGTGCTGAGTGCTTCGCGGTTGAGTTCTTCGCTGCGTCCCGCTCCGCCGACCATTTCAAACGCCGCTCCAACGGCCGCAGATAGGCCAGCGTCGGCGTTCGATGCGCCTTCCATCTTCGACATCGTAAACATCACGCCGGCCGCACTAGCGACCGCGACAGGCACTTTTGCGATACCGCCAATCGCGCCAAACGCCGCGCCGCCCGCCGATTGGAAAAGAACGTCTTTCCCAAACTCGGCCGGATCGACGTTGCCGTCCTGAAACGCTTTGATTGTTTTCTCGACGAATGTTTTCGTACCGAACGTAGCGCCAGTCATAATCGCGCGCGGCAAAAACCTGGGTGCAGAGGCGAGGTATTCGGCGCCCTTGGCGCCTATCTCCGCCGCCTCCGCGCCGAGGCCCGCGAGTTTAAGCACGCCGCCCGTCGCCAAAAGACTCCCCAAATCCCCCGTCAACTGGCCCGCCGTCGACCAAACCGGATGCTCCGCGTATTCGTTGCCGACCAACGGATCGATGATTGGTTTGGTGAGCCCGAACGTCGCGGCGTCCACGGCTTTGCCGGTGAACGCGCGGGTTTCAGGTGTTGAGCTCAGCTCGCCTGGTAACGCGGCCGGACCGGCCGTGGCCGGGATCGCGTTGACGGCTTCGCCGGTCAGCTCGGCGGCTTTGGAAAGAGTGCCCGGCGCTACGTTTTCGAGTTGTTGCGGCAAGCCAAGAACGCCGCCCGCGCCGGAACCCATGATCGGTTTGATGTAACTCTCGTAGAAATTCGGCAGCCAGGAAGGTTTGGCAGCCGCCGGTGCGGCCTTGGATTCAGCTTGGGGGCCGGACTCCGAGGGGGCCGCAGCCGGCGGTGCCAAAGTGGGCGCGGTTGTACCATCTTCAGCCGGAGGGGCGAAATGTTGATTTAGATCCGAGAGCTCTTTGTCGCTCATATCGTCGGGCACGTCAACCGTGACGTCTTTGTTTTGCAAGTACGCGATCACTGCTTCGCGTCCTTTGCGGCTTTCGGTTGACCAACCGAAGGTTGACCAACCGAAGGTTGACCAACCTCGTCATTAAAATCTGTCGCGCCGGTTCGCGTTATGCGGAATTGGCCGCGTAGTTTTGTGGGCGCGGCTGGCGCGAGCAATCGTTGGATCTTGCCGTCGATGCCGACCACAACCTGTGGTATGTCCGTCATGCGCCCGATCTCTGGATAGCGTTTCTTCGCGTAGTCCTGAATGACTTGGTTGCGGATTTGGCCGATGCGTTCGCCCTGCGCGCCTTCTTTGTCAACGCGCTTATAGAAATCGCTCATCAGCCCTTGTACGTCTTTGGCGGTCTGTTCCTTTTTCACGGGAATGTCGGAGACGCCCGGAACATTCACCGGCAGATAATCGCCGACACTTTGCTGGAAATAACGGTTCCCGAAATCTTGAACGGCTTGCGCCTCGGCGGCGATTTGTTGGTCGCGCGGATCGGGCGGGACGTTCTTGCTCATCGTGGTCAGATACTTCGCATCGTCGCCGGTGATCTTGCCGTCGGCGTTGCCTTGCGCGATCATTCGGTAGAGCTCGCCTTGCGATTTGCTGCCGTCAAGTTGCGCGCTGCGAATATCGGAGAACGTCGACGGATCGGACACTTGCATCTCGCGCAGGATTTGATAATCGGGTTTGACCAACTTGGATTCGAGAATATCGTAGTCGGATTTTTTCAGCGTGTCGTTTCGGAACCGTCGCTCGACTTCTGAGAGCGTGAGTTTCCCGTCGAACATATCCAACATCGCGTCGCGCATGTTGCCGTCGTAGACCTGTTCTTTTTGGAATTTGGCGAGCTCGGCCATCTGGCGCGATTGAACGTCGATCATCTTTTGAAGTGAGGCGTAGGTGTCGGGATTGAGCGCTGGTTTGATTTTGTTCAAATAGTCCTGCGCTTTCGACGGGTCGGGACTCACCAATGGAAACACGGCGCTTTTTGCCATGTCGCCGGCGAACTTGTCGGTCGCCGTCGCAATCGAGCCGTTGTCGTATCCGTATTCGTGCATCTGCGCGAATTGGCGATCTTGCCCGAGCTGGACCTGTTTAATGAATTGTTGCGGATCTGTAATGTTGCCCGCGTCGTTCACCATTTGGCGAAGGTTGCCTTCCAAGATGTTCTTGTTGTTGTCGCGCATCTGGTTCGCTTCGTGATGGATCACCAGTTGCCGGTGCTGCGCGTAGCTGTCATCCATGAGCCGCGCCATATCGTTTTGCTGAACGGGGTTTGTGAATTGGCCCAAATACTTTTGTTTTAGCGTGTCGTATTGCGCGTCAAAATCTTGCGTGGCGCCGTGCGCTTGGCCCAACTGGCGGTTGAAGACGCCGGACGGCACTTCGATCTTCTTTGTGGGGTCCGACGGATCTGGTTTCTCAACGGTGTCGGTCGAGAACATCGTGTTTTGCAAATCCTTCCTGAAATCGGTGTCGGCTTGGATGATCTGCGCTTGCTGCTGCTGACGTTGACGTTCGGCGATATGATCGGCGAGCTCGCCGCCCAACTTTTCAACGGTGTCGCCGAGTTTGCCGGTCGCTTCATCGATGCCAGTCCCAAACGCGGCCGATGGCGCGTTCGGGATATTCGGGACCGATATGCCGCGCGGCGCGCTCGATCCGACTTGGTTTTCGTAGGTGGGGATCGTAAAGCTCATGTAAACGAACCACCGCCCGAGGGCGCTGTACGGTTGAGTTTGTACCAGGAACCGGCGACCTGGCCCGCGCCGCCCAGAAGTGACGTCGCGACGCCGATCTTGCCCGCCTGGCGGCTTTCTTCGCCGGCCGCCTCGTCTTGATCGGCCTGTTTATTGAGTGACCACGCTTTGAGCGCGGCCTGGGTTTTCGCTTGCCAGCTCGCGCGGTCCGCGTTGTATCGGACCATCATTTGATCGAGGTTCGATTTGCGCTGGGTATCGTTTGAGATATCGGCGGCCGTAACCGAGCCCGCTGTGCCGGACGCGCCTTCAGCGGCCGTTTGTTGGCCTTCCAATGTCGCGACGCTGCGACGGAGCTGTTCGGATTTGAGAAGCGCCTCGTCTTGCGCTTGGCCTGATTCAAGATCGCCTTCTTTCTCGGCCATCGCGGCTTCTTGGCGCGAGTTGTCGGCGGCGCTCTTGTAATAACTTTGCTGCGCGAGCCCTTGTTTCCATGACGAATAAGCGCCGAGTCCCGCGCCGGCAGCTTGTACTCCTACAGCGGCAGCACCCATTTATGCGCCTCCAAACGTGAAGTAATGAAACGGTAGATTTTCGAGCCCATGCGCTTCAGGCGGATAAATTTCGGCGCCGGCCCATTTCAGCCAGCGGATACATTGCTCATTGCGTGCGTCGACGAAGTTATAGAGCAGCGGGTAAGGGTGACGTAGATGCGCGATGACGGCTTTGCTGCATCGCAGAAACGTGGTTCTCATCAAATGGATTTTGTCGGTCGTGAGCAGCCAAACCGAGGCTTTGTTGTCGAGCAGGCTTTCGGGCGCGATGCCGAACATACCGACCAGCTCGTCGCCGTAGAGGATCGTGTAGGATTCCAGCGAATCCGTCATGGATCGTTCGACGGCTTCCACCGGTTTCATGTGGTCCGACGCCCAGACTTCCAACACTTCGAGCGCGCGCATTTGGTTCTTGCGCCACAATTCCAAATCCGAATACCTTGCCTCGCGCACGGTCACGTTGCCTCTCTGGAAAATGATCATGGCATCTGACCGGGCGAGACCAGCGGCATGATCGCGAGCACCGTGACCGGCATCGGATCGGTTTGGCGGTAACAAATCCGGCCGTGCGAATCGTCGCCGCCGGGGATCGTGTACGAATCAAATCCGGTGAAAAGCGGTGTCGGCGTTACGCTCGATATCGCCGGATATAACGAGGCGCGCATGTTGGTGTCGTCT
>Ga0105240_10002125_pt1 | contig 32374 bp, 28 predicted proteins | sample KBSC54metaG_FD_80426 | JGI IMG/M metagenome (GOLD analysis project Ga0105240, IMG submission 80426) | Corn rhizosphere microbial communities from Kellogg Biological Station, Michigan, USA - KBS C5-4 metaG | ecosystem: Host-associated > Plants > Roots > Rhizosphere > Soil | place: Michigan, USA... | reverse complement strand
GCGCGCAACAGCCTGGCAGAGCTCGCCTCTTCCGCACTGAGCGGAGTCGAAAGCCGTGGAACTGGGCCGCAGATCATGCGCGTAAAAGAACTCGTCACCCTCGGCGATTCCACCATCTGCGCGCGGCAACGCCTTCAGATATTCCAGTTCGCCGGAGACGTTGATGTAAATTTCGAGTTGCGTGAGGTCGGCGACGGCCCCCCTGCGGCCGCTGGTGCCAAAACGCAGTTCGCGCGGTTCATACGTGAGAGCGGAGCGGAGATCAGACAATACGAAGAGCAGTATAGCGAGACGCGCTTTGAGAGGAAATCGATTGGAGAGACATGCGGATTGACGCGCATCAGCATTACTGGGACGTAAGCAGGCTTGAGTATCCGTGGATGTCTCCGGAGGATGCCGTCTTGCACCGTAACTACGGCCCGGAAGATCTTGAACCCGTGCTGCGCGATCACCACTTCGACGGGACCGTAACGGTTCAGGCAAACGTGGTGATGGAAGAGACGTGGTGGCTGCTGGAACTTGCGGCGGCTACTCAATCGATCAAGGGCGTGGTTGCATGGGTGGACCTGACGGACCCCAAAATCGGCAGCATCCTGGATGCCTGTCAGCAGCATCCGAAGTTCAAGGGCGCGCGTCACATTGTGCATGACGAGCCGGATGTTCGCTGGCTGCTCCGCGATGATGTGATTCGCGGGTTGCGCGAACTGGCGAGGCGCGGCATCCCGTACGACCTGCTGCTGCGTCCGCCGCATCTGCCGCTGATTCCCGAACTGGCCGAGCAAGCGCCGGGGCTGCGGATGGTGATCGATCACATCGCGAAACCGCTGATTGCGTCGCATGTTTGGGAACCGTGGGCTCGCGATATGGAAACCGTTTCAAAAATACCCGGAATGCACTGTAAGATTTCCGGCATGATCACCGAAGCAAACCACAAAGCGTGGTCGGCGGACGATCTGCGGCCTTATGTGCGGCATGTGCTGAAACTGTTCGGGCCGGACCGCCTGATGTTCGGAAGCGACTGGCCTGTTTGCAAACTGGCCGGCACGTGGAAGCAGACGCTGGCGGCGTTCACCCAGGCGTGTGGCCCGCTGCCCCGGAATGAGCGGGAGAAGATGCTGGGCGAAACGGCGGTGAACTTCTATGGACTCTGACAGGCGCGCCGCGAACCTGGAGCGGCTGAAAACGGAGGTCTGGGATGTACTGGTGATCGGCGGCGGGATCAATGGCGCCGGCATCGCGCGGGATCTGATGCTGCGCGGGGCCGGCCTGAAGGTCGCGCTGGTGGAGAAGAACCATTTCGCGTCCGGAACCAGCGGGCGAAATTCGCAGTTGATTCATGGTGGCTTGCGCTACCTGAAATATTTCGATTTCGGGCTGGTGAGCGATGCGCTGCGCGAGCGAGCCACCCTGCTCAGGATTGCGCCTGGTTTGGTGCGTCCGCTCAGGTTTCTGATCCCCTGCTATAGCCGCTTCGACCGTTGGTTTTATGGGGCGGGGCTCATGCTCTACGATTTGCTGGCGGGACGGCATTCGATTGGGCGCCATCGCTCTCTGGATGCGGCGCATACGGAGAAACTGGAACCGCAACTCGACTCGAAGGGTCTGTATGCGGGATTGATATTCCTGGATGCGAGAGTAAATTCAGCGCGTCTGACGCTGGAAAATATTTTGGACGCGGAAAAGCGCGGGGCATGCGTGCTGAATTACGCGGAGGCATCACGCGCCGGGGGAACTCTCTGGATAAACGATGCGCTTGGCGGCGCACATTTTCCCGTGAGAGCGCGTAAGGTGGTGGATGCGACGGGCGCGTGGTCACACGATGCGGGGTCGGGCGCGAGCTTGCGGCTGGTCCGCGGTTCGCATCTGATCTACCCCAGAATCCAGAACGGTGACGAAGCCATTGCGTATTTCGACGAGCAGGGGCGTATCGTATTCCTGATTCCCTGGGGGGAGAACGACGATCTCACGCTGGTGGGGACCACCGACGTGGATCACACTGAAGGGCCCGATAAAGTGCGGATCTCGGAAGAAGAGAAGAGCTACCTGAAAGGGATCGTTCGGCGGCTGTTCCCCGCCTACTCGGGGCAGCCGGTATCGAGTTATAGTTCTTTGCGGCCGCTGGTGGCGGAAACCGGTCGTTCCGCCACTGCGACCAGCCGCGAGCACCGGATTTGGGAAACGGCGGACGGCACTCTGCATATTTCGGGCGGCAAGTACACCACATATCGGGAGATGAGCGAGGAGTTGGTGGACACGCTGCTGGGCGATGTGGTCCCCGGACGCGATTTGCCGTGCCGGACCGCGGCTACGCCTTTTGATGCGGTCGTGCCGCCGACGGATATGCGGGCGCGGGTCCAAATGGCAGTGGACCGTGAGTACGCGCGAAGGCTTGAGGATCTGCTTTATATCAGCACCTATTGGGGCCATGAGCGACATATGACCGCGGAGTGGCTGGAACCAATTGCGCGCGAGATGGGCGGTTTGCTTGGGTGGAGCCAGCAGAACACCGGTGAGGAAGTTTATCGGTGTTTGGCGCGGCAGGGTCTGGGGTAGGCGCCAAATGAAGTGATAGCCTTGACAGAAGGAGTCTTACCGATGAAATTTTTCACTGCTCTCGCGCTGGCCTTTGCGTCATGCGCGGTGCTGGCGGCACAAGCGCCGGCACAACAAACGTCGGCCGATCCGCAACCCCTGAAGGTGGGGGATGTGGCGCCAAATTTTACGCTTAGCTCAACTAAGGGCGGCAAGGTCACACTGGCCGATTACAAAGGCAAGCAACCCGTGGTTCTGGCATTCTTCCCGGCCGCGTTCACCGGTGGCTGAACGAAGGAAATGACTGCGTACCAGGCTGGTATCGCGAAATTCGAAGGTAGCGAAACACAGGTTTTTGGCGTTAGTACAGATAACATTCCCTCCCAGAAGGTCTTTGCCGAACAGCTTAAACTTTCATTCCCGCTTCTAAGTGATTTCAGTACCCGCGCGACCGCGAAGGCTTATGGCGTCCTGCGTCCGGACGGCATGTGCAATCGGGTTACGTACGTTGTGGATAAGGCTGGAAAAATTGCCTTCGTTGACATCGGCAACACGGCAATCGATCCGACTGCAACGGATGAAGCGTGCAGCCGCCTGGCTCACAGGGCGGCCACTCAGGGCAAGTAATTCATGGGCCGCCCTCGACCAGCGCCAGAGGTCGGCTCTCGATTTTTTGGCTTGGGGCGGGCAATCCTGCCGGCAATCCTGCCCGCGGAGTCGCTTTCAGCGGCTCCAGCCGGCCGGACGTCGGCTAGTCCCGCCCCGTCAATAGCTCTTAGCGATTACCACGCGCCGGTCCACTTCTTCGCCGGTGACGATGCATTTCCCCGCCCCGTCATACTCGTCCACCAGCGGAATATTGCGAACAGTCGCCTTGAATTCCTTTAGCCGGGCATCGCAAACGGCGTCGTCTTTTACATGAGCCATTACGAATTTTCCCCCGCCGCGCTCCGCCGTCACCTCGCGCAGGATTTCCTCCACTTCACCCAATGAATTCGCTACCAGCGTGTTGTCCTTAAGCCGCGACTTCGCGGCAGTAAAAAGATCGTGCTGCATGGCTTCGAGGACCTCATTGAAACGGGCGGTTAATGCGGATTGCGCCACGATTTCCTTAGTGCCCGTGTCGCGACGCTTGAGCACCACGTTGTTCGCCGCAAGGTCACGCGGACCGAGTTCGATCACCACAGGCACGCCGCGGCGTTCCCAATGGAAGAACTTCGCGCCCGGCGACTGACCCTCGCGGTCGTCCACTTTCGCGCCAATTTCCTTCGCGATGCGTTGAGCCGCTTCAAGCACGGCAGCTTTCTCCTCATCCTTGCGAAAGATCGGCACCACTACGGCTTTCACCGGCGCCATTTTCGGAGGCAGCACAAGGCCCTTGTCATCCGAATGGCTCATGATCAGGCCACCAATGAGGCGGGTGCTAACGCCCCAACTGGTCTGCCAAACGTAGTCGAGCTGGCCTTCCTTGTTTTGGAATTTGACGTCAAACGCTTTACCGAAATTCTGGCCGAGATCGTGGCTGGTGCCTGCCTGCAAAGCGAGACCGTTCTGCATCATAGCCTCGATGGAGTAGCTTCGCAGCGCGCCCGCGAATTTCTCCGCGCGCGATTTCACGCCCTTGATCACGGGCATCGCCATCACATCTTCGGCCACTTCGGCATAGACATCGAGAATGCGCAGCACCTCTTCCAGAGCCTCTTCATGGGTGGAATGCGCGGTGTGGCCCTCCTGCCACAGGAATTCCGTAGTGCGCAGAAACATGCGCGTGCGAAGTTCCCAGCGAACCACGTTGGCCCACTGATTGAGCAGCAGCGGCAGATCGCGCCAGCTTTGAATCCACTTTGCGAAGAAGTGGCCGATGATCGTTTCCGACGTTGGCCGGATCACGTAGGGCTCTTCAAGTTCCTTGCCGCCCGCGATAGTGACCACCGCCAATTCCGGAGCGAAGCCTTCCACATGTTCCGCTTCCTTCTTCAGAAAACTTTCGGGAATCAGGAGTGGAAAGTAAGCGTTTTGGTGCCCGGTGGCCTTGAAACGACCGTCGAGTTCTTTTTGCAGGATCTCCCAAACGGCGTAGCCATTGGGCTTAATAACCATGCAGCCCTTAACGATTTCGGCGGGCTCCGCCATGTCCCCCTGCAAGACAACATCCTGGTACCAGGCCGCGAAATCCTTCCCGCGGGGTGTGATTGGTGATTCAGCCATATGTGAATCCTTCAGGTTAATTCACGCGTTTCCGTATTACGGAAGCGTGCAAAAAACCTGACTGCGAATGCGTATGAATGATTGGTGAAAATGCTTTGTGTTACTTGTCGCGCATCCAGACGTCTTCGAGGATGCTGACCGATGACATCCGGGTTTGCGCGCCCACCGTGAGGCGGATCATGTAAGTTCCAGGTTCCAGCAGCGGACCGACTGGCACAGCGCCCGCGCCGAACCCGCCTCCGCGACCGCCACCCGCCACGAAGGGCACCAGAACCGGTCCGGCAGGGCGCGCGCCTGGAGGAACCGGCGGTGCATCGGGATCCTCCGGAACCAGTTCAGCCGGACCACGCCCGCCACCTCCGCCGGCGCCTGCTCCACGCCCGCCACCGCGACCGGTTGCGACCGGAATGCCGCGCATGTTCCACTGGAACCGGTTCATGCCCGCCGCGATCTTGACGTCCATAGTGGCTACAACCTTATCGGCCTGAAGAAACTCAAGTTTTCCAGCGCCCGCGTCGGTCTTCGAGAGGATGGAAATGGCTGTGCCGCCCTGCGGATTTTGGCCAATGAAATCGCGCTTTCCAACGTGCCGCTGAGCGGTAACATCGTTCTTCCACAGAATCGCCGGGCGCGGATCGAACAGCGTAATATCCGCGTCCTGCCGCTTCACGTGTTCAAGCGGGCTGATGTCATCGCAGATCCAAATGGAGCGACCGTGAGTCGCAACGATAAGGTCGCGGTCGCGGGGATGGATGAGAATGTCGTCCACCCGAACACTGGGCAGATTGGTCATAAATTTCTTCCACGCGCGGCCGCCATCGAGCGTTACATAAAGACCGAATTCAGTCCCGACGAAAACCAGATCGGGGTTCTCGATGTCTTCACGCAGAGCGTTGATGTTACCCTTCGCGGGCAGGTTGCCTGTGACGTTCGTCCACGTCTTGCCGAAGTCGCTGGTCTTGAAGAGATAAGGAGCCCAGTCGTCCAGACGATGCGCATCAAGGGCCACCCAGGCGGTGCCGGGATCGAAGTGCGAAGGCTCAATGCGGGAAATCTGCACGTAACCTCTCGGAGCGCCTTTGATGTTCGGATAGACGTTGGTGAAGTTCTCGCCGCCATCCTGACTGATTTGGAGATTGCCGTCATCTGTGCCAACCCAAATAATTCCAGCCCTCGAAGGAGATTCGCGGACCTGCGTGGCGAGCGAGTTCGCGGAGTAACCGTCATGCTTTTCCGCCATCGGCTTATCGCCCGCGACGTTCATGATCGGCATTTCAGGCGACCAGCGATTGACGTTTTTCGAGAGATCCTTCGAGTTCATCCGCCACGTGTCGCCGCGGTTGGTGGACTTGAAGAAGTACTGGGAAGCCATGTAGAGGACGGCGGGATCGTGCGGGGAAACCTCGAACGGAGCGTTCCAGTAGAAGCGCAGAGGATCGAGTTTCGCGGGCGCGTTCATCACATTTGGCGTGGCGCCGCGGCCTCCCCCGGCGGGTGCCGCAATATTGCCCCGGGCAGCGATGGTGGTGGTTGGCCCTTCACCGGGGACGGGGCCTTCGGCGGGCGGAACGGGCGCGGTTGCCGCGGGGCGCGCCGCATTCTCTGCCGGCGTGGTACCTGCGGCAGGCGCTGCGACACCCGGCCGCGCGGCGGCTGCAACCGTCGGTTTGATACTCTTCTGCGTTGCCGCGCGAAGATCGTGCCGGCTCATATTGCCGTCCTGCGATTCCGCATAGACGATTGCCCAATCCGCGGGATCCTGGCGGGTATAAAAACCATCCCCGCCCGCAACCGTGAACCAGTCGGTATTCACCGGGCCGCCTGTGGAACGCAGAGCGCTGGGCGCGCACCAGGCGTTGTTGTCCTGAAGGCCGCCGCAAACGTAATAGGGCCTCCGCATGTCAGCCGAGACCTGATAGAACTGGCCCACGGCAATGTCGTTGTGGAAGTCCCAGGTGTAGCCGCCGTCGTTACTAATGTCGATGCCGCCATCGTGACCCACCGCCACCACGCGCGGGTCTTTTGGATTGATCCAGAAGGCGTGGTAATCGGTATGTGAGCCGGTGAGACCTTTCCATGTTTTGCCGCCATCGAGCGACATCTGGCCGGGCGTGCCGCCCACAAAAAGTTTCTGATCGTTCGCGGGGTCAACGCGAATTTGGCTGAAGTAAGTGGGGCGCTGATTCTGGTTGCTCATGAACGTCCATGTCATGCCGCCATCGTCAGAACGGAATACGCCGCTGCCATTGGGATTCGGAGCGGCGGGGACAGCGCCTCGGCCACGTCCACCAGCAGCGGCGGCCGGAGCGCCGGCGGGATTTTCCGCGGGAGCGGCGGCAGCGGTTTCAGTTGCCGATTCACTCGCCGCGCCGCCACGCCCGCCTGCGGGCGCTGGACCACCTTCCGCCGTTGTGCCTCCACCTGTGCCTGCGCTGGCGCCCGCTTCCACCTGCGCGTAAATGGTTGAGGGCCGGGCGCGGAAGAGGGAAATCGCGATGCGGCCGTAGATGCCGTCCTTCGGCTTGGGCCAACCGGGCCCTTCGAGCTTAGCCCATGTGTTGCCACCATCGGTCGATTTCCAAAGCGCGCTGCCGGGGCCTCCGCCGTTGTAACCCCACCAGGTGCGGCGGCGCATGAATGACGATGCATAGATGTTTTTCGGATTCGAGGGATCGATTGCAACATCGTTGAAACCCGTATCGGGATCGATGTATTTCGCCTTCGTCCAGGTCTTGCCGCCATCCACCGTGCGGTAGAGACCGCGATCGGGATTCGAACCAAAAAGATGGCCCATCGCCGCAACGAACACGATCCTGGGATTAGTGGGATCGACCGCCACGCGATTGATGGACTGCGTGTCGTCGAGACCGAGGTGATTCCATGTTTTGCCGCCATCCGTGGTGCCCCACATACCGTCGCCAATGGAGGAACTCTGCCGGTTGTTGGCCTCGCCCGAACCAACGTAGACGATGTTGGGATCGGACGGCGCAATCGCGATGGCGCCGATGGATTCGTTCGGCATGTTGTCGAACTGCGAATGCCAGTGATTGCCGCCGTCAGTGGACTTCCACAGGCCGCCTGTGGCCATGCCCAGATAAATGATCATCGGGTCCTTATCCGAACCCTGAATGTCATCCACGCGCCCCATCATGACGGCGGGTCCTATGGAACGAAACTCGAAGCCGCGGAGCAGAGCGTCTGAAGATTCGTTGGGCTTGGGGGCCGCGGGCCTGGCTGGGGCTTGCGCCCGGATAATACCCGCGATCGTGAGAAAACCAATGATGATTGCCGGTGCAAGATTGCGGCGGCTGAAAACGGTTTGGAACGCCATTCGCTTTTCGATGCTCCTGAAGCCTGGCTGCACGGCGGGGTTGGGCCGAGGCGGATTTGATCTATGATACTTCGCGGTAATTATTATGAGGGGCGATCTATTCTCTGCTTCGCAACATCGCTGCCAGCACGCGTGGACTGCGGCGGCCATGCATTACAGCCACAATCCATAACCGTCTTCTTTCCGTTGCACAGGCAATCAGGTAGTTCCCAACCGTCATGAAACGCAGCGGCCGAGATGGGAGGCCGGGGTTGCTGGTGACCTTGATCCAGGCGATGTGACGAGTGACTCGATGGCCGTTCTGATCCGCTCAATCATCCGGTCAGCGGCGCCCAGGTTGTCGCCGGCGATGTATTCCCAAATTAGATCCACGTCGATTTCCGCTTCGGGGCGGAAATCATACCCTGTCATTGATGCTGTTCGCCAGTACTCGTGCCAGCTCAAGTTTGGCCTGCACTTCGGGGGTGAAATGCATTTCCATTGGTCGGACTCCTTCTTTTGCTGTACTTCGCCAGTCGGATTCGATCCCATCATCCGGTGCGCGGCAAATTGTTTCCGGGAATCAGCTTTCGCTCGAATGCCTTCATCCGCCATTCCAAAGGGGGCTGCTGTGTAGCACGTTGGCTCCCGTAGCGGGGCATTGACCCGGCTCACAGTCATTAGTGTGGGCCAGAATGGCATTCGCGCGGCGGTTGGTTACCGTCGACCTGCCTTGCAAAGGGCGGTTCCTGACCGGATTCTAACCGCGAACTCGAATATAATGGCACCGTGTCCCGCCCTGTCGCGCTTTCACTTGTTCTAACCGTGCTGGCTGTTTCAGCCATGGCGCAGCAAGCGGAGCCCGGTTCAACTGAGGGCCGGGCACGGGCCATTCTGAGCGCGAACTGCAATGCGTGTCACGGGCAGGCGCGCATGTCCGGATTGAGTTTGGAATCTTTGCGGGGGATGATGGCCGGGGGCAAGCGCGGCCCGGCCCTGATCCCCGGTAAGGCGTCTGAAAGCCTCTTATATAAGGCCGCGGCTCGGGATGGCGATCTGAAGATGCCTCCCGGAAACAAGACGCTGAGCGCGGCTGATTTGCTCGCCCTCCGCCAGTGGATCGATGCGGGCGCGCCGTTTACCGCTGCAAAGAATGCTTCGGAAACTACCTGGTGGTCGCTGCGGAAACCGGTTCATCCCCCAGCCAAATCTATCGATGAAATCCTGCGCGCCTCCAAACCAGGTCAGATCAATCGTACGGCACTGATCAGGCGGGCAACGTTCGATCTCACCGGACTGCCTCCCACGCCCGAAGAAGTTTCGGCTTTTGTGAACGACCCCGACGCGAAAGCCTGGGAAAAGCTGGTGGATCGCTTACTCGCGTCCCCGCGCTATGGTGAACGCTGGGGCCGGCTCTGGCTCGATGTGGCCCGGTATGCGGATACCGGCGGGTACGAGACCGATGTCTTGTTCCCCAATGCCTGGCGATATCGGGATTATGTGATCCGCTCTTTCAACAGCGACAAGCCGTACGATGTGTTCGTGAAAGAGCAGGTGGCGGCGGATGAAATCTGGCCGGATAACCTGGATCTGAACGGCACGTATGAATTGCCGGAATCGAAGCGGGCTAGTTTGGAACGCCGCATGGGTACGGCCCTCTACACGCTGGGCGCGATGCCCGTGGAGTATACATTTTTTGGCGATCAGTATCGCGCGGAGTGGCAGGCGGAAGCCGCAACAGTAACGGGCAACGCTTTTCTTGGCCTGACCGTGCAGTGCGCGCGTTGCCACGATCATAAGTTCGATCCGATTTCGCAGCGGGATTTCTATCGCCTGGGTGCGTTTTTCGCCGGCAGTGAAGACCGTGAGGTTCCCATCGTGAGCCAGATGCGGATCTATGAGTACACGCGCTACCAAACCAAAGTGGTGGCGCTTGATGAACGCAGGAAGAAGTACGCATCGCTGAAGCCGGAGGACAAAGACGGGCGGGAAACACTTCTGCGTCAGATCGGCGAAGCTTACGTGAAAGCGCCGCCGATGTATGACAAGGCGAACCTGCTGGTGCATACCGAACCTGTGCCGGATTCCTGGATTCTGCCCCGCGGCGATTCCATGAAGAAGGGCGAGAAGGTCGCGCCTGGCGTGCCGGCGATCTTCGGAGCGAGCCCGGCGCTCAATGAACCTTCAGACGGACTCTTCATTCCTCGCAGGCGCAAGGCGCTCGCGGAGTGGCTGGCATCGCGCGATAATCCGCTCACCGCGCGCGTGATGGTGAATCGTATTTGGCAGGGCCATTTCGGCGAAGGCATCGTGGGCACGCCGAACGATTTCGGCCGGCAGGGCGATAAGCCGTCGAATCAGGAACTGCTCGATTTTCTTGCAACGGAATTCATGGATCATGGCTGGAGCATGAAGGGGCTGCACCGACGGATTATGCTGTCGGACGCGTATGTTGGTCAGAGCAAACCGCGGCGTTTGGATGCCGAAGAAATCCGCGACACGATTCTCGCGGTCTCAGGCTCGCTCAATACAAAAATGTACGGACCACCTGTTGTGAGCGCTCTGGCGAAGGACGAACGTGAAGCCATGCGTGACCTTTCCATGTGGCCTGTGACGAGCGACCCCTCCGAGCATAATCGACGCAGCGTTTATCTGTTCGTGAAACGGGCGTTCCGGCTGCCGATGCTGGACACCTTCGATGCGCCGGCAACGGATGAAAGCTGTCCCCGGCGCGAGAGTTCGACGGTGGCGCCCCAGGCGCTGGCGCTGATGAACAGTGAGTGGACTTCCGACCGGGCGGGGCGATTCGCGGCGCGTCTCGCAAAGTCTCAGGACGTTGTGGGCGATGCCTGGATGATCGCGTTGGGGCGAGCGCCCGATGCGGCGGAACGCGCGAAGGCGCAAGAGTATCTCACGCGCAATAACACTGAGCGGCTCTGCCTGCTGCTCTTCAATATGAGTGAATTCCTGTATGTCAATTAACGTTTCGCGTCGTCAGTTTTTGGCTTCAGGGCTTGGCTTCCCCGCCCTTGCGGCGGCAGCGGTAACGAATCCGCAGGCGGCGCGGAGCCCGCATTTTCCCGCCACTGCGAAGAACGTGATCTTCCTGTTTATGCATGGGGGCCCTTCGCATCTGGAAACCTTCGATCCGAAGCCCGCGCTCAATCAACTGAATGGCCGGCACGTGCCCGCGAGCTTCGGCAGCGTGCAGTTGCAGTTCTCGAAATTCGAGCAATCGACGGTGCTGGGGTGCAAACGAACGTTCAGGAAGTACGGCCAAGCGGGTATTGAGGTCTCGGATATTTTTCCGAATGTCGCGAGCCATATCGACGATATTGCGGTAATCCGCTCGATGTATCACGACGGCTTCACGCATACCGCGGCGCTGAACTGGCTGAACAACGGATGGCCGCGGCTTGGCCGGCCAAGCCTGGGTTCCTGGCTGGTCTACGGATTGGGAAGCGAATCGGAGAATCTGCCCGCCTTTGTCGTGATGCTGGATGGCGGCATTAAGAGCGGGCCTTCGGTGTACGGTTCGGGATTTTTGCCGGCCGCGTATCAGGGCACGCAACTGCGCGAAGGGCCCGCGCCCATTCTGAATCTCACGCCTCCGCGGGGCATGAACGAAAACGATCAGCGGGACATGCTGGACACCCTGAAATGGTTCAACGAAAAGCACATAGAGCGGAATCCGGGGGAGTCGTCATTGGAAGCCAGACTCGCTTCTTATGAACTCGCATTTCGTATGCAGGTGGCTGCGCCAGAGCTCGCGGACCTTTCGAAAGAGACCGCCGCGACGCGTGAACTCTACGGTGTCGATCAAGCGAAGACCGCTTCGTTCGGCGGCAAGTGTCTGATGGCGCGCCGGCTGGTGGAACGCGGAGTGCGGTTCGTGCAGCTATGGTCGGGCGGCACGAGCGGCGAGGGCGATTGGGACGGCCACAAGGAATGCGACAAGAGCCACGTGGAGATGGCCTCGCGCACCGACAAACCCATCGCGGGACTGCTGGCGGATTTGAAATCGCGCGGCTTGCTTGATTCAACGCTGGTGGTTTGGGGTGGCGAGTTTGGGCGCACGCCGGTTTGCGATGGCAACATGAACGGCGGCGGCGGACCCGATGGCCGCGACCATAACCCCTACGGCTTTTCGATCTGGATGGCGGGCGGCGGCATTCGGGGTGGCAAGGTGATTGGCGCGACCGATGAGATCGGCCTTCGCGCCATTGAGAACCCGGTGCATGTCCACGATCTTCACGCTTCGATGCTGCACCTGATGGGGCTCGATCACAAGAAGCTGACGTATCCGTTTGAAGGCCGCGAATTCAGGCTTACCGACGTGGCGGGGTCGACGGATCTTGTTAGTAAACTGAAGGCCTGAGCTATGCGAATTTGCGGAGTTTTGTGCGTTTTGTGCAGCGTTCTGTCTGCGGCGGAACTGCCGAAGGAGTGGGTTGATCCGGACACGGGGCATCGGATAGTGCGCCTGTCCCGTGAGGATGGGATGCAGAGCCTGTATTTTAATCAGAACGCGTATACGGCAGACGGCAAAAAGCTGATTGTAACCACAGCCGATGGCGGCATTGCGACCATCAATCTGTCTACACAGGAATTGAAGCCGCTGGTGCCAGGCCGGGTTGCAGTGCTGGTGGCGGGTCACAAATCAGGCGACGTTTATTACACGAAGCGCGACACAGGCGCGGCAGTTGTGTATGCGACCAACGTGGACACCGGAGCGACGCGGGAAATGGTGAAACTGCCGCCCGGACGTTCCGTGTCTTCACTCAATGCGGATGAGACGCTGTTACTTGGGACATACGTGGATGGCCCGGATCGCGCGCCCGCGGCGCCTCCGGCCAACGGCCTGCCCAATGTGGATCGGCGTTTCGGCCAACCCAATTACGAAGCGGTGGGGCTCGACGGTAAGCCGATGACCTATGCCGACGCGAAGGATCTTCGTTTGCACAACACTCTCATGGCGACCCGTGCCGGACCGCCGCGGGTGCTTTTTACGGTCAACACGAAGACTGGCGCGCTGAAGGACATTCACCGCGAACACGAGTGGCTGGGTCACCTTCAGTTTTCTCCCACTGACCCGAATCTCATCATGTTCTGCCACGAAGGCACATGGCATGAGGTGGACCGCATCTGGACCATCCACGCGGACGGCACTGGCCTGAAAAAGATGCACACGCGCACGATGAACATGGAGATCGCGGGGCATGAATTCTTCTCGGCCGATGGACAGAATATCTGGTATGACCTCCAAACGCCGCGCGGCCAGGATTTCTGGCTCGCGGGCTATAACGTGGCTTCCGGAAAGCGCACCTGGTATCACCTGCGGCGTAATGAATGGTCGGTGCATTTCAATGTCTCGCCGGATGGAAAGCTCTTCGCGGGCGATGGCGGCGACAGCGAGATGGTGGCCCGCGCGCCGGATGGGAAGTGGATCTATCTGTTCAGGCCAGAGCGCGTGCCGGACGTTGCCGGCGTCAAGAGCGCCGATTCGGCGAATCTGATCGATCCGGGATTCTTTCAGTCTGAGCGGCTGGTGAATATGAGCAAACACGATTACCGGCTCGAGCCCAATGTTACCTTCTCGCCCGATATGAAGTGGATTATTTTCCGGTCGAACATGCTGGGGCCTGTGCATGTCTTCGCGGTTGAAATCGCCAGGGCGCGCTAAAATCGGGCAATGCCCGACAGTCCCATTCCCCCTCAACTGCCAGCCCCCGTTCCGCTGCCGAATGCCGTCATCGACATGGAGACATCGGCTGCCCTGCTTGAGAATGGTCAGCCTTTGAAGATCTATTTCAACGGCCCCACGGATCAGTTACAGAACATGATCGTGGGAAATTTGTTGCTCGATGCGGGGATGAGTCCGCATCCTCCGCATAAACATCCCGAAGAAGAGATCATGCTGGTTACGGAGGGTAACGGCGAGATCTTCGTCGATGGGACTGCGTATCGGGTCGGCCCGGGTTCGATGATGTATTGCGCGGGTGATAAATTCCATACCATCACGAATACCGGGACCGGGAAGATGCTGTTCTACTTTTGGAAGTGGCTGGCTGCCTAAAACTTTGGACGCGGATCGGCGCTATCTTACCCATGGCAGATAGGCCGGCACGCGTTTTTGCCACTCCGTGAAATCTGCTCCGAAGCGCGTGGATAAGAGAGAGTCTTCCACGCGAACACGGATTTCAGTCCCCGCGATTCCAAGCGCCAGGGCGATTGGCCATCCGGGCAATGTACCGACCATCGCTATATTCATCGCCAGCATGAGGATCATAGAGAGATAGATCGGGTGGCGCACCACCCGATATGCGCCCGACTGCACCAAAACGTGATCGGCATTGAGACCGGCGTCCACGCGCCACTGCTTACCCAGATTTCCGACCGCCGTCCAGACCAGCAGGATCGCGAACATTCCGAGGACGACGCCCAGCGCACCGCGCCACAACTCGATGGACTCGCCCCAAACGCCGGGGCGGTGCGTGTTGGCGATAAAAAATCCCGCGGACCCGATCACAATTCCAAGGCGGGCGCGCGGGTCGATTTTGACTGCCTTGCCCTGCCCACGCGCCCGGTTGACGAAGAACGGAACCATCCAGGCGCCCCACACCGCCACCATCACGATCAATCTGATTAACGGACTCATTCGATTCCCATTGACTCTTTCAGTTGTTTGGCGCGATCGCGACTGACATCGCGCTCTTCGCCGTTTGAAAGCTTCACGCGCCATGTTCCGGAGAACCATGGCATCAGTTCACGCACCGCTTCCAGGTTTACAATCTCGCCCCGGCTAATCCGCAGAAAACCTGATGGCTGCAACAGAGCTTCCAACTCGCCGATGGTCTTTTCAAGAAGCAATCGCTCCGTGCCCGTACAGGCGAACACGAGTTTATCTTCAATCTCTATCCGGATTACATCGCGCAGAGGAACGATCACAATCCGCTTGCCTCTTCGCGCGGCGAGTCGCTGAATCGGGCCACTCCGCTCGCGCGCGACTTCGACTAGTCTGGCCGAATGCTCCGGCGATTTCTTTTGCAGCCGTTCACGCACACGGTTCAAGGCGCGTTCGAGACGTTCCGGATGTAACGGCTTCAGCAGATAGTCCACAGCGCTTGCTTCGAAGGCGCGGACGGCATATTCGTCATATGCGGTGACGAAGACCACTACGGGCGGATCGTTTAGCTGCTGTAAGACTTCGAATCCGTTAAATCCCGGCATTTCAATATCCAGCAGCACAAGATCCGGCCGAAGAGCGGCAATGGTTTCGATCGCCTCCACGCCGTTACCAGCCTCGCCGACAATATCGAAATCCACGAACGCGGCCAGCGCGCGCCGGAGCGTGGAGCGCGCCAGATCTTCATCGTCCACCAACAGCGTTCGGATCATATTTTGAAACTGAACTCGGTCCAGTGAGAATTCTGCGCCAGGCGGAGCGGGTCCTCCACTCCGGTGAAAATCCGCAGCCGCGCGCGAACGTTTTCAAGCGCATGACCGGTCCGGTAGAGGCTGGCGGTTTCTATCAGCCCGTGCTCGTCGGCCGAGTTGCGTACCGCCACCCGAATTACCCCTCCTTCTTTTTGGATGGTCACCGAAACAGTGCCGCCCTCGAGCCGCCGGGCGATCCCGTGCTTGACTGCATTCTCTACCAAAGGCTGCAATACCAGGCCAGGCACGCGGATATCGGGCAGCGGCCCTTCGGGCAGTTCGATGCGCAGCCTTTTGCGGAAACGCGATTGTTCGATCAACAGATAATCGCGAACGAATTGTAGTTCCTGCTCGATCCCGACCGATTCGGTATGAGTGCAGCCGAGCGTGTACCGAAACATGTCGGCAAGGCGTCCGATCATGCGTTTCGCATCGGATGGATTGTCGTCCACGAGAGCTGAGATAGTGTTCAGGGTATTGAAGAAGAAGTGCGGATTGATCTGGGATTGCAGGGCGCGTCCCTGAGCGCGCGCAGTCTCAACCTCATTGCGGCGGAGTTGCGCCTGGACACGCACCACTTCCATTTTCAGTTTCACGAATGCCGATATCACCAGCGCGAGCACGCCGCCAATCATGCCGTCAATCACGACTATGCGCCAGAATACAGGCGCAGGCACTTCAAATTTGAAGCCGGGAATTTGGGAGGTAAGGGTGATGGCGGCCACGAAGGCCATAGAACTTGCGGCGATGTTATAGATGACGGCCAGGGGCCTCCCGATCGCCCGCGGGTATCCGCCAATGACACGTTGAAGGCAGGAGTTTCCGAGTCCGCAGGCAATGTAAAACGAGAGTGCCCAGACGGCTCCGTTGATCATGCTCAACAGAAGTGGCATCGGCGCGAGAAGCGGAAACGCCGCAGCGGGGCCCTTGGTCATCATCGCGAAAAAAAGGGCAAAAAACGGCCCCGAGATCATGCCCCATGCCGTGCATTTGAGCAGCAGAACCGGAATTTCCCGCAGGGGTGGCGGCGCGCACCGCAGCCTGAAGATCGACAGCACCCATCTCATGTATTCCCAGTGTGAAGCAGAACGGATCGCCCCGTGGCGTTTTTCGGACGGACGGACGAATTCGGCTGCTGAACGGTGTGTCCTGTAAGATGACCCTGCCTTACGCCGCCATGATGTTTTGTATAGAAATAGGTCTGCTTTGCACACTCGCCCATTTGACATTTACCTTCTAGTTGGTAGAATCGCTCTTTGACAGTCCCGCACCCGAGAGGGGACATCAGCATGGCGGACCGAATCATGGACCATGCTCAATTACTTGTCCAAAGTGTCGGCTATAACGGTTTCAGTTACGCCGACATTGCGCAGGAACTTGGAATTCGAAAGGCGACGATTCATTACTACTATCGGACTAAGTCAGACTTGTGCGCCTCTCTTCTAAGGCGCTATCGGCTTCGGTTTCGCATTAAGGTGGAAAGCGCGATGGCTGAATTAGCCTCTCCAAAAGAGAGGCTAATGCTGTACATATCGTTCTACCAGGAAGCTCTTGACGACGGACGGCTCTGCCCGTGCGGTGTGCTGACCAGCGAGCTATTAACACTATCGCCTGACATTCAGGAGGAAGTACGGGGCTTCTTTGACGAGCAACTCGACTGGATTGAAGCTCAGCTGCGGGCTGCCGCCTCGGCGGGGGAACTTCGTGTCACAACGCCGCCCCGGGACCTGGCAGCGAGTCTTCTCGGGATGATTGAAGGGGGCATGTTACTGGCTCACGCCCGGAAGAATCGGCGAAGTTTGGCCGACGCAATTGCCGGAACACTCTCGTTGATATTTTCTTAGCGCGATCAGCCCACCCGACGGCAGCGGCGCGTCACCATGTGTCATGCCTGTTTGACTTACTGTTAACCGCCATTCTCCTCCGCGCATTATCCTTCCTTTTCCATCTCCTGACACTCCACTTACCTAATTGGATACGCTTGACCGCTGACTAATACCAATCCGTGCAAAACTTCACACGCCGGCCATCGCTATTCACTTACATCCCGCATTAGTGCTTGCGGATATTGCTGCGCCGCCGCATAATCAGTTTGATCGATAACACAGCCCAGGGATTTCACCAGGTATCCGCCGCCTCTCAGCGCTGTTTTATTCGATCTATGACCGGAAGTTATCCATGGTGCCAGGTTTCTATCGCGACTTATAAGGATAAACAATGCAACTGAACGTATTCAACAAGACTTTTGTTTCTAAACAGCGCGCGCGATTGCCGTTCGCGGTTTTCCTGACGGCCTCCTCGCTCCTTTGCGCGAGCCCGGCGGGCGACGACGGCACCGGCGGCGGCCGCCAAAATGTAATCTATGTTCAGACCAACGATTTCAGGTCCGGGCAAAACTCAGTTATTGCTTACAAGACTAACAATGGCAATGGCTGTCTTCAGGAGTTAGGCAGATTCCCGACTGGCGGAACGGGCCTCTATAACTTCGATGACCGGATCGGCCCAGACGACCACGCTCAGGAACTGGTAATTGACCGTGTCAATCGCAGGCTGCTAACAGTAAACAGCGGCAGCGATTCCATAGCGGTATTCGACATTAAACCGAACGGGACACTGACCCCGGTCAGCGGTTCGCCGTTTCCGTCCAATGGCGTTCAGCCGGTCAGTATAGGACTTGCGGCAAACGGAGTAGTTTACGTAGTGAATCAGGCGGGCGATCCAAATCGTGTGTTACCGGGTGCGAACCCGAACTACACCGGTTTCCGGATGCAAAGTAACGGAGCTCTTGTCCCCATCGCGAATTCCACTTTCTCACTGCCCCACCTTAGCTTTCCTGCGCAGGCGCTAACACGGCCAGATGGAAATCTTCTTTTCGGCGACGTGTTCCTCGGGCGCCCCTTTACTCCTCAGCTTGCTCCTTTCCTTCCGGCTGCCGGTTCTTTTCTGGATTCTTTCCGGATTCAGCCAAACGGTCAGCTTCAGCAGGCGCCCGGCTCGCCGGTGACGCCCAATGTAAACGCGCAGGCGGGGCTTGGAATTCCGGATTCCAGGTATGTGCTGGGGATGTGGCTGCACCCGACCCTTCCCATCGTCTACGCGACTTACGTTGTAACTAACAGGCTCGCGGTATACACGTATAATCCGGACGGCACTCTGCAATTCGTTCAGGACCTTCCGATCGGACCCAATGACGGAAGCGCCGTTACTGTTTGCTGGGTCATAGTCAGCCCGGATGGCCGATTCATCTACACATCTAACGCCGGCTCTAATTCTATTTCGGTCTTCGACATTTCAGGTACGGTCATGCCTGCATCAAGCCCCCTTTCCCCTGTTCTGATACAGGTTTTTCGGATGACTATTCCCGCTGGCGCGGGCGGCGCAGTTCCTCCCGCCCCGATCCCCGGCGTGTTCAATTCGCCTACAGCATCGTTTCAAATCGAAACGGACCCCGAAGGCAAGTCTTTTTATGCCGTGGCGCACGAACTGGTGCCTGGAAACGATTACCCGCAGGGCAATGTAGTTCACAGCCTGACTATCAATCAACAAAACGGTACTCTCTCCGAGCGTGCCTGCTCGCCTGTCCAGGTGACGGGCATTCCAGCCGGTGCGCATCCCCAGGGCATCGCTGCTTACTAGCACTTAGCAACTGTTTCTGCGGTCGCGGTTCCTCTGTCCGGCGCGGGTTCTGTCATTCCGCCCGGCGCAGCGGAGCCGCGTTTGCGCGCTGCTCTGTTACTGCACCTTCTGCCAAGGAACTTACCATGCCTGAACGATTTCTGCTTTTTTCATTGGCCGCAAGCGCGCTGCTTGCGGTGAGCCCGGCCTTCTGCCAGACTAATTCGGACACTGCCGGCGCGGTGTTTGCCGGAACCAATCACAACAACTCAAGGGATGCCTCACAGCCTCCGAATCAAGTCGTAATGTACATTCGGGCTTCCGACGGTTCTCTAACAATGGTCGGCGCGTTTGCGACCGGCGGCCAGGGATCTGGCCCCTCGCGGCGGTTTGCGGGCGACGGCCTTGGGTCTTCGCATTCGGTGCAGCTCAGTACCGACAAGAAGTTTTTATTTGTAACCAATGCGGGCAGCAATTCGGTATCCGTCTTCAAAGTTGTTCTCGGCGGCGGGACGGGGCCGGAACGGTTGTTCCGGAACGGCCTGGTGCTGACTGACGTTCAGTCGACCGGCGATGGTTCCCCCGGCCATCGTTTCCCCAACAGCGTAACTCAGTCCGGCAATTTGGTCTACGTGCTAAGCTCCGCCGATCAGGGGAGCATTACGGGATTCCGGTTGAACGGCGCCGGTAAACTTACTCCGGTCCCCCACTCCACACGCGACCTGAACGCCAACCAGACTTATCCGCCGGATACTCTCTATAACCCTGCGCAGGTCTCGTTTACTCCGGACGGTAACAGGCTCGTGGTCACTATCAAAGATGGCCCCGCGGCGGGCTTGATTCCCGGCGTAACCCCCACAGGTCCGGGGCGGGTTCTCGTATTCGATGTCGGAAATGACGGCCGACCCTCTGATAACGGCGTTCAGACGAACCTCGACAATCACGGTCCATTTGGCTTCTCGTTCGATCGCTCAGGCAACCCGTTAATTGCGTTGTTTGTAGGCGGACCGGCGCTTACCGCGGCGGCGGGTTCTTTCCGCATCGCCGGGAATGGATCGCTAACCAGCATTACACCCGACGTTGCCGATACTCAGCTTGACACCTGCTGGCTCGAAAACAACGGGGTATTCGCTTATGGGGCAAACTACTCGTCAGGTACAATCTCGAGTTACATAATCAGCGGAGATGGTCACCTTGGATTGTTGGCCGCAGTCGCTGGAAATACGGTGCATCCGGCCAATGTTCAGGGATCTACGCCCCTCGACATACGCGTGAGTCCTGACGGGCGCTTCGTTTACGACGTCTTGCCAGGCTCCGGAAAGGTTGCCGCGTGGACGATAAACCAGAACGGCAGCCTGACGAAGATCGGCGAGTTTTCCGGATTGCCTGCTACCGTCAATGGCGATGCGGCGCCTGAAGAGCGCTTCGGGCCCGGAGGCAGTCCGGCCGGCATCGATGTAATTTGATCTGAAACTTCGGAGCGGCTCCGCCAATCTTTCCCGGCGGAGCCGCTGCTCGAAATTCGTCGGGCTTGTTAAGCGATGTGCGCGCCCGTAGTACCCACGTAGACCGTATAGAGCGATTGACTGGCCACCATAAACAAGCGATTCCGCTTAGTTCCTCCGAAACATACATTGGCGCAGTTCTCAGGCAGCCGAATGATTCCGATCGCCTCGCCGGCCGGATTGATCACCTGCACGCCGGGGCGGGCGCCTGCCCAAATATTGCCGTCCACATCGCAGCGAATGCCGTCCGCGGCTGCCGGAGCGCCCGAACCGGGTACTTTCAATTGTGCAAAGCGTTTGCCGTTGCGCACAGTTTTACCATCGAGATCCCAAACGCGAATCTCGCGCCCGGCGCCGGTATCCGCCACGTACACCTTCTTGTAATCCGGCGAGAAGCAGACACCGTTCGGACCGCTCATCTCATCGGTGATCTTGTCGAGCTTGCCGGTTTTCGGGTCAACCCGATAGACCGCTTCCTTCAATTCCTTATCGGCCTTGAACCCTTCGTAAAAGCCGCTGATGCCGTAAGTGGGGTCCGTAAACCAGATACCGCCGTCCGGATGCACCACGATATCGTTCGGCGAGTTCAGGCGCTTGCCTTCAAACTTGTCCGCAATAGTGGTCACGGCGCCGTTGTACTCATAGCGCGCCACGCGACGCCCGCCGTGTTCGCAGGAAAGCTGGCGGCCTTCGAAATCGAAGGTGTTTCCGTTACTGTAGCCGGAGGGATTACGAAACACGGTGACACGGCCATCCTCTTCGGTCCAGCGCATCTGCACGTTGTTCGGGATGTCGCTCCAGACCAAATAACGCCCCACGCCATTCCACGCCGGACCCTCCGCCCAGAGCGTCCCGGTGTAGAGACGTTTCATCACCGTGTTACCGATCATGTACTTCCGGAAGCTGTTGTCGAGCGCAATGATGTCGGGGTCAGGATATTGTATGGGCTGCTGGCCTGTCCAGTCGCGCGGAGTCGCGTTCGGAGAAATTGCGGGGGGCTGAGCCAGCGCGGGAGCGGCGAGGGCGCCGGAGATTGTGGCGCCGAGGAAGGATCGTCGATTCGTAACCGTCGGGGACATACGTCACCTAATCTATACTGTTCGGGTGACGCCGGGCGAAATTCATGCGATTCCGCCCGGAATTTAAGCGGTTAATTGTCGTCGTAGGTAATGCCGTAGCTGCCGCCGCCAACAACGTCCTCGGCTTCGTCCGGCTTGATTTCTTCCTGATCGTTCTGTTCGTTGAGCAGTTCTTCGTTAGGTTCCATATATCCTCTTAGCTTCAGATATCCCGCCATAGCAGGAGCGTTGCAGGACTACCGCGAGCGTAACCGCGAAGGTTTTCAAAGTCAAGTTTGACCGACAGTTTGACTGACAAATCGGTCGGCATCGGTATTGAAAAACGCCAACCGCGAACGTCACGACTACAGCACCAACACTCCCCGGGGATTTTGGTCCGGCTTGTCCCAGAAACTCTCGCTGTTCTGTCGAAACAGGTCCGGAGGCAGGATGGTCTCACGTTTGATGGCCTTTACCGGTCCGAAAACTCTATGGAACCCAGGCAATCCCATATTTGCGTCGAAGCGGGGCTCGTCGTACTCCACATGATCGAAGTTGTGCGAAAACGCCGGTTCGCCGATGGCATCGTAAAGACGTCCGATGGTTCCTTCGGGATTTGACACCAGAGATTCGTAGCGAACCGTGACCAGCCGGTCCGCAAAAGCGCCGAACCAGGCCTGCCGGAAACCGTTCATCGCTTTTTTGACCCACCCGTCTTTGCCCATGAGCGCTTCCACGCGGGAGTATACTGTGCCTCCCGCCTCATAGCCAAACATTTTCGCCGCGCCAAACGGGTTGCGCTGAATGTGGGTCTCGATGCTGTCGATGACCCACGCGGGATTACGAACGCAGCAAATTACTTTCGATTCCGGAAACAATTCCGCTACCGCGGGAAGCAGCGCGCACCAGGCGCGATTGGTATCAAAGATGATGCGATCCGCCGGCAGATCGGCGTAGTAGGCTTCCACAACGCCGCGCAGAATTCGGCGCCGCTGGGCATCGGTCATGCACTGAGACAGTTCATTGAATCCGCTCATGTATTTAATGAGTGCGATGCTGAGCCCCGCCAGCGGGCCCGAAATCGCCGCGTGAAAACGAGGATTCTGGCGAAGGATTCCTTCGAGAAGCGTGGAACCCGAACGGGGAAGACCTGAGACAAAATGGATCCGCATCTGGCGTTCGTTATTTTACGCCGGAGATTATTTGCTCCGCGGTTCGGCCTTCGCCTGAGCCATGGATATAAACTGCCCGTTGGGGTAATACATGTTCACCGCAACCGCCAATCAAATTCTTCCCGCCACCACCACCGGATCTTTCCCGCGGCCACGCTGGTTCGATGTGAGTATGTGGGGACGTTCGCTCGACACCTGCATGCTCGATATACGCTTCCGCGAAAAGCTTCAGGATGCGATGGCGGTGGTGATCAGCGATCAGGAACGCGCTGGTCTCGATATTCTGACCCACGGCGATTTTCATCTCGACGAAGACCTCGCGGGCCGTTCGTGGCACCATTACCCGCTGCAGCGCTGGGCAGGTTTTGAAGGCGACTATCTGCAACCCGAAGAGACCACCGCCCCGTGGCTCCATTACCCTCCGGGCACGCTGCTGAATGAGATTTACACGGGCTGGCGCTGGCCCCATGTGGTGGACAAAATTGAGCACCGGCCCCTTGATTACGCGAAGCTCTGGCGCCTCGCCCAGGCAAAGACACGCAAGCCGGTGAAGTTCGGAACCTGCTGCTCGCAGGTGATGGCGTTATTCCTGGATATTCACACCCCAAAGTACAAAGACAAGCGCCAGGTGATCTGGGATATGGCGGAGGCGATGAACAAGGAATTGCTTGCCCTGCGTGACGCGGGCTGCCGCTGCATTCAAATCGAAGAGCCCACGTTCCACTTCATGGCCAACACCTGGGGCAAGGATCATGAGGAAGTGAAGTTCATGATCGATGCGTTTAACCGCGAGGTGCGGGGGCTCGACGATGTGGAACTTTGGATTCATACCTGTTGGGGAAATCCGAATATGCAGCGCGTCATGGAGGACACCAGCTATGCGAACTCCATCGAAATTTATCTGGAGCGATGCCGCGGCGACGTGTGGACGCTTGAGATGAAGGATCGCAATCAGAAGGATCTCGAACTGTTCGAGCCCTTCAAGAACGATCTGAAGAAGAAGATTTGCATCGGCGCTGTTAGTCATCGCGCCTTGCAGGCCGATCGGCCAGAGGAAGTCGCGGCCGAGATCCGCAGGGCTCTCAAGGTGATCCCGCCGGAGAGCCTGATCGTCTCGAGCGATTGCGGTTTCGGACGCCAGGGTTGTAATCGCGAGATTGCGTTTTATAAGGCCAGCGCGATCGCTCAGGGCTGTAATATTGTGCGCGGCGAGTTGGGCCTGCCGAGTACGTATGTGCCGGGGGCCGACCCTGTCCTTCAGCTGGACGTCATCCCGGGCCGGTGAGAGCAGCGCCGACGAACCGTATTTTCCATCTCTTTTAACCGGTACCTCCGGGATCTCGCTGATATATAATTCTGGCGATTTGATCCCTTGGGGAACCAGTGCCTGCCGTAAAATGATGCGGCAAAACAAGGAGAATCCATGTTCGTAAGCCGCAGTTCGCTCTGGGCGGTATTCGCTGTCTTAATCGCCACAACCTGTCAAGCCCAAACCATCAGCGGCACGCTTCTCGGCACGGTCACTGACCCGTCGGGCACCGTGGTCCCCAAAGCCACCGTGATTGCTGTCAACGAAAACACGGACGAGCAAAGATCGGCAACAACGGACGCGTCCGGCGGTTTTAGCTTCGCTTCGCTCTTGCCGGGTTCCTACACGCTTAAGGTCGAGGCCACAGGTTTTCGCACTCTCGAAAAGAAGAACAACAGACTGACCGCCAACGAGCGGGTGTCCGTTGGAGAACTGCAGTTGACGCTTGGTTCCATGAGCGATTCGATATCGGTTACGGCGGAGGGCGAAAGAGTGCAAACCGCCAGTTCCGAAAGCTCAGCCCTGCTGACGAACGCGCAGATAGACACCATCGCTCAGAAGGGCCGCGTCCTGTCCAACTACCTGCTGTTGCTGCCCGGCGTGAGCACCACGGGCGGCGGCGTGGACGCCGCATCCGGATTCATCACGCTGCCGAACGCGGGCGGCCTTCCGAACACCATGATGACCATGTCGGTCGACGGCATGCAGGGCGCGGATATGGGAAGTTCGCAGCTCTTTCAAACCAACGTTTCTCCCGATTCCGTGGAAGAGATCAAGATCCTGATGAACAATTATCAGGCGGAGTTCGGGCGCAATGGCGGGGCTACCGTCAACGTGATTACCAAGAGCGGCACGAAAGACTTTCATGGCAGCGTTTATTACTACAAACGCCATGAAGCGTTCAACGCCAACAGCTTCTTCAACAACCGCCAGGGCGTGGGAAGGCCTATCTACCGGTTCCAGAACCGAGGCGTTGCCATCGGCGGCCCCATCACCATCCCAAAGCTCTTCAACACCAGGCGCGACAAGCTCTTCTTCTTTTACAACTATGACGGCAATCCGAGCACTTCCGGGCCATCCACGCCCAGCGTAACCACGCTTCCGACGGCACTCGAACGGGCGGGCGATTTCTCTCACTCGCTGAATCCCGGTGGCACGCTGATCGTCCTTCAGGATCCGAATACCAAGGCGCCGTTTCCCGACAATGTCATACCGGCGAGCCGTATCAACAAGAATGGCCTGGCCCTGCTGAATGCGATGCCTTTACCGAATGCCGCGAACCTTCCGCGCAGCGTCACGCAGGGGGCCTCAACGATCAATACCTGAACGTAACGGGCAACACGCGAAACCAGCATCTCTTCCGCATCGACTACCACCCCACCGATAAGGATTCGCTCTATTTTCGCGGACTCTGGATGCACATTCTGAACCTCAAGAGTTCCCTGACCAGCTTCGACTGGGCGAGGAACTCTTTCGGCACGCCCGACAAGACGGCGGTCTTCGGCTGGACGCGCATTGTGAGCCCTTCCATGGTGAATGAGTTCACCGCGGGCGTGAAACGGCCCTTCGAGCAGACCACGATCGATGACGACAGAGCCTTCCGCGGCACGGCGAACTTCACCGCCGGTCAATTCCACCCGGAGATCAATTATGCGGACCTGTTGCCGCAGGTATCTTTCACTGGCGCGGGGCTTCAAAACACACCCAGCTTCAGCAATTTCCAGTCAGGCCGCTTCCCGCAACAGGAGGCGGATTTCAACTACTACCTGAATGACGGCTACACGATCACCAAGGGAAAACATACCTTCAAACTTGGCGTCTACGCGGAGCATGACCGCATCACTACCGGAAGCGGTTTCGGAACCACTCCCATGGGGAGTTTCAGCTTTAACGTGGATACGAATAATCCAAATGACGCGCGGCATCCGTTCGCCAACGCGCTGCTCGGAAACTTCACGTCTTACAGCGAATCCACCACGCGCACGCGTCCCGCTGCCGTTTCGATCAATATCGATTGGTATGCGCAGGATTCATGGAAGGTCACGCGGAATCTTACTCTCGAAATCGGTATGCGCGTCGCCTATTACACGCCCTGGCATTACTGGAGCGGGATTGGTACCGACTTCGCCGTGGAACGGTTCGACCCGAAGAAAGCGCCTGTTCTGTATCGCCCGACGTGCCTCACTACACTCCCCTGCGGCGGTGCGAATCGGGTGCCTCTCAATCCGGTGACGGGACAGATTTCGAACGTCATTGCCCTGCTGGCCGGGCCTTCTTTCGTGCCCGGAACCGGCGACCCCGCTAACGGCTCCATCACGGCGAAGGAACCCAATTATCCGCACGGATTCATCAATAACGCGGGCGAAATGCCTCAGCCGCGATTCGGCTTCGCATGGGACGTTTTTGGGAACGGCAAGACCGCGGTTCGCGGTGGATTCGGCTTGCAAAATCAGTTGCTGCGGTATGAGCCACAAGCGGCGCTCGCGCCCATCAATTACACGCCGACTTATTACTACGGCAATCTCGACACGTTTCTAAACAGCGCGGGCTTTCTTGCGCCGAATACGACGGTCGGCTACGACGTCAACGGAAAATCACCCGCGATTTACAACCTTTCCCTGGGCGTTCAACAGAGTGTGGGGGCTGGTGTGGTGGCGGACGTCAAATACGTCTCCACCCTGGCCCGGAACCTGGCGACCAATGTCGCCATCAATACGATCCCTTACGGCGCCCGATTTCTGCCGGGGAACATCGACTCCACCACTAACACGCCGCTGAACGATAACTATCTGCGACCGTATCCAGGTTGGTCCAGCATCACCGAACGAACGCGCCAGGGCAGTTCGAATTACCATGCCTTGCAGGCCCAGGCCAACCGCCGCTTCGCCCGCGGTTTCCAGTTCGGTGCGGCGTACACGTTCTCCAAAGCGATGGATTACTACGGCAACGGCTCGCAGAGCGGTGGAACAGTGCCGGTCGCCGGACCCACCGGCGCCAACTTCCCGCTTTATCAAAATGCCAGGACCTGGAGCTATTCCAAATCGGGCTTCGATCAGACTCACATCTTCACCATTAACTACACCTGGTATTTGCCGGCCGCGAGCAGGCTTGCGCCCAGCCGCGTGGTGAAATTCGCGCTCGATAATTGGGAGGTCTCCGGCATTACTTCGTTCGCGAGCGGCGTGCCGAATAACATTTCGATGTCACTGTCGGATAACGCCGACCTGGTGGGCGGAGGCGATGGCGTGCGGGCCAACCTGATTGCCGATCCCCGGATTCCGCATGATCAGCGCGGCTTCGCTGCCCTGTTCAATCCCGCCGCATTCGCGCGGCCCGCGAAGGGAGATTCGGGGGACATCGGCAGCGGCATCGTGCGCGGCCCTGCATCGTGAACTGGGATCTGACGATGTTCAAGAACTTCCCGATAAAGAGTGAAACGCGAAGCGTGCAGTTCCGCTGGGAGTTCTACAACCTGTTCAATCACACGCAGTTCAGCAGTATGAATACCACCGCGACTTTCAACGCTGCCGGAGCGCAGACCAACGCGCAGCTGGGGCAGGCGACGGGAGCGCGGGCTGCCCGAATCATGCAGGGGTCGCTTCGGTTCCGTTTCTGATTGGTGTGGATGCGGACTGTCGCCGGCCTGTTGCTGCTCGCGAACGCGATGGGCGCCTACACAGGGTCCGCGATTTGTGGGCGCTGTCACCGGGCCATAGCTGAGTCATACGCGAAGACCGGAATGGCGCGTTCGTTTCATTCGGTGCAGCCGGGTGTCAGGTTGCCCGAGTTTAATGGACGCGCCTTTCTGCATCAGGCCTCCCGGCAGAAGTTCACCCCGATATACGATGCCGGAAGCAATCGTGTCAGCCGGGAGCAGGCCGTAACTGGCTTCGCGCCCTATCGATTCAGCGTAGATTACGTGCTGGGCTCGGGTACGCATGCGCGGTCTTACCTGCATCGGACCGCGGAGAATAAGCTCATCGAATTCCCTGTTAGCTGGTATGCGCGTAAGGGCGGTTATTGGGATATGAGCCCCGGATTTGACCGCCCTGGGCATCAGGGTTTTAGCCGGGAAGTCGATTACCGCTGCATGTTTTGCCACAACGCTTATCCGCGGGCGGCGGGCGCGGATGGCGGCGCAATGTTTCCGGCGGAACTGCCGGAGGGAATCGATTGTGAGAGATGCCATGGGCCGGGCGAGCAGCACGTGAAGGAGCCGCGGCGCGGGACCATCGTGAATCCCGCGCGGTTAGCGCCGGAGCAGGCGATGGAGGTCTGTCTGCAATGTCACCTGGAGACCACCAGCGGAGATCTGCCCGGCGACCATCTGCGGCCAGGGCGCGACGTGTTCTCGTACCGCCCTGGCGAGGCTCTGGGCGATTATCGAGTCTATTTCGATCATGCGCCGAATGCCGGGCTCGGAGATAAATTCGAGATTGTCAGTTCCGCTTATCGATTACGACAATCCGCGTGTTTCCGCGCCCGGCCGGCAAAGCTGGCGTGTACCGCCTGTCATGACGCGCATCGCGCGTCCACGCGGGCGGAGATGATTGCCCGGACGCGCGGCGTTTGTGTCTCGTGCCATCCGGTCGCGCATCAGCGAGGAGAGTGCGTGACGTGCCATATGCCAACGCGAGAGGCCGAAGATGTGCCACATGTGGAGATAACGGATCACAAGATCGGGAAGGAGATCCGCAGTTTCACAGCGGCGCCGCGCAATGATGACGTACCGTATGGCGGAGCCGCCGTGGTTTATTATCCGGATGGTGCGCGTGCTGAACCGGTCGGCGCTGTTTCCGAAATAGCGGCCGTTAGAGAGGACACGACACTGGGACAAGCTCTGTTACGTGCGGGGAACGTGAAAGGCGCGATTTCAGAGCTACGGAAAAGAGTGAACGAACGCCCGGAAGTCGCGGATATTCGTGTCAACCTGGCGGCTGCCCTCATCGCCGCCGGTGACTATGCCTCCGCGCGCGAAGAATTGCAGGAAGCGATTCGGACCGGTCCTTCAATCGAAACGGCTCGTGGCGTTTGGATGCGGGCGCGGGCGGCGGGCGCAACCGTCGATCAGGCAAGGGCCGGGTACGAAGCATCGCTGAAAGTGCAAATGTTGAGCGCGCATTCGAACCTTGGCGTGGTGCTGAGTTTGTTGGGCAAAAAGGAAGACGCGGTTACTGAGTTCCGCCGCGCCGTGGAATGCGATCCGACATCGGAAGCGGCAAGGGCTAATCTGCGTCGCGCCCTCACACGCTAAACGCACACGCTAAAAGCGAACCAGGAGCTTGCCGAAATTTCGCCCGTTCAACATTCCGATAAAAGCATTCGGCGCGCTCTCAAGCCCATCCACGATATCTTCCTTGTATTTCAGCTTCCCTTCCCTGAGCCATTGCCCCACGTCGCGGAAACATTCCGCAGACTGCGATGCGAAATCCGTCACAATAAAGCCGCGAAATGTCAGTCGCTTCGTAAGGATAGCCCGCATTACAAGCGGCGTACGATCGGGTCCCGGCGGCAGTTCCGTGGCCGAATATTGAGCGATCAAGCCGCATACCGGCACGCGCCCGAAGTCATTCATCAGGGGCAGCACCGCCTCGAAGACCTTCCCGCCGACGTTCTCGAAATAGACATGGATTCCCGCGGTGCAGACGGCCTTCAGATCCGCCGCTAATGTATCGCTGTGGTGATCGAGGCAGGCATCGAAGCCAAGTTCGTTTACGACGTAATCGCACTTGGCGCGACCGCCCGCGATGCCGATGGTCCGGCATCCTTTAATTTTCGCGATCTGGCCTGCGACGGAGCCCACAGCGCCCGATGCCGCTGCCACGACCACGGTCTCCCCCGCCTTCGGCTGACCGATGTTGAGCAATCCCGCATATGCAGTCAGGCCCGGCATTCCGAGAATGCCTAAAGCCGTTGAAACAGGAGCGGCGGACGGGTCCAGCTTCCGCAGACCCTTTGGATCGGCCACTGAATATTCCTGCCAGCCGTTGAAGGCCACAACTGTATCGCCTTTCGCGAAACCTTGCGCGCGCGAATCTATGACTTCGCACACAGTTCCGCCCGGCATCGGCTCGCCAAGCTGCGTGGGAGGCGCGTATGATGGGCCTTCGCTCATCCGCCCCCGCATGTAAGGGTCGAGCGACAAATACCGTGTTTTCAGCAAGACCTGGCCCTCCCCGACTGGCGGGAGGTCTACGGTTTCGAGGCGAAAATCGGTGGGTGTCGGTTCGCCCTCTGGGCGGGAGGCAAGCACGATGCGGCGGTTCTTCATCTCGCTTCAGTGAAACACAACGCATCCAAAGCAGGTAGTCCGAACTGTCCTGGTAGCATGGGCGTCCCCCGTACCATTGCGACCGCGGGCCGTCGGATGGAATATTTGAAGCTGGTTATAACTCGTGGTTATTCTCCTATTTGGCCCCCCTGGTTCCGGCAAAGGTACGCAAGCCCGTATGGTTCTCGACTGGCTTCCGAGCCGCCTTCCGTCGATCTCGACGGGTGAAATGCTGCGTTCGGAAATCGCTCGTGGCACGGCGCTGGGTCAGCAAACGAAAGGCATTATCGCCTCCGGAGCTCTGGTGGGCGATGACCTTATCAACAAGATGCTGGCGGAGCGCATTCGCGAGTCCGATTGCGAGAACGGCTTCATGCTCGACGGCTATCCGCGAACGCTGGACCAGGCCCGCTTTCTCGATGGCTTGCTGAACCGTCACGGTATGGCGGAGCCGGTCGTTATTCATCTCGACGTACCCGCCGACGTGCTGGTAAACAGGATGATCAGCCGCCGCCAGTGTTCCGGCTGCGGGCTCATGTATAACATCCTGTCGAAACGCCCCGGGAAGCCGGGTCGCTGTGACGGATGCAGGTCGCCGCTCATAGTTCGCAAGGACGATCGGGAGACAATAATCCGGGAACGGCTTCGCACCTACGATGCACAGACTGAGCCGGTGCTGAACCATTATCGCGACAGAAAATACCTCCATATTCCGGGCGAGAACTCACCGGATCGCATATTTGACGCAATCACGGAAGCGCTGCGGCCCATGCTGGGAAGCGTTAGCCATGCCGCGGCCTGCATCGCCTGATGCAGCTCAACAAAGCGAAGGCAAAACTCAAGGCCGGCGGCACTATTCTGGGCACCTATGTGCGCCACGCCGAACCGGGCATTGCGGAGATTCTCTGCTATCTCGGTTTCGATTTTCTTTTCTTTGACGGCGAGCATGCCGCAATAAGTGAGCGCGAATGCGAGAACCTTGCGCGGGTGTGCGAACTCACGGGCGTGACTTCGATTGCGCGGGTACCTGTGAACGCGCCGTGGATGATCGGGCGGCATCTGGATATGGGGATTCAGGGCGTTCAGATCCCTATGGTGAACGGCGCCGGGGAGGCGGAAACTGCGATGCGGGCCGCGAAGTACGCTCCTGTTGGGTCGAGAGGGCTGGCCGGCGCCCGCGCGGCAAACTATGGCCAACTGCTGCCGTTCAGTTATGCGGAGCACGTTGCCAAATCGAATGCCGAGACGATGGTGATTGTGCAAGTAGAAACGGCCGCCGCAATTGAAGCGTTGCCGGATATTGTCAAGATTCCCGAGATCGATGTGATCTTCATCGGGCCGACGGATCTTTCGCTTTGCCTGGGGCATCCGGGAGAGTTTAAGCACCCGGAAGTGCAGGCCGCATTCGATCGGATTATCAAAGTTGTTGAGACCTCCGATAAGGCGCTGGGAGTGCTCGCGGCAAACACTGAAGCATCGCTCGAATGGCGTGCGAAGGGCGCGCGGTTCATCCTGTCTGTGTTCGAAGCGTTGATGGCTCCCCCGATACGCGAGTATCTGAAGACGCTTCGTGAATAGCCGGGCGTTGATGTAAACCCCTTCCGGAATGGCGGCGCTCACTTGCCTAATTGCGAGTGCAGACAACACATCCGCATTAATTGACGCGGACATCGTATCGGCACGAGTCGCGCGCCTTACTAAGCTACTTACACTTACCATCGCGCAGGCAACTTCGGGTGCACTGTCGAGGACGCAGCGTTCGCCACCATCAGGACCAAGTTGATTGCCGGTGACGATGCGCCTGGCGGGCGCGGCGGGGGCGGCCCGCACGGGCATTAACATCGGCTATCCTGATGGCGAATGGGAAGGCTGCTCATCGGCATCGGAATTCTGCTTGTCCTCGCGGGCGCGGCAGTCATTCTGCTTGAGCGCATCGGAATTCGGCTCGGAAGGTTGC
>Ga0105240_10002124_pt1 | contig 32402 bp, 21 predicted proteins | sample KBSC54metaG_FD_80426 | JGI IMG/M metagenome (GOLD analysis project Ga0105240, IMG submission 80426) | Corn rhizosphere microbial communities from Kellogg Biological Station, Michigan, USA - KBS C5-4 metaG | ecosystem: Host-associated > Plants > Roots > Rhizosphere > Soil | place: Michigan, USA... | reverse complement strand
TATTCCAATGTCCCTTCTGGCAACAAATAACCCATCAATTCTTTGGTCGTATCCTGTCCTTTTTTCATCTGACCGCAAATCAACCACTTTTCTGCAAATCCCCCAACTTTTCAACCTGATCCCGTAATTGATCAAAATGTAAGTAAAGCGAAAAAGCACCTGAGTGATCCAGGTGCTTTTTTTTGTGTCCCCGCACAGGCTCGAACTGTGGACCCGCTGATTAAGAGTCAGCTGCTCTACCAACTGAGCTACGGAGACATGAGTTGGTTATTGAAAAAGTCCCTCGCGGGACTTGGTGGGAGTTGACGGGTTCGAACCGCCGACCCTCTGCTTGTAAGGCAGATGCTCTGAACCAGCTGAGCTAAACTCCCTTGCCTTTTTCCCTTTTTACGGTGTTTTCCGTTGAAAGGAGTGCAAAGATAGGAATCGGGAGGATTCCGGCAAAAATTATTTGAGGGATTTTTTTGGAGAATTTTTTGTAAGAGGTTAGAAACCAGTGGGGACAAGGGGGCGGCGGCCTGTGTGGTAAGGGGATGTGGTTGAGGAGGCGAGGGAATTTGGTCAGGATCGCAGCGTACGCTCGACCTCGTGGCGGAACATGCGACCGATCGGGAGCTCCTGGTGGTCGATCTCGATGAGGTCGGTGGTGTAGGAGTCGATCTTGTCGATCGCGACGATGTACGAGCGGTGGATGCGGATGAAGGCATTGCGGGGGAGCTGGCCCTCGATGAAGGAGATACCCTGTTTGGTAATGATCTTTTTGGTCCTGGTGACGATGCGGGAATAGTCCTTCAGGCTCTCGATGTAGAGGATGTCGGCCAACAGGACCTTTTGCATTTTACGGTCGGCGCGGAAGTAGATGAGCGGGTTGGGGTCGGTGGGTGGTATAGGTGCTATGGGGGACGCGATAGGAGTAGGGGAAGGACTCCAGGCTCTGGGGGAGGACGGAGGCGGGACGGCGGCCGACACATTCTCGAGGACCCGGTTGACCGCCATCAGGAAGCGCTCGAAGGAAATGGGTTTTAACAGATAGTCGACGGCGTTGAGCTCGAAGCCTTCGATGGCGAACTTGCGATAGGCCGTGGTGAAGATGACGCGGGGAGGGTTTTTTAGGGTGCGGATGAGGTCGGTGCCGAGCAGCTGGGGCATCTGAATATCGAGGAAAAGGAGGTCGATGCTTTGAGACTGGATCGTAGTGAGCGCCTCGACCGCATTGGAGCAAACACCTATGAGATTAAGAGAGGGCACGGCATGTATATGTTGTGTGAGCACGCTGAGCGCGGGCGGTTCGTCGTCGACGGCGAGACAGTTGATCGTTGTTGTGAGGTTGGTCATGGCGGAGAAGCTTAGTGTTGCTGTTTGAGGGGTACCTGGAGGAAGACCGTAAATTCTTCGGGGGCGGAACGGATCTCGAGCGAGTGGTTTCCCGGGTGGAGGAGCTGGAGCCTTTTCCGGACATTGTTGAGGCCAATCCCCTGCCGGTTGGTGTATGGTGAATGCAGCGGCTTGTTGTTGCAGACCTTGACCCGAAGATCGGCGCTCCCTATAAAGATATGTAATTTTATCCATGATCCCTCCAGCAGGAGGCTGGCGCCGTGCTTGAAACAGTTCTCGACAAGGGGGATCATCAGCAACGGGTCGATCAGCTTACCGCCGCTGTCGCCGTCTACCGCGATGTCGGTATACAGGCGGTCGCCATAGCGTACCTTTTCCAGCTCGATGTAGTTGCTGATCAGTCGCAGCTCTTTGTCGAGCGGCACCAATGGGGCTTCGCACTCCGCCGTCATATAGTGCATCGTCCCCGAAAGGTTGTCGACCAGCTGCGCGGCAAAAGGGGGGCTGCTCAGCGCGAAAGCATAGATATTGTTCAGCGTGTTGAAGAGGAAATGGGGATGGACCTGGGCTTTTAGCATCTGGGATTCCGCGCTGGCATTCTCGCGGATGAGCGCTTCTTTTTCTTCGAGGGTTTCGTTGTACGTTTTTAGCGAGCGGATGACCAGGAACACCGCACAAACGGCGGGCGGACCGTACCCGGTGTTGCCCCAGAACGAACTCCAGAGGGACAGGAATGAAAATTCGGGGGTCGACGAGGGGTCGAACAGGACGTCGATCCCGATATGCGCTATGACTGAAGCCACGGACAGGCCAATGAACATACCCGCGAAGCTGACCCACTCTTTTTTTGGCTGGTGACTGGGAAAGACCAGATAACGGGGGAAGACGAGATAGACTACACTGTAGGTGAACGTTATCTCACAACAGGTCTCCGAGATGATCCGCCAGACGTCGTGGGGACGGATCGCGGGGGGATCGTCATAGAGCAGGTATCCGCTGAAACAGTCTGCAGTGACCACGAACAGGAAGCGCGCCAGCCAGAAAACGATATGCCGGTAATATCGTTGGGGTTTATGTTTGGTATTTACAAAATCATAAAAGGTCATGGGTGGTGGTCATTGGGTGATTGATGGAAGATCGTGGGACATAGTTGTTGGATGCGTATAGGTGGAGGGTGCTGGTTGACGGGCCGGTCGGTAGTCCGGAACGCCGGATGGACGTATATGCATCGGAACTTCGATCAGAACGGTGAGGCTATTTCCGTTGTCATCTACATCCAGGGTGTAGCCGCCCTTCTCGCAAAGACCGAGGCGGCTGGTGATATTTTGTATCGTTGTCGCCAGCTCAGTGTCCTGGCGGGACCAGGTGATCGGTGCAGACGCATTAAGCCTGAAACAAATGCGGTGGCCGCTGGTCGTAACCTCAGCCTGAAGAAAGCGATGGTCACCTTGTTCTTCAGCCGCTATCTCATAGATGGCCTGCGTTATCGGGAGCAGGAGCATGGGGACGATATACGAATCTTTTATTGGAGCCTCTGCGTGGAGCTCCATTGATAGCGGAGGGTTTTGCCGCGACCTTTCCAGCAGCATGAATTTTTGGATGACCGACAATTCTTTTTCGACAGGGACCAGCTCTTCGTCGCTGTCATATAGCCAGTAACTCAGCAGATCGGAAAGGTGAATGATCATTGCGGGGGCATCGGATCGACGGGCCAGCAGGTGTTCTTTTATGCTGCCCAGAGAACCGACGAGATAGTCGGGGTGCAGCTTGACCCTGATCATGCCGAGCCGGGCCTTTGTTCGTTGCCGGGTCAGCGCTATATTCTCTCTTCTCTGCAGGATCCAGGTACGGGTCAGCTTGATCCCGAGCGCGAGGCCTCCCGCCAGGATGGCGTTCTGGCTGTTCAGGAACCCCAGCGCGAACGTGCGCATGAAAGGGATCGAAGCCAGATCGCAGTGACAGGAAACTTTGAGAAAGAGGGTGGCTGCGAAATAGTTGAGGGCTATGCTGAGTAGGAAGAGCGCCAAAAAGGAGAAACCAAAGGTTAGGTATCTTCTTGTCCGGAGGAACAGCGGATGCAGTACATACAGTGAAGTATAGACGCAAATAATACAGACCGGCAGGAAGCTGTAAAGACTGTGGAAAGCGAATTGGTATACTTCTGCCGGCAGCAGGCCTTTGATACAATCCGGTGAAATGCTCTGGAGGTAGAAATAAGTGGCGTATACCCCCCAGAATGCTGCGTGCCGCAGGCGGCGGTGACTTTTATCGGGAGACAATATGAATCCTGCAAATGTCATTGGACAGCTTTTAATAAAGGTAGTTACCCTGCCGGACACCGGAAAGGCAAAATCTCCCAATGCCGTACGTCGTCGACGAACAGCATTTACAGAAGGCCCGGCGTCTATGTCGGCCGTAAAGGGTTGAATGGCGACAGGAAGGGTTCGTCAGGCTATTTCTCTCCCCAGCGGCTGCAGGGGACTGTAGCTTAGCTGAAAAATCAAGACAATGAAAAAGGTACATCTTATCGCAGTCGCTTTTTCCCTGGTGCTGACTGCCGGCGAAAAGGCTGACGCACAGGGCCATGGGGCCGCATCTGTCAGTCCCCTGATCACGGTCAATACGAGAGCCGTGCGCAATTTTGTAAAGTCTTATGAGTCGGCCGTCGATCCGGAATGGGTCGCCTTAAAAGAGGGCGGGTGGCAATGCAATTTTATTGTCGACGGTATCCGAAGCAGGGCTTTTTACACCAAGAAGGGAAACTGGCTGGGCACGCTTGCGTCGTACAACGAGAACAAGCTGTCCCGGGACGTCAGGGCGATCGTCAAAAGCACGTACTATGACTATACGATCACCTATATAGACGAGATCACTGTCCCGGGCGAATCCAAAATTTACCTGGTGCAGATACAGGACGATAAGGCCCTGAAGGTGCTGCGGATCTCCGATAATGATATGGAGACCATGCGCGAGCTGGTGAAGCTGCCGGCCCGGTAGCTGGTGGGCCGCTGACCAGCGGCGGGGTGTCAGTTAGCCCCGCCGTGCCAGCTGTTGTTGGCGCGGTTGACGTCCGGGAGGACCTTGTCGGGGTCGATGGTGACCGAGACGAGGCCCGCGGTGAAATGCAGCGTACGTTTGCCGGACTGGAGCCAGGTCTCGACGGGTAGGGAGACGCGCTGTCTTGTACCGTCTTTCCATGTGAGCTCGAGGGTCGCCGGCATGGCCATCTGGCCCAAATTCGCGATCGTGACGTCGGAGGAGGCGCCGGCGCCGGTCACGCTCTGCACGGCCAGGTCGAGCGACCAGCTGTGGAGGAACCAGCCGCGCCAGAACCAGGAGAGGTCTTCGCCGGCCTCGTTGTCCATGGTGCGGAAGAAGTCGTAGGGGCCGGGATGACGGTAGGCCCAGTGGCGGATATACTGGCGGAAGGCGTAGTCAAAGCGGTCGGGACCGAGGATGTTCTCGCGCAGCAGGACGAGGCCCAGCGCGGGTTTGAAATAGGTCATGGGATGGCGGTAGGCCTCGGGGATGGCGTCGGCGCGGGTCATCATGACAAGAGCCTGCGGGTCTTTGAGTAGGGGAACGATCTCTTCGACCGGGTTGCCGCCGCCGGGCGCATATTCGCCGTCGCGTTTGGGCGCGAACTCGCCCTTGTTGAAGGCGTCGGAGGCGTAGATGTCGATAAAAGTGTTGAAGCCTTCGTCCATCCAGCCGTAGGTGCGCTCGTCACTGCCGACGATCATGGGAAACCAGTTGTGCCCTATCTCGTGGGCCGTCACCCAGTACAGCTCTTTCCCTTTGTCGCTGATGCCGTCAAAAACGATCCCCGGATATTCCATCCCGCCGGCGATGCCCGCCTCGTTGACGGCTACCGGCCAGGGATAAACGAACCATTTTTCGGAGAAATATTCCATCGAAGCCTTGAGATATTCCGTGGCCCTGCCCCAGGCGTCGGCGCCCGCGCTCTCGATGGGGTAGACGGACATGGCCAGGGCTTTTTTCCCGCCGGGCAGGTTGACGCGGGCAGCATCCCAGATATAGGCCCGGCTCGCGCCAAAGGCGACGTCGCGGGTATTCGACATCTTAAAATGCCAGGTCAGCGTGCCCTGGTGGACGGGGCGGCTGGCGGGGTCGCCAATTGCTTCGGCGGGGTGGATCATGATCGTCGCGTCGCTCGCGCGTGCGGCAGCCAGGCGGGCGGCTTCTTTTTGCGTGAGGACCTCCTGCGGATTGACGAGCTCACCCGAGCCGGCTACGATCATGTCCCAGGGAACGGTGACGCGGTAGTCGAAGTCTCCATATTCGTTGTAGAACTCGCCGCTGCCCAGAAAGGGCAGGGTGTTCCATCCCTGGCGGTCGTCGTATACACAGACGCGGGGATACCACTGGGCTATTTCAAATATTTTGCCGTTGCGGGTAGGGGTATAGTCGGTCCGGTTGCCGAAGGCGCCGGGAACGGTATATTTATATTTTATCGTAAGGCTAAGCTTGCCGCCTTTCGGGTTGAGCGGTTTCCTGAGCCGGACCTGCAGGCGGGTGTCGGTTACGATGTAATCCGCGTCGGCAATAACACCGCCCTGCTCGAGCTTTACCGATTGCAGCTGGTAGCCGTCCGTATGCCCGCCGGCGGTGTAGTCGGTAAAAAAGTTGGAACGGGCGTCCTTACGATAGGTCTGCTGGTCGATATAGAGCCATATGGAGCGAAGGGTATCGGGGCTGTTATTGGTATAGCGCAGCTGTGCTGTGCCTTCCAGCTCGTTCTTCCCCGTGTCGAGCGTTGCGGCGAGGGTATAGTCGGCGCGGTTCTGCCAGTATGCGGCGGAGGGTGCGCCGTTCGCCTGTCGGCTGGCCAGGTGGAGGTCGCCGTAAAAACCGGGTGCGAATAGGGCATGGGGGTCATAGCCGGCAGGGCTGGGGTTTTCGGGTAGGCCGGCGGCGGTCTGAGCGTCTGATCGGGTCGAGGCAAACGCAAGAAGAAAGGCGAACAGGAGGGTTCTTGGCATAGAAAAATTATATTTACGGCCGCAATTTAATGAATATGGAAAAACTCTCCGGTTATTGTGCCGTCGTGGCCAGCATGGACAAAGACAACATACACGTACACTATCACGATAAGGAATATGGGTTTCCTATCGCCGACGACAACCATCTTTTTGCCAGGCTTGTCCTGGAGATCAACCAGGCAGGGCTATCCTGGACGACCATTCTCAACAAAAAAGATAATTTTTTCCGCGCTTATGACGATTTTGACATTGACAAGGTGGCGGGTTATGGGGAAAAACAGCGTCAACGGCTGTTAGCCGATGCGGGTATTATCCGCAACCGGCTGAAGGTAGACGCCGCCATCGAAAATGCCCGGACGATCAGGACGATCCAGAAAGAGCATGGCTCGTTCAAGAACTGGCTGGATGCGCATCATCCTTTGACCAAGCAGGAATGGGTACAACTGTTCAAGAAGACGTTCCGCTTTACCGGCGGGGAGATCGTCGGAGAGTTCCTGATGAGCACGGGGTACCTGCCGGGGGCGCATTCCGAGGGTTGTCCTATTTATAAGAAAGTGTTAAAAGCCAGACCCGCGTGGGCGGAGAAGAAGAAAGTGTCAATCGCCAGGCCTGCAGAGGTGGAGAAGAAGAAAGCGTCAACCGCCAGGCCCGCACAGGCGGAGAAGAAGAAAGCGTCAACCGCAAAGCCCGCACGGGCGGAGAAGAAGGTGAAAAGTTGACCTCCGTCAATTCAATTGGACCACCGGCAGCCGATAGTGCAGGCCGTCTACCATGAAGAGCTCGTCTATCTCGTAGGTCCAGTATTTGAACAGCGGAGATTTGGAGAGGTATTTTTCGACAGTCTTTTTGTCTTCTGCAGAGAAGGTTATCCACACCCGCTGGGTCTCCATGGTGACCACATAGTGGTCAATAATGCCTTGTTCGATCAGCCGGTTGATGTAGGTGCGGTGAGGAGGGACCAGCGCCGCGAATTCATCGTTCATCTCAAATTGTATCGTCACCTGGAATTTTCGCATAATAGATATCATCTTAGATTAACAATGCTTCGGCACTAAAGTTCACGCCCGCAATGACTGTGCCGAAACGGACAACGGATCACTCCCGGGGGGCGGATCGCTCATTTTAATAACATACGGGGAGAAGTTGCCTACAGTTGCCAGTCGAGGATCGTATTGGCCCATTCTTCGCGGTAGGGGGTAGTCACCTTGATGTAGTTGTCGGTGTACCCTTCCATCATCGGTGTTTTCACGTGGCCTTCCAGCAGCACTTTTCGTGTCTGGCCTTCGTGCTGACGGGTGAAATACTGCATTTTCTGCCAGGACAGGTTGCGCAGCGTCTTGTTCCGCTGGTTTCGCAGGTTCATCGGGACTTTGCCAGGCAGCCCGATGGCATTTGTGTTGTCCCGTTCGGAATAGGTGAAGACGTGTAAATAGGAGATGTCCAGCTCGTGGAGGAAGTCGAAGGTCTCCTTGAAGTCTTCTTCTGTTTCACCGGGGAAGCCGACGATGACGTCCACGCCGATGGCGCAGTGCGGCATCAGCCTTTTGATCAGCTGAACTCTTTCGGCGTACAGCTCGCGTCGATAGCGGCGTCGCATCAGACCGAGGATCCGGTTGCTGCCGCTTTGCAGGGGAATATGAAAATGCGGCATAAATCGACGGCTGCCGGCAACCCACCCGATCATTTCGGGCGTCAGCAGGTTGGGTTCGATAGACGAGATCCGATACCGGTCGATGCCTTCGATGTTGTCGAGCTCTTTCATCAGTCCGAAGAGGTCTTCGGACCTCGACTCACCATCCGGTCCTTTCCCGAAATCTCCCAGGTTGACGCCTGTCAGGACGATCTCGCGGACGTCGCCACGTTGCGCCAGCTCTTTTACGTTAGCTACGGTTCGGGCAACGGTATCGCTGCGGCTTTTTCCCCTGGCCATCGGGATGGTGCAGAAAGAGCAGCTGTAGTCACAGCCGTCCTGTACCTTCAGGAAGGTCCGGGTCCGGTCGTTCACCGACCAGGAGGCGTTGAAACCGCTGACGTCTTCTATGTCGCAGCTGCAGATCTTCGCCGCGTCTCCTTTGGAAAGCTCCCGGAGATGTTGAACGATGTTGAACTTCTCAGCCGCGCCCAGCACGAGGTCGACACCAGGGATCTCCGCTATCTCTGCCGGCTTTAGCTGTGCATAGCAGCCGGTGATCACCACAAAGCTCTCCGGCGCCTGGCGCTGGATCCGGCGGACGAGGTAGCGGCATTCCTTGTCGGCATTCTCTGTGACGCTGCAGGTATTGATGACGTATACGTCGGCCACCTCGTCAAACTCCTTCTTTTCGAACCCTTCGTTCTCCAGCAGGCGGGAGAGGCCCGAGGTTTCGGAATAGTTGAGCTTGCACCCCAGGGTGTGAAAGGCTACCGATTTATTTTTTTGATCCGTCATCAGCGCGCAAAGATACGCTCTGTTACCATATTTTGATAAGTCCCTCTTATCTTTGTCGGGTCGTGTTATGATTAACAGGTTGGTAATTAAAAGTTTAGTTGTTGCGCTGGCGCTGCTGGCCGGATGCTCACAGGCGCCCCGCAGCGGAGACCCGGTCGACCGGCACGCCGCCCGTCTAATCCTGACCCGTCATGCCCGTTGCCGGATGGACTGCCGTCATATTACAGAAAAGGAGATCCGCGAGATACTGGAGAAGGGAGCCGTCAACTATGCCAAGAGCGAGCCGGACGCCAGTCCCGACCCCAGGTATGCACTGGAAGGATATACCGCGGAAGGACAGCACCTGCGGATCATTTTCGCACCGTCTGACCGTGGGCTGGTAGTGATCACCTGTATCGAGCTGGGCGTGGAATGGCAGTGTGACTGTAAGTAAAGTCTTTAACCCCTATCAATGCGAGCTCTTCTGAAACCGTTGTGGTGGATATATTGTCTATATGCGCTGATGCTGTTCATCGTCGGGATGCTGCTGGTATTGCCGCTGGTGGCGGTCTTTTCCCTGCAGGGCCCAAAGGCGGGCGGGGATAGGATATACAGCGTCTGCCGCTGGTGGGATGATGTCTGGCTGACGGGTATCGGTATCCGGCATACCAATATTTACGAGGGTCTCCCGGATGAAGCGCGACAGTACGTCTATGTTTCCAATCATATTTCTTATCTTGATATACCGATGATCCTCCAGGCCCTGCGGCGCAATAGTTTTCGCGTCCTGGGAAAGGCCGAGATGGCGAAGGTGCCTATCTTCGGGTATATCTACAGCCGGGCGGTGGTGATGGTTGACCGCAGCAATGCCCAGCAACGGTCGCGCAGCGTTCGCGAGCTGAAGGCGGTGCTGGCCATGGACACATCGGTATTTATCTTTCCGGAGGGGACTTTCAACGAGACCCGCCGTCCTTTGAAGGAGTTCTATGACGGCGCCTTTCGGATCGCCATCGAAACGCAGACGCCTTTGCAGCCGATCCTGTTCCTCGATACCTATGACAGAATGCACTATTCGAGCCTGCTTACGCTGCGACCAGGGAAGACGAGGGCGGTGTTCCTGCCGGCGGTGGAAGTGGACGGTTTGGAGATCGGGGATCTGCAGGAGCTGAAACAGCGGGTGTTTAACCTTATGCAAGAGGCACTTTTGCGGTATAAGGCGTCGTGGATCGCGAGTTAATAGTGCCGTAACATTGGTGACTTAATTTTATCCCGTAATGGATGACCACCAACTATGGCTGCTGATCAGAGAAGGCGACAGGCGCGCTTTCGACAGTATTTATCACCGGTATGCGGAGGTGATCTTTTCTTCTATATATAAGCATATCAGCAGCAGGCCCGACGCCGAAGATATTCTCCAGGAAACCTTTATTGCCCTCTGGGAAAAGCGGCATAAGATCACGATCGAGAGCTCTCTTTTCAATTATCTCTATAGCATGGCCAGGTACCGGACGTTGAGCTATATGCGGAGCAATTCCGTCCGTCCGGTATCAGTGGAGCTGCTGGACCCCCTTATCCGGGAAGACAGCATGACCGAGCGGACGATCCGGTTCGCCGAGTCGGCCGTCCAGCAGGAGATACAGCGGCTTCCCGAACAAATGCGACGGGTCTACCAGCTGAACAGCGAGTCGGGCATGGACCCGCGGCAGATCGCCGAGCACCTGAGCATTTCTCCCAATACCGTTAAGAATACACTGGTAAAGGCCCGCAAACGGTTGCGGCATGTGGCCATGAGGCTGGCCTCCTTTTTCTTCACTTTTTTTTAGGGACCGGGTAGTACGCTCCCCTTTTTTTGACTCTATAGAGTATGTATTCGGAAGAACGTCTAAAAGCGCTATTGGACCGGTATCTCGACGGCAGGGCGACGCCGGAGGAGGCGCAGATCGTCGAACGCTGGTTTGAGCAGGGCGGGGACACCGGCAAGCGTGACCTGCAGCTGTCTGAGACAGAGAAGGAGCAGCTGCTTGCGACTATCCACCGTCGGCAAACAAGGCGACCGGTCATCCCGATGGTCTGGCGCTGGGCGGGGGTCGCGGTAGTTATTGGGGTAGCTGTTGTGGGTGGGATCCTGGTCAGGTCGTCGAAAAAGGTTGCGCCTGTCGATTTTGCCAGCGTGATCACGGGAAAAGGAGAGGTGAAAAAAATGTCTCTGCCCGACGGCAGTGTCGTGTGGCTCAACGCCAATTCCGTATTGAATTATTGTATCGAGTTCAAAGAACGGAGGGAGGTGAAGCTGTCCGGTGAGGCGCTCTTCGACGTGGCGGAGGAAAAGGCGCATCCGTTCGCGGTGACGACCAGCGACAGTGTCCGGACGGAGGTGTTGGGGACGGTCTTTAATGTGAGCAGCCGAAGAGAGACCAGCGTAGCCGTTCTCAGCGGGAAGGTGCAGGTCGGCAGGGCGGGGGTGGGGGCGGCTATCCTTACCCGGCAGCAGAGTGTCCGGTACAGCGGGGGCGCGTTAGAGCGGATCGATGTGCCCGCAGCAATCACCAACTGGACAAAGGGCGAGTGGGTTTACAACCATATGCGTATCGGAGACCTGATACAGCTGCTCAACGATCAGTACAATATTACGATACGGAACAGGCATACAAAAGGAGATGGTCTGCAGACCAGCCTGAACGTCAACTTCAATCGCCGACAGCGGCCGGAAGATATCGTCAGCATTTTTTGTGCGCTGGCGGGATGTCATTATAAAAGAACGGACACGACCACATTCGAGGTCTTCAACTAGAAAATTAATATACAAACAATGACCCATGTAAGAAGGTGCATGCACACCTCCGGGCGTCTTATTGCCCGATGCTATCTGCTGCTGCTCTTAATTTTACCGCCGGTATTGCTGCGGGCGCAGGATGCGACCTTTTCGATACAGTTTGGGCGGGTGTCTCTCGAGCAGGCCCTGGACAAGCTGAGGGCCGTCACCGGAACGAGCATTGCTTATGACAAATCCGAGCTTGCCGGAGTCGAGGTAGGGCCCGTTTCCTACAAGGAGCAAACGGCTGAACAGATCTTAAAAGGACTGTTGAAACAGCGGCCTTTCGCTGTCGAAAGGATGGGCGGGGCATTCGTGATAAGGCGGACGGCGGCTCCGCAGCCTGCATCCAGCCCTGCAAAGCTGAGGGATACGGGCACGCTCGCGGATATCGACAGCTCGAAGGGCAGCGGGCTGAACGAGGTCGTGGTGCTGGGTTTTGGCCAGAGCCAGAAGAAGATCGCACAGACGGGAGCGGTAGTATCCATCGGCACTAAGGAGATCAAGCAGAGCCCGGTTTCGAATATCGCCAATGCGCTTGCGGGCCGTCTTCCCGGCCTGATCGCCATCCAGCGGTCGGGTGAGCCGGGTGCCGACGTCCCCGAGCTCTATATCCGTGGTATCGCTACCATGAACAGCGCTGCGCCGCTGATCACGATCGACGGGGTACAGAAGGAAGCTAAAGCCATTTCGCTGCTCGATCCGAACGAAGTGGAGAGCATCACGATCCTAAAGGATGCTTCGGCCACGGCTTTGTATGGGGTCAAGGGCGCCAACGGGGTCATCATCATCAAGACGCGGAGGGGAAAGGAGGGGGCGCCGTCCGCGAATGCGAGCCTGCAGACCTCGGTGCAGAAGGCGACCCGGCTGCCGCAGTACCTGGACTCCTATTGGTTCGCCGTGCTGGCCAACGAAGCCTATAAGAACGACAATCCCAGCGGGACGCTGATCCCTTATTCCGATGCCGACCTGCAGGCTTATAAATCGGGCAGCGACCCCTATGGCCACCCCAACGTAGACTGGCTGAACGCGATGCTGCAGCCAGCAAAGATGACCCGCGCGGATTTCAACGTCAGCGGCGGCAGCAAGACGGCGAAATACTTTGTCAACGTCGGCTATACGGACCAGAAAGGACTCTATAAAGCAGAGAAGAACCCGAAGTATGATCCCAATATCGACTACAAACGATATAATTTCCGGTCGAACATCGACTTTGATTTTGACCAGGACTTTTCGATGGGCCTCAGCCTTTTTGGTTCGATAGAGAACAAGAACGCGCCGAATGTCGCGACCTATACGCTCTTCGACTACCTGCTGAAAATGCCGCCGAATTCCTTCCCGATAAAGTATCCTACGGGTTTTTACGGGGGTACGAGCCTGAGCAACCCATTCTATATGGTCAACAGGACGGGTTATATACAAAGCTTCAACTCCTCTTTGTCCGGTATGCTGACGGCCACGCGGAAGCTGGACTTTATTACGAAAGGACTCTACCTGAAAGGCAACTATTCCTTTGACGGGTATTTTGTCAATAATATGACCAGGACCAGGAGCGAGCGGACCGCGCTGTACAATGGCTCGGGCCCGCTTACCGATACCGCCAGCTACACCTATACCGGTACCGATGCGCCGCTGAGCGCGCCGGCCAGCTCGTATGACCAGAACCGGGACGTCTGGATGGATCTTTCTTTGAACTATGACCGGACTTTCGGCGATCATGCGGTGACGGGGCTGCTGCTGGCGAACAGGACGCAGTCCGTGCTGAGCGGGCAGATACCGTTCGTATCGCAGGGGCTTGTCGCCCGTGTCACCTACAGCTATCGCAACAAATATTTCGCCGAGCTGAACGCCGGCTATAACGGCACTGACAATTTTGCTCCGGGCAACCGATACGGGCTGTTCCCTGCGGTCTCGGCGGGCTGGGTGCTGTCGAAAGAGAAATTTCTGAAAAACAGCCGGGTGATCGACTTCCTCAAGCTGAGGGGCTCCTATGGCATCACGGGTAATGACCAGATCAATGGAGGAAGGAGGTGGCTTTTCATTTCACAGTACCAGGCGGGTGGCGGCTATTCCTATGGCGACCCGCTGACTTCGGTGGCAGGCGTGACAGAAGGTCCTGCCGCCAACCCGAACGTTACCTGGGAAAAGGCGCATAAGGCGGATATCGGTATCGAGCTGAAGATGCTGCACGAGCTCTTCGGGATGACGGTAGACCTTTTTCATGAACGGCGTACGGATATCCTGCTGACACGGGGAACGGTACCCGCCTCTCTCGGTGTTGCGGCGGCCAATCTGCCACCCGCCAATATGGGGATCATGGTCAACAAGGGCTTCGAGGTAGAGCTGACCCATCGCAACCGTATCGGCAAGCTCACCTATTTCGTAAAGGCCAATGCCTCTTATGCGCGCAACAAAGTTGTTTTCATGGATGAGGTCAGCTATCCCTATGACTATCTGAAGCAGACCGGGAAGCCCTGGGGGCAGATATTCGGGCTGACGGCGCTGGGCTTCTTCAAGGACCAGGACGAGATCAACAAGAGCCCCAAACAGTTCGGTACCGTCATACCCGGCGACCTCAAGTACAAGGACCTGAACCATGACGGGGTCATCGACGCCAATGACGCGGGGCCTATCGGCAGGACCTATACGCCGGAAATACTGTTTGGGCTGTCGGGTGGCGTCAACTGGAAGAATTTCGACCTCTCCGTGCTCTTCCAGGGCGCATCCAACTACAACGTAGTCTTCGATCATGAGGGCGCCTGGGAATTCTACAACGGGGCGAAGGTCATGGTCCAGCATCTGGGGCGCTGGACGCCGGCTACGGCCAGTACGGCGACCTACCCTGTGCTCCATTACGGACAGAATGCCAACAACCACCAGACCTCTACCTTCTGGATGAAGGACGCCAGCTATATCCGGCTGAAGAACGTAGAGTTCGGCTATACGTTCAAGAATGTCCACCTTTCCAAATCCACGCATCTTTCAGCCTTTCGTCTCTTCGTTAGCGGGGAGAACCTGGTCACCTGGGACAGGATGGGCAATCATAGTTTTGATCCCGAGGCGCCGGCGGGGAAGGGATTCTACTATCCCCAGGTCAAGGTCTATAACGTAGGCGTATCCACAGACTTCTAAATAATACGACAATGAAAAAACATATCTATAAAGAACTGGCTTTGGGCCTTTCTTTCCTGATCGTGCTTACTTCGGGCTGTAAGAAGATCAACAGCTATCTCGACAAGGCAGAATCGGGTGGGACCACGGAAGACCAGGTATTCAACAGCTATGTGCAGGCGCAGGGATTCCTCGCCAACGTTTATAGTGCGGGTCTGGGCACCGGCGACTGGTTCGCGGGAAACAATGCCTTTACCTGGACGGCGGCAACGGACGACGCGAGGTGTCAGTACAACTATGCCTATGCGCCGATAGTGTATACGAATGGATCACTCTCTCCGACCAATAATCCAATAGACGCCTGGGGTAAATATTACCAGGCCATCCGGAAGGCCAATGACTTTCTCGGGCATATCGACGTAGTGCCGACGAATAACGACCCCAATGAAGAGGACGGGAAGAAGCGAATGAAAGGGGAAGCCTATTTTCTCCGCGCTTATTATTATGCAGAGCTCTACAAGCGCTATGGACGGGTTCCCATTATCGACCATGTGCAGTCGATCGATGACAATCTCAATATTCCGAGAAGCACCGACGAGCAGACTGTTGCCTTTATCACAAAGAACTGCGACAGCGCGAGCCTTCTTCTGCCCCTGACCTATCCAGCCAACAACCTCGGGCGCGCCACGAAGGGCGCGGCGATGATGCTGAAGGCGAGGACGCTGCTGTTTGCTGCCAGTCCGCTGCATAATGTTGCCGGTGACGGGCAGAAATGGGCGGCTGCCGCTACTGCGGCCAGGGCCGTGATGGACCTGGGAGTCTATCATCTTGCTGACAACTACAAGACCATGCTGCATACGCGGGAGTCCAGTGAGATCATCTTTCAGAATACCGTCAACCAGGTCTTCAAGGTCGCCACAGACGACTGGGTGAGGGTGCAGCAGCCGCCGGGTCAGGGCGGGGGATGGGCCAATACGCAGCCCCTGCAGAACCTGGTAGACGAGTATGAGATGAAGAACGGGCTGATGATCACGGACGCGGCTTCGGGCTATGATCCGCAGAATCCCTACAAGAACCGTGATCCACGTATGGCTATGACGATTATTTACAATGGCGCTCCGTGGGCGGGGACGACGATCTACAGCTATGTGGGCAGTGGGACGAATGGGCTGAACTACAAGCCGGGTTCGACCCAGACCGGCTACTATATGGGCGGGAAGATGCTGGACGAGACTTCCACCCTGATCACCTCTTATCAGCCGGGCAGCCATTACTGGGTATACATGCGCTATGCGGAGACGCTGCTGGACTATGCCGAGGCGCAGAATGAGGCGGTGGGGCCGGATCAGAGCGTATACGACGCTATCAATGCGATCAGGGGCCGGACGGGCGTGGCGATGCCGCCGTTGCCTGCGGGCCTGACAAAGGATCAGATGCGGGACCGGATACGGCATGAGCGCCGCGTCGAGATGGCCCTGGAGGACTCGCGGTTCTGGGATATCCGCAGGTGGAAGATCGGGATGCAGGTGATGACGGCGGCGTATGGGATGCGCGCGACCAAAACGGGCAGCACGTATACCTATGCGCCTTTCCTGGTGGAGAGCCGGGTGTACAAGGAGGCTTATGACCTGTGGCCGATCCTCCAGACGGAATTGTTGAAGAATAAGGCGCTGGTGCAGAACGAGGGGTATTGACCGAAAAGGTGGGGGATTTAACGTAAATTTGTCCCCCCATGTATGCTGATGTTATCATACCCCTGGCCTTGCCCAGAAATTATACCTGGTCTGTACCCGAAAAATGGATGGGACAGGTGCGGGAGGGGTGTCGTGTGGAGGTGGAGCTTCGGAACAAGAAATACGCGGGCATCGTCCGGCGGCTGCACAACGAGAAGCCGGCCGCTTTTGAGCCCAAGGCCATCGGGAACCTGCTCGACAATGAGCCCATTCTGCACCCTGCCCAGCTGAAACTTTGGGAGTGGGTAGCGGGGTACTATCTGTGCAGCGAAGGCGAGGTTATGGCGGCGGCGCTGCCAGCTCATTTCAAGCTCAACAGCGAGACCATCCTTGTTTTTAATGAAGAGGCGGGGGATGATTTCTCCCATCTGGACAACGACGAATTTGTCGTTGCGGAGGCGTTGCATATCAAAAAAGAGCTGAACCTGACCGAGGTGCAGCAGCTGCTGGACTCGTCTCATGTCTACCCGGTCATCAAGCGGCTTATCGAGAAAAAGGTCTGTTTTGTCTGGGAGTCGCTGAAGGAGACCTATACTCCCAAGACGGAGAACTACGTCATCTTAAATCCGGAATACAGCAACGAAGACCGGCTGGCCGATCTGCTGAACAACTGGGGCCGGGCGCCCAGGCAGCAGGAGCTGCTGCTGGCCTATCTTCATCTCTCCCGTACGGAGGGTAGTGTCAGCCGTCCCGAGCTGCTGAAGAAATCCGGGGCTTCGGATGCGCAGCTCAAGGGACTGGTGGAGAAGGATATCCTGCGGGTCGAAAAGAGGCAGGTAGACAGGATCAGGTACCTTCCCAATGACGTGAAGATCGATTTCGAGCTGACGCCGGCCCAGCAGGTGGCGCACGAGCAGGTCAATGTCGCCTTTCAGCAAAAGTCGGTATGTCTGCTGCACGGCGTGACGTCGAGCGGGAAGACCCAGGTCTATATCCGCCAGATCGAGCAGGCCATCCGCCAGGGAAAGCAGGTGCTATATCTGCTGCCGGAGATCGCGCTCACGTCGCAGATCATCCGCAGACTTCAGAGACATTTTGGCGGGCTGATCGGCATCTATCATAGTAAATTCAGCCAGAACGAGCGGCTCGAGATATGGAACAAGATCCGTACAGGAGAGCTGAAGATCATTTTGGGCGCCCGTTCGGCTATCTTCCTGCCTTTTCTCGACCTGGGGCTGATCGTGGCCGATGAGGAGCACGATCCTTCCTATAAGCAGCAGGAGCCGGCGCCGCGCTACCATGCAAGGGATGCGGCGATCTATTATGCGTCGTTGTTTGGGGCAAAGGTGTTGCTGGGGAGCGCCACGCCGTCGGTGGAGACGTATTATAATGCCCTATCCGGGAAGTATGCTCTCGTCGAGCTGATGGAGCGGTATGGGCAGGTGCGGCTGCCGGAGATAACGGTGGTCGATACAAAGGTGTTGCGGTATGTAAAGAAGGCGGCTCCTGTGTCGCAGCCTTATCGCGGCGCCGATTGGTTGAGAGACAAGGAAGAAAAGCCGAAGGAAGAAGAGCCGCAGACGGGTTCACGCGACAATGGCAAGCCTATTTTGAGCCCCGCGCTGCATACTGCGATCGAGCAGTCGCTGGCGGCGGGCAGGCAGGTCATCCTCTTCCAGAACCGCCGTGGCTATTCTCCCTACCAGGTCTGCGCCGTCTGCGGCTGGATACCCCAGTGCCGCAACTGCGATGTCTCCCTGAATTTCCACAAGCTGACCAATAAGCTGCACTGTCACTACTGCGGGACGGTGTATCCACCCGTGAATACCTGCGCGGCCTGCGGCAATCACCAATTCGTACAGCGGAACTTCGGGACCGAGCGGATCGAGGAATACCTGGAAGAGGTCTTTCCAAAGGCTCGTATAGCGCGCATGGACATCGACAGCGTCCGCGGTAAAACGGCGCATGACAGTCTTATCCAGCAGTTCGAGCAGCAGCGGATCGACATCCTCGTCGGAACGCAGATGGTCGTAAAAGGGCTGGACTTCGACAACGTCAGCCTGGTGGGTATCCTCGACGGGGACAGCATCCTCAATTTTGCGGACTTCCGCGTCAACGAGCGGGCCTTTCAGCTGATGGAGCAGGTCAGCGGGCGGGCGGGGCGTAAGGACGGACACGGGAATGTATTGATCCAGGTGGCCAACACGGCGCATCCTGTATTGAGCTATGTGAAGGAGCACGACTACAAGCTGTTCTTCCAGCATGAGATCGCCGCGCGGCAGCAGTTCGGCTATCCGCCCTATACCCGGGTGATACAGGTGACCTTCCGGCACCGGGACAAAGAAGTGGTGCAGTCGGCGGCTTCCTTCTTCGCCAATAACATGAAAAAGGATTTTGGTCCTTATATGGTGGGACCGGCCGAGCCCGTGGTCGGGCGCGTCCGTAACCAGTATCTCATGGAGCTGATGCTCAAGCTGCCGAAGGACGGACATACGATCAATTTCGCGAAGCACGTCATCCAGCAGCAGACGGCCATCGTCCAGAACAGCCAGAAATGGAAGAGCGTGGTCATTATCCCCGACGTGGACGCGATCTGATCCCGCGCCGTCTCCGGAAGCTATCCCGCTCCGAACGCTAACCCTTCTTCTCCAGCACCAGCACGATCTTATTGAAGTCCGCCGCGGAGTTGATCACCTTGCGAAAGTTCTCATATTCCGATAAAGGATAGGTCAGCTGCCTGTATTGCTCCATCACGTGGATCCTGATAACAGAACCATCCAGGGTATAATCCGACGTAAAGCCCATCGTGATCTCCCCGTTCGTCTGGAAATTATTGTGGATCTTGAGATCGTTGAGATTGCTCACCACATATCCGTCCGGTACCTGGAAGCTGATCGTTCTTTCCAGCGTATGCGCAAATTCGATCATGACCGGGAACTGCCGCGCCTTCTCCTGGTACATCTCTGTCTGCGGGCCGATGATCTCACCGATCTTTACAAGGATCTTGTTGCCGGTGTTCTCCATCAATTCTCCGGACTTGACAGATGCGTCCAGGACGAATGGCTTGTTGTCGCGGAAACTCTCGAAATTCGCATTCTCGAACCGGGATGATTGAATGCTTTCGGAATTGGTACTCGCCTTTGCGAACTCTTTGATCAGCTTTTGCTGACTTTCCGGCGTGCTCAGGATGAAGGCGGCCCGGAGAGCGGCAGCCAGGTATCCACAAGTAGTATCTTTCAGGTCGACCAGGACCGTATCCTTTCCCGGATCGAGCCTTACCAAAGCGTCAGCCCTTTCATACGTTTGCGTATAGTCTTCCAGCGGGATCATCCTGATCTCGGCAATTGCCGTCGTAAAGGATCCGAGGGTCGTCGTCTTACAGAAGACGCCGTTGTGGCCGCCAAAAAAAGGATTGATCCACGGATATCGGGTATAAGAGACCGTAGGAGCCAGCAACTTTTTAGTGGCCGGGAAGTAGAACAGGTAGTCCGTCGTATTATTCCAGTTCTCGAAAGAACGATCGATGTCGGCGTCCTCCCGGTTGCAGGTGAGCACGAGCTGGCGTTCGACACCCAGCCTTTCAAAAATTGCACCATACAGTCTCAGTATCCCGCCATTGCTTGCCAGCTTGTTCCTGATTATCCACTCCAGGTTGCCGGCATTCTCCGCATCGATGTCCTCGCGGACAATGATCTGTTTTTTGATATAGTTCTCAACCGCGATGATCTTATCCTGGGGGGTGGCCAGCTTGTCCCAGCCATTGCTCCGGATCATATCGCTGGTTTTTCCAAGCTCTTTTTCTGTATAGCTGTCATATAGGCTATGGACCCTTTTCGCCAGCTCATTCCAGGTGAATACCCGTTCGCGACCGCCGCTGACCGCAGTATTGTAAGACAGCTTGTACTCGATCCTTTTAAGGCCAACCTTGTATGCGGCATATTTTTCATCATCGGCGCCGGGAATATTCTGCAGCGAGGTGCTGAATATCCGTCGTTGACCGATAACCGTGTCCTGTGTCGTCAGCGAACAGTTGTAGCCCTTCAGCTCCAGCACCAGTCTTTCGGGCGCCAGGATCTCCAGTCGTGAATCCACAACGGGAAATCTGGTCTGGACGGTCTCCTTTCCGAACCAGGAAGGGTTGCGTTTATACATATACGTATATTCGATCTCGCTGCCTTTTTCGAGGCCTTCCATGGCAAAGATCTTGTAATGCGAGCCGTCTTTTTCTTCGAGGTCCTTGATATTGGCTTTGTCGACGTCGATGATCCTGCCGTCGGGGAGGATCGTTCTTGCACGGATGTCCTCGACCTCATACCCCTCCGACGCGCTCAGGTATATCTTGTTATAGGCTTCGATACCAAGATTGTCGTTCAAGCGAACGATCCGGTGGTACGTACAGTGTTCTGCGATCTCCTTATTGGGCAGGTCCACGTACTCGACCCGCCGGTCGTCGCGGATAATGATCGCGGATTCTTTTTCATATCCGGCCGGCAGCTTGTGCAGGATCGGTTTTGCTTCCCATTCCTGGCGTTTGATATCCTGGGCTTGCAGGGATGCGGCGAGGATAAGCGCCGAAGACAAAACGAAGGTTCTTTTCATGTGGTTTAGTTGGCGGTTAAGCTTACTGTTTCCTTATAGAGGGGAAATAGATTTTCCAATACTTTGTTCCAATCGGCAAATTGATCGGCGGTCAGCAGCAGACGGTCGTTGTCGAACTCCTGTGTGAAGATGAGCTTGTTGTCCTTTTTCTCATAGCTCATGCTAAATCCCCAGACGGCATTGTGGTAGGTCTTGCCTGTTGGCATATAGCTGACGTGGTAGCCTGGCGGGATATTCAGGACAACCACGTACCGGCGCTGATCGCAAAAGTCGAATTCGATGGGCATTTTTCGTCGGGGATAGTCGATCTCCTGGTGTTCATAAAATTTGAACGGGTTCATGTTGACATACCAGTCTTTGCCGATATGGTTGGCGTAGTCCTGGAGACTGAATGCGCCGGCGAGACCGATATGGGATTTTTCACTCCTGTCGCCCACCTGGTAGGAATCCAGGTGGAATTTATTGGAGCCGCGGAAGAGCCTGTGTTTGATCTGCTCGTCCTTATCGCTTTCCTTTTGCGACGATAAGAAGCCCTGAAATCCCATGGCGTAGTACCCGGTCATGTCCATATTGATATGACCTGTCAGCCCTTTATCCGTGAGGTCGAGGATGGTGGAGTCCGTTATGCGGTTGTTCTCCTTGGATACGACCGGCACAGTCAGCAGCTTGAAAGCAGTATCATCGATGCCGATCATTGCCTCTTTGCCCTGGATGCCATCGGTGGGAACGCCGAATATGCAGTCGGGGTCGGTGGCGTCCAGGAAAATGTATCGTCCGTCGAGCAGGAGGGTGCTGATCATGTGATTGTCTACGATCGGCAATGGCGTCTCGGTATAGGTATAAGGAAGCTTTCTCGTCCCGATCCACGTGTAATAAGCCTGGAGGCCGGCGGCCTTCAGCATGGTGGTAAGAATGCTTGCCATATCCTTGCAATCCCCGAATCTCCTGCTGCAGACGAGATTGGCGTCCCTGGGAACAAAGCCTTCCATGCCCTGCTCGAAGGCGATGTAGCGGATATTCTGCTGCACCCAGCCGTAGATCGTTTTTGCTCTCTCGTAGGGCGTTTTGGCCGTGTGGCAAATGGAATCGACGATGGCTTTCAGCGACGGGCCGGTGGACCGGTTGATATCGGTAAGAAAGCTGCGGTCGAGCCGGTAGAGGTCGCCGGGACTGGCCAGGTAACTGACGGAGCGGCCGGCTTCGTCCTGGTAATTTTCGATATAAAAGACGACGTGCGGACGGTACCACGCCGCGGCGGGGGCGTCTTCGTATGCTTTCTCGGCGGGCTGGTCCTTCGCCTGGAAGGTATAGGTGATCTCGCCATGCCGTTCGTCCCGCCGGAAAGCGATCCGGCCGGAATCATCCCCTTTCACCACATATTTAACGGACATCGCCTTCGGAAAGGTGATCGTCAACTGCGCATTGGCCATTGGTATACCCCGGGAAAAATAGAAAGGCGACAAAAGGTGGGGATCCTTCTCGATCGACGTTACATCCAGTGTGCCGATGGCGCCGGAGCTGACACCGGGGAAATCGAAACTGGTCTCTTTCACGTCATCGTAAAAGATACCATTGGACTCGCTGTGCGCCGTCTTGAAATCAGTGACCTTGATCTTTTTGCCTTCGGCCGTCCTGGTGTATGCTGCGTATTGCAGGATGGAATCGAAGCTGCCATGATAAAAAAAATACTGACTGTAAAAGGTCCTTGCTTCGGATGCGAGGTAAAGAAGCTGCTCGTTCTCTTCCTTCCGCACCTGCGGCTGGCCGTTGGCGACGCTGATCCGGTAGGCAAGGGAATGGTTGAGCATTACGACCGGTTCGCCCTGGTATTTAGCCTGAAGATCGGCGACCGACTGGGCCTGGGTATGCGTGCACACCGTTGCGCTCAACAGCAGGCATAAGGTAGTGAGCTTATTGTGCATTTTTTATAGCTAATAGTTTCCCATTGTAATACGTATCTACGCTTTTGAGCTTTCCGTTGGCGTCATAGTGCTTTGTCGGGCCATGGCGGGAGTCCAGGTACATGCCTGCTTCCTGCTTTATCGTCCCGTTCTCGTAAAATTCCTTTGTGACGCCGTGTTCCTTGTCATTAAGGTACGGTGTGATGCTTTTGGTCTTCCCGCTGGGATAGTATTCGATGATATCCCCTTCGAAGCGGCCATAGATGAGGTGCTTCACTATGTGTGGCTGCCCGTTGGTATAATAGATCTTATATTCTCCATGCAGGAAGCCATTGTTGAATTCCACCTCTGCGGAGACATTGCCGTTGGGGAAATAGGTTTTAATCTTTGCAGTACCCCGTTGGATCGCGACGGCGGGCATGAGACTGTCGCGCTTATCCAGCCAGCTATAGCTGATAGGCGCGTCCTGGCGGTAATTTACCTGGAAGAGCAGCGTCCCGTCGGGGTCCATATAGCGATAGAGGCCATCCCGTTGCCCGTCCTTCATGGATATCTCGACTTCAATGTTGCCGTTCTCATAGTAATAGGTGTCTTTGCCGTCTAATTTGCCAAAACGATATTCCGTCTTACGTCTGACCTTACCATTCTCATAGTAATTTTTCCACACACCTGCCGGGTCTCCATTGAGGTGTTGTCCTTCGGTGTGGAGGGCGCCGGTATGGGTCCAGGATCTATAGCTCCCGTTGGGTACGCCATGCGCATAATAGGATAGTTCATTGGGCTTGCCGTCAAAGTAGAATGTCTTGCGTGCGCCGTCGGGAAGGCCTTTCTTATAGTCCAGCTCGAGAGCGGGCTTGCCATCGGGAAAGACGAAGACCATCTTTCCGTTGCCATTTTTGAAATAGTTGTGCCGCAGCTCTTTTCCGGTGCTGTCGTATTGGATCGTTTCCAGTAACCAGCCGGATCTGTACCGCTCAACTTCACTCTTTACCCCATTCGGATAGAACGAAGCTTTATAGCCGCTGATCGAGCCATTCAGAAAATACGTGCTGTCGGTCACTTTACCCAGCTCGTCATAGCTGACCCAGGGACCCTGGGCGGAATTATCCCCATACCAGCCCTGTTCCTCCATTATCCCATTGGGGTACCAACTGGCGTGGTAGCCGTCCATCTGCTTGCCGGTGTATCCTGTTTCGGATTTTTTTACCTCCGCCGGGATAGTAGGCGATGCTGGGTCCATTTTCTATGCCGTTAGCGTATACGTCCGTCTCCATCACTTCATTGCCTGACATAAAATAGAAGGTCTGTGTGCCGTTGATATCTCCTTTTTCGTTGGAGGGCATTTGCATCTTGCGCGAGCCGTCGGGGCGAAGCTCGGTCAGGTTTAGCTGCTTGTCTTTGCGTTCGGAGACACTCAGTGGTTTTCCGGTCTTGTCGAAGAAGGTTGCTTTCTGTATAAGGTCGTTGCCGAAAGTGTAGGTGGCGTAGAGCTTTCCGTCGTAGTCATAGTCGTTGGCGTTGCCTACCGTCTTGCCATTCCTGGAAGTATATTCGGAGGCCAGCACCCCATTGTCATAAAACAGTCGGTACTCGCCGTCTTCCTTGCCGTTGACAAAGCTGTGGCTGGTCTTTAGCTGTCCGTTGCGATAATAGTCTTTCCAAAGGCCAGTCTGCTTACCGGCTGTATACTGGCCTTCGGCCTTTAGCCTGCCGTCTTCGTAGTACTCCCGGTATTCACCGTCTTCCTTGTCTTTCTTGTAATTCGTGACAGTTGCAGGCTTGCCATTGCTGTACAGGGATTTGCTGACACCGTTCAATTCCCCTGCCGTATAGGTCTCTATCAAGGATGTGTCGCCCGTTTTTGAAAAGGTCACCTTGATCCCGTCTTCCTTGTTTTCGTGATAATTTGCGACGTAATTGGGAAGACCGGTCAGATAAAATGAAGCGGTTTCGCCCTCGTGTAAATTGTTCTTATAATTTGCGCGGCTGGAGACGACCCCATTGTTGAAATAATTGACCTGTTCTCCTTCCAGGCTGCCGTTCTTATAATTCTCCTTTGCGTCCAGCGCGCCGTCAAAATAATAATAGGTCCATACGCCGTCGCGTTTGCCCTCGGCCGTGTAGGTGCCGGTAGCTTTCAGATTTCCCATGGGGTAATAGAATTCCCAGGGGCCGATCGCATTATTTTTTGCGTCGATCCTTCCCCGGCCTGTAAGCTGCCCTTCGTTATTGATAAAATAGATGGGGCCGGTCCTGCTCCTTTTATTGAGCATCAGCTCCCTCGTGCTTTTAATGAGGTCGAAATAGGGGGAGGCACTTGCGACATAGGCGGAGACCGCTTTTTTGTTCTTCTTTATATAGTCCTGGATCGGCGCGATGTTGACGCCGGAAAAGGTATGATAGATGAAGTTCTCGAACTGCCCTGATGTATAGACCTGCTTAAAATACGGAATATAATATTGCATCCAGAAATCTGTGTCGTTCTCGTCGTATTGCATCTTCTCGAAGATGGCCTGGATCTGTCTTGTGATCGCATCGTCGAGGGGGATGAGGGGTTTGTAGTTCTTGTCGAGCGCTATCTTCGACGTCAGGATTTGCTCAAGCGGGGCAAAGTTTTCGGTCGGCTCTTCTTTTCGCTTTTCGACGATCGTGCGGACGTCGTCCTCGTATTTTGCGATGGAGCTCAGCAGATTAATGGCAGTGCTGTGATACCGGCCTTCCGGAGACATCATCAGGTAGGCGACGAGGCCTAAAAACCCCTGGACGACCTTGCCTTCATTGAGCGCCCTCAGGGCAAGCTTATAATGCGCGGAATATAAATAGGGATTGATCAGCAGCGACTGTTTGAATAGCGCTTCCGCCTCTCCATAGCGTTCCTGCTTGAGGAGGGAATTTCCCTTATTCATGTACAGCAGCGCGAAGGCGGGGTAGCGCGCGATGCCCGAATCGTAGGCGCGTATCGCTGCGTCGTATTTTCCTGCTGCATCGAGGGCGTTCGCGTATTCGTTCCAGATGTCGGTCTCCTTTTCAGGATCTGTGTGGGAGGCAAGTGCCAGCCGGCAGTATTCCGCTGCGGCGTCATATTGACTGTCTGCCAAATAGCTCATGGCGATGCCATAAAGGGAGCGTACGTAGTTGGTATCGCTGCGATCTACCTGGCGGAATGCTTCGATGGCTTGTTTGTATTGGGAGGAGTCATAGAGCTTATCGCCTTCTTCCAGCCATTGCCCGGACGGGGTCAGCTGGATCTTCGTCTGAGCTTTTGCATAGGAAAATGAGAATAAGGCTAAGGCTAATACGGTCAGCGCTTTGTACATATTGGATTCGGGTTGGGAGTTAGGAGTATGGTTATTTTTTATATATGACTGCTTCGGGCTATTTAATAACGTATAATTGCAGCAGCAATTATGTTATTATGAAACTGATCGAAAATAAGTCATTAACAGCATTTAATACATTTGGGATAAGTGTTTTTGCTCATTTTTTTTCTAGTTTTTCTTCTAAGGAAGAGCTGGAAGAACTGCTGGGCTTTATGCCTGCACCGCCCCTGATCCTGGGAGGGGGCAGTAATATCCTTTTTACCCGTGACATCGACGGGCTGGTGCTGAAAAATGAAATTACGGGCATCGAGCTGGTGCATGAGGACGAGGAGCATGTTTATGTGAAGGTCGGGGCGGGGGAGGTCTGGCATTCTTTTGTGCTGTACTGTCTGGGGCGCGGCTGGGCCGGTGTGGAGAATCTGTCGTTGATCCCGGGTAGCGTGGGTGCTGCGCCGATGCAGAATATCGGGGCCTATGGGGTGGAGATCAGGGACGTTTTTCATGAGCTGGAGGCTTATGCCATCGACGAGCGGAAGGTGTATACGTTCAGCTGCAACGACTGTGAGTTCGGATATCGGGAAAGCGTTTTTAAGGGGAGGTACAAGGACCGGATGGTCATACTGAACGTGACGTTCAGGCTGAACAAGCAACCGGTGTTCCATACCGAATATGGGGATATCCGGCAGGAGCTGGAGAGGATGGGGGTGACCGAACTGAGCATTCAGGCTATATCTTCTGCAGTTATCCATATCCGTCAGTCGAAGCTGCCCGACCCGAAGGTGCTCGGGAATGCGGGGAGCTTTTTCAAGAATCCGACCGTTACGAAGGAGAAATTCGAGCAGCTGAAAGCCTCGCATCCGGGTATCGTGGCGTACCCGAGACCGGTAGGCATCAAGCTGGCGGCGGGATGGCTGATCGAGCAGTGTGGCTGGAAGGGTTTCCGGCGCGGCGATGCGGGCTGTCACGCGAAGCAGGCGCTGGTGCTTGTCAATTATGGGAATGCCACGGGCAGGGAGATCTACGACCTGAGCGAAGAGATATTATCCAGTGTCAACAAGAAATTTGGGATACTGCTCGAGCGGGAGGTGAATATCTTTTGATAAAAGCCCGGGTTCCGAAGGACCGATGGATCTGCCCGGGCTTTTTTATTATTAGTTGAAGTCATCGCTTTCGAGGTCGTCCTCTTCGCTGCCGAAGCTGCTGCCGGATGAGCCCAGGTTGACCATAGAACCGATGAGGTCCTTGAACTCTATTTTTCCTTCTACCACTTTTTTGCTGATCAGGGAATAGGCGGCCAGGCCGTGGAGGACGAACTCCATGAGGAGCGCGGCTTCGCGTTCGTTGGCGCCTTTGAAAAATTTCTTCACCAGGGCGTGGAGTCCGTCGACCTTGTAGAGCTGCTGGATCTTTTCGCTGTCCGGTGTATTGAAGAAGAGGTTGAGGTGATTGCCCTTGTCGAACCAGTGCGTGATCGGCCGGAAGGGGTTGTCGTCCCGGGAATCGGCCTTTCTCTTCTTCAGCTGGTCGGGGTTGGGGAAGTAGTTGATGAACTGCGAGCGGAACGCCTTTTCGAGGAGGTTGAACGCCACCTGGTAGGGGCCTTCCTGTTCGCCTTCGTAGACGAGCTCGATCTTGCCGGTGATGGAGGGAACGATACCGATGAGGTCGCTCATCCAGACCTGGGTCTCCTTTTCGTTGTTGAGGATGGCTCTGCGTTCGGCTGCGCTGACGGCGTTCTCGAAGGCCGCGATGGTCAGGCGGGCGGAGACGCCGCTCTTTTTGTCGACGTATTCGCTGGTGCGGGCTTCGAAGGAGACCTGTTCGATCAGGCGTTTGACGAGGTCGCTGATAATGACGCGTCCTTTTTGTTCTTCGTGGACGTCGGCTTCCTGTTCGGTGATGGCCAGGGCGGTGTCGATGCTCTTGGGATAGTGCGTCAGTATCTGGCTTTCGATACGGTCTTTCAGCGGAGTTACGATGCTGCCGCGGTTCGTGTAGTCTTCCGGATTCGCCGTGAAGACGAACAGCATATCCAGGGGCATGCGCAGCTTGAATCCCCTGATCTGGATGTCTCCTTCTTCGAGGATGTTGAACAGCGAGACCTGTATGCGGGCCTGGAGGTCGGGTATCTCGTTGATGACGAAGATGCCGCGGTTGCTTTTCGGGATGATGCCGAAGTGGATGACCTCTTCGTCCGCGAAGTTGAGCCGGAGGTTGGCGGCCTTTATCGGGTCGATATCGCCGATGAGGTCGGCGACGCTGACGTCGGGTGTGGCGAGCTTTTCGCCGTAGCGTTCGCTGCGGTGCAGCCAGCTGATGGGGGTGTCGTCGCCTTTTGTGGCGACCAGGTTGCGGGCAAATTTCGAGATAGGGCTGAACGGGTCGTCATTGATCTCGCTGCCCGTCACGTAAGGTACGTACTCGTCGAGCAGCTGGGTCATCTGCCTGGCCATCCTGGTCTTTGCCTGTCCGCGGAGACCGAGGAACAGGATGTTGTGACGGGACAGGAGCGCCCGTTCGGTATCCGGGATGACTGAATCTTCGTAGCCCAGGATGCCGGGAAAGGTAATTTCTTTGTTTTTTAGTTTTTTTATGAGGTTTTCTCTCACTTCCTCTTTCACTGACCTTGCTCTATAGCCGGTTTTTTTTAAATCTCCAAGTGTTCTGACCTTTGAAATATCCATTTAGTTGTTTTAGTGTTTTATTCCCCCGGCGGCGCCGGGACTTTTAATATACCGTCTTCCTTTTTCCGCTCTCGAAGTCACGGAAGATGAAGCTGCCGAGGCGGTCGAGGGATGCGAAAAAGGCTTTTCCGTTGTTGGTTTCCGTGAATTCGTTGACAAATCGCTGCAGATAGGGATCGCTCGCGATCATAAATGTAGTGATGGGGATCTTCAGCTTCTTGCACTGCGCCGCGAGGTTGAGGCAGCGGCTGGTGATCTTTCTGTCGAGGCCAAAGCTGTTCTTATAGTACCGTTTGCCGACCTTCAGGCAGGTTGGTTTCCCGTCCGTGATCATGAATATCTGCTTGTTGGCGTTGCGGCGGCGGCGAAGGATATCCATCGCAAGCTCGAGGCCTGCCACCGTATTGGTATGGTAGGGTCCCACCTGCAGGTAGGGGAGGTCCTTTATCTCTACCGGCCATGCATCATTGCCGAAGACGACGATGTCCAGGGTGTCTTTTGGATATTTGGTCGTGATCAGCTCGCTGAGCGCCATCGCCACCTTTTTTGCCGGGGTGATCCGGTCCTCCCCATAGAGGATCATGGAGTGGGAGATGTCGATCATCAGTACGGTAGAGGTCTGGGACTTGTAGTCCGTCTCGCGGATCTTGAGGTCGTCTTCCTGCATGCTGAAGGCCTCGATGCCGTGGTTGATCTGGGCGTTGCGGATGGATTCGGTGAAGTCGATCTGTTCCAGCTGGTCACCAAACACGAAGGGGCGCGTCTCGGGATTGATCTCGTCACCGCCGCCGGGCTTGAAGGTGTTGTGGTTGCCCTGTTTTGTCTTTTTCAGCTTGCCGAATATCTCTTCGAGCGAACGCCGGCGGATTCCCTGTTCGGTCTTGGGGGTGATGGTGATCTCCCCGGTCTGCTTGTTGTCGTCGATATAGCCTTTCTCTTTCAGCTCTTCGATGAAGTCTCCCATTCCATACTCGTCATCCGCCATCTGGTATTCTTTGTCGAGCTGGTTCATCCACTGAAGGGCTTCGGAGACGTCGCCGTTGGTATAGGTTAGCAGCTGCATGAATATCTCCAGCAGCTGGTCAAATTTTGACTTGCCGTTCTCGTTGGGATCGTATTTTGTAAAGTGGTGACCTATCATAATGATGCCTTGGGATTGAAGTTACCAATTAAAAACAACTTAATCAACGATTTGGTTTGAATGAGAAACCCGGCCACTGGACCGGGTTTCATTGTCTTATTTAGGTTGATCGTCAGCCTGTGGGGGCGAGTCGTTCTTGATCACAGCGGGTGCGGTCTCACTCCCAGGCGTTGAAGCGCCTGCCCTGGCGGCGCCGTTGCCATACTGTTTTTGCCATTCATCCAGCTGCAGGATCATCTGGTAGCTGCTGAGAATGTCATTGGCGAAGGAGGCCTGGCGACTGGACAGGTTTCCACCTTTACCCTGGGTGAGCATCTGGGCGTTGATCGCCAGCTGTTCGTTTGTCATATTATCACCCAGTGAATTGTAGTAGCGCATTTGCTGTGTCAGGTCTTTTCTCACCGACGCGGCTACTTTCCGGGCCAGCGGCTGATCACCCGCCTCGTAGGCAGCCAGCAGGAAGCTCATCGAAATGCGGTTGTGCTGGTTACCGCGGTTGGAGGTCATTCCATAGGGGAAGTTGGACTCCAGCACGTTCTGGTCGAAATGCTCCAGCAGGTTTTTCGCTTCATCCTTTTTTCCGGCGTCGATGAGGCTGAGCGCCAGCTGCGCGTGTGCTGCACGGAGGGTATTGAGGTGGCGGCGGTTCTCTTCGTCGTAGTATACACCGGGAGTGCCCGCATTGCCGAAACCAAACTTCGTCATCATGTTCTTATAGGCTACTTCGTTGTTGTAGAAGCCGAAGGCGCTGTTCTTGCTCTCCACCGGCACGAGGCGGCCCGCAAGGCCGTCCTGGCGGATATATTTGCCGAGACCGAGCGCCTCTACTTCATAAGTGGAGTTGAAGCAGATGGGACGTTGCCATTTGTTGGCCGCGATGATGGCAAGGACGGCCAGCTCGTTCTTGAAGAGATAGCCTTTTTGTTTGGAGATGTCCAGGTGGAGCTCGCTGACCACGGAGTCGCCTGCCTGTACGGTGCCATTCGACCGCACGAGGTTCGCATCCACAGGTACGGAGAGCTTGTGCACCGGCAGGATATTGTAAACGTCGCCGTCTTCGGAAGAGACGGTATATTTCGCGTCGCTGCTGCCGACGATGTTCTTGAACATATCGTAGCAGTCGTAGTACCTGTTCTGGTCGAATCCCTGGAGAGGCTGTATGGGAACGGCGTCGCGCGTATTACCCTGTATCTGTTCGGGCGTAAAGATGACGTCGGTGGGACCGCTTTGGTTGACCTTGTAGCGCAGCTCGTTGATGTACCAGTCTGTTCCGAGCAGGCTGTAGTTCATCACGCGAACATCGGGGCGGATGCCTTCTACTTCCTGTGCATACCAGAGAGGGTAGGTGTCGTTGTCACCAAAGGAGAACAGGATGGCGTTGGGAGGACAGGATTCGAGGTAATCCTTTCCGATGTCGCGGGCGAGGGTCTTTTTACTACGGTCGTGGTCATTCCATTCCTGGCTGCCCATGAGCACGGGTACGGCGAGCAGACAGAGGCCTGCAGCGGCATAGTTGGCCGCGTCGGCCTTGCCCTTCAGCGCGTATTTCTCGAGCATATCCTTCACCCATATAACGCCGAGGCCGATCCAGATGGCGAAGGCGTAGCAGGCGCCGGCGTAGGCATAGTCCCGTTCGCGCGGCTGGTAGCCCGCCTGGTTCAGATAGACGACGATGGCAAAGCCGGTGAAGAAGAACAGGAGGAGGGTTACCCAGAAGTCGTTCTTGCTGCGTTTTAGCTGATAGAAGAAGCCGATGAGGCCGAGTATCAGTGGCAGCAGGAACATCCGGTTATAGGATTTGTTGTTCTTTTTGATCGTGTCGGGCATGCGGCTCTGGTCTCCGTACATCAGGTCGTCAATGAAGGGTATCCCGGTTATGAAGTTGCCGTCGCGGTTGTTGCCGAAGCCCTGCAGGTCATTTTGTTTGCCGCTGAAGTTCCACAGAAAATAGCGAAGGAACATGAAGCCGTTCTGGTAGCTGACAAAGTATTTGATGTTGTCGGCCATGGTGGGGTTCTCTCCTTCGCCCAGGCCGGAGAACTGGCGGTAGCAGTCGATCTGACCGCGGTCGTTGCTGCCGTCCCACATGCGGGGGAAGAAGTGGGAAGAAGGCGTGCTGCCCCAGTCGGTGCCGGATATCTTTCCGGCGATCTCGTATTTGTCCTGTCCTTTTACGTACAGGTTGCCGGCGTCTACCCTGTTGGGGCGGTCCTGGAAGTCGGGGCCATAAAGGATGGGCCAGTCGCCGTATTGGTCACGGCTCAGATAGCCTACGAGGCTCACGGGGTTGTCTACGTTATACATATCCACGCCCGGATTAGCGGTGCTCCGTATGAGGGTGGTGAAATAAGTGGAGTAGCCCAGGAGCATGAAGGAGGCGCACCAGAGGCCCAGCTTCAGGAAATAATATCCTTTC
>Ga0105240_10002120_pt1 | contig 32421 bp, 30 predicted proteins | sample KBSC54metaG_FD_80426 | JGI IMG/M metagenome (GOLD analysis project Ga0105240, IMG submission 80426) | Corn rhizosphere microbial communities from Kellogg Biological Station, Michigan, USA - KBS C5-4 metaG | ecosystem: Host-associated > Plants > Roots > Rhizosphere > Soil | place: Michigan, USA... | reverse complement strand
GCATCCGCCCGGCAAGCCCGGCCAACTGCGAACAGATCACTTTACTTCCCTGCGTGTTCCCGCACTCTTTGTTCACGGCACGCGCGATCCCTTCGGCACCGTGGAGGAACTTCGCGAAGCGATCAAAGTGATCCCGTCCGCCGCGCGCTTGGAGGTTGTCGAAGGCGCCGGTCATGGAGTGCCGCCCGCTACGGCCGCATTCATGCCGGCATGGCTTTCTGGAGCAGCCACGTGAGTCTGCGGGAACGTATCGAGAACGTCGAGGATCGCATCCAGATGGCGATCCGCCGGTCTCATCGAACGCGGGACTCGGTCACGCTGGTAGCCGTTACCAAGAAATTTCCACCTACAGTGATGTGCGAAGCGTATTCCCTCGGGCTCCGCGTATTCGGCGAAAACTACGTTCAGGAATTTGCGGAAAAGCACCCCGCACTTGCGGGTTTGGCCGACGCGCAGTTCCATCTGATCGGCCATCTTCAATCCAACAAGGCGCGCCAGGCGACCGAGCTCTTTCACACCGTCGAAACGGTCGATTCCGAAAAACTCGCCCGGCGGCTGAATGAAGCTGATCTGAATCAAGAACGTAAGCCCCTGGAAGTGATGATTGAGGTAAAGCTCTCACCGGAAGGCGCCAAGGCCGGCGCGCCCCCAGAACAACTGCCTGGATTAATCCAGGCAATTCGCACTTGCCCGAACTTGAAACTGACCGGTCTGATGACTATGCCGCCCTGGAATCCCGATCCCGAGACGACTCGCCCCTTCTTTCGCAGACTCGCGGAGTTGGGGCGAATCCATCAACTGCCCAAGCTCTCGATGGGTATGTCGCACGATCTGGAAGCCGCGATCGAAGAAGGCGCGACGCACATCCGCGTCGGCACTGCACTCTTTGGCCAGCGACCTAAAGCATGAAGGTCGGCTATTTCTCGCCACTCCCCCCTGCCCCAACAGGAGTCGCCGACTACAGTGCCACGTTATTGCCGCTCCTTCGGAGTTGCGGAGCCGTCGAAGTTGATCCGGAGAAGTGCGACGTCGCCCTCTACCACATCGGCAACAATATGCTGCATCGCGACGTTTACCAGCGCGCGCTCACGCATCCAGGCGTTGTCGTCCTGCATGACGCGGTTCTGCAACACCTCTTGCTCGGGATGCTGAACGCGAACGAGTACGTAGATGAGTTTGTCTACAACCACGGAGAGTCCTCGCGGGAGCTGGGCCGCCAGCTCTGGGATGAGCGCGCACGATCCGGCGCCGATATGCGCTACTTCGCCCGCCCCATGCTCAAGCGCATCGCCACGGCCTCGCGCGCGGTCATTGTGCACAATCCTGCCGCGGCTAAACTGGTCCGCGAACACGCCCCGCAGGTGCAGATCTTCGAGATTCCGCACTTGTTCCTGCGCCCTATTCTGCCCTCTCCCGAGGAAACTACGCGATTTCGCGCGGCCCTGGGCCTCACACCCGAGACGCTGTTGATCGGAACTTTCGGCCACCAGCGCGAGACGAAACGCCTCGCTGTGGTCCTGCGCGCGTTCCAGCGGCTAAACGTCGACGCCCGTCTCCTGGTCTCAGGCGACTTTGTCTCCAGCACGTTCGAAAACGCGATGGCTCCGCTGCTCCGGCAACCCGCCATCATTCAAACCGGGTATCTTCCGGAACCCCAGCTTTGGAGCTACGCCGCGGCCACGGATCTCTGCATTAACCTGCGCTATCCCTCGGCGGCGGAAACTTCCGGCATCGCAGTGCGCATGATGGGTATCGGCAAGCCAGTGGTCTTCACGTCCAGCGAAGCTCTGGCCCGAATCCCCACCAACGCTTGTTTGCGGCTCGACGTGGGACCTGACGAAGAGCAGATGCTGGCCGGCTACATCACTTGGGTAGCGGAAAACCGCGAGGCTGGACTCGAAATCGGCCGCCGTGCCGCGGCGCATATCGCACAATGTCACGAACCGGAAAAGATCGCCCGCGAATACTGGAAGGTCCTCAATAGAGACTGAGGGGCTTGGTTTCTGTCCCTACCCACAGCACGGGCGACGGCGTTTCCCAAGGAGGCAGGCTCTTCAGATGAGGCTTGAGCACGATCAGCGTCTGGCCCACCAGTTCCGTCTTGGTGGTAGTGGTGAACAGACGCCTGAGGATTGGAATGTCGGACAGTCCGGGGAATCCGGAGCGATTTTCGCTGATACTGCTTTGCATCAATCCCGCGACCACCGCCGATTCGCCCTCCCGCAGCCGCGTGATCCCCTGAAAATGCCGGCTGGTAATTACAGGAATACCGTCGTTGGAGGCGCCGTTCAGCGCATTCTGTTCGGCGTCTACATCCAGAGTGATCTCGCCGTCTGCTTGCACCGTAGGAGTTACTTTCAGAATCAGCCCCAGATCCTGGAATTGGACAGCTGGAGGGATTCCCGTATTCTGGCCCGCGCCCGTTGGCCCGATATAGGCGCTGGTGATGATGGGATAGCGCTCACCGACTTTCAGCGACGCGGGCAGCCCGTCCACGGCAGTCATGTTGGCCTCGAAAATCGCGTCACCGAGGCTAGTACTCACCGTTGCGAACGCCGCGGCGTCGGCGATGCCGATGCCCATGAGGGTCGCTCCGCCGCCGAAGGTCGCGAACCGCGCCAGGCCGGAGATAGTCCCAGGAATGCTGTGGAGAAATGTTCCGAAGTTCAGTACCGACGCCATGTTCTGCAATTGCAAACCGTACGTCAAGGTGGAGTTCTTCGAGACAGACAGAAGTTCAACTTCGATATCCACCTGAGCCCGATTGCGCGATAAATTGGTCAGGATCTGGCGGACGGCCATGACCGTGCTCGGCTGATCGCGCAGGAATATCGCATGGCGGCCCGGATCCACTGCGATTCGCCGGACCTGCATCACTTGCTGAACCGCCGACACCATTTCCTGTGCCTCCTGCACAGAGAGACGCTCGGGTATGGGAACCTCCGCGGTCACCATCGGAGCGTTGTCGGTGCGGCGCTGGGCGGTATCCTGATACACCATGGCCATCTTCGGGTTCACCGGCACCAGGAACGAGTTCGTAATGGTCTCCAGCGCGTGGAAGGCCTCGGGCATGCTCAGATCGTTCATGCGAAGCGTGAACGCGGCAGCCGGGCCCTGGTAACCATCTTCGAACTGAAGCTGGATGCCGTAGGCGGCGGCTACCTGTTCGAGCACCGGGCGCGCGGTACCGCGCAGATCGAAACTCCGCCTCTCCGTCGAAACCTGCAACCTCGCCGGGGCGAGGGCCGACCTGCCGGCGATTGCCTCGCTGGGGCTCTTGGCTTCCACCGTAATCTTGCGCGCGGCCTCTTCGGCATCGTCCCCTAGGGAGATTTGCGCGTTTAAGGAAGCCCATTGACGCAGCAGATCGCGATTTAGAGTGTATTGTGCATTGGCAGGCTTAAGGGCTGCCGCCTGGGAATAGAGCTGGTAGGCTTGGAGGCTGTCGCCCGAACGTTGCGCCCGCTGGGCCGCCCGGAAAACCCGGCTGGCCTCGTCTTCTGCTCCAAGGATTGCACCAAAGACCAGCAAAATCAATCCGATACGGAATATAGCCACAGATAAGGCTTGACGCTCTCACCGCTCCAAACGTGCAGATAAACCCCTTAGGGCCTGCTGCCGATAGTGATAAGTAGAGATAGCTATGGCCACTTTCGCGAACGTCCGCTGCTCGTTTCTTCCCAAAGTGCCCCAAACCTTCGCGGATTTGGGCATTTCGGAATCGCTGGTACTTGATCTCATGCTTCGCCGTATGGTGATCGAAGGATTTTCCAGCATGACCGGTCTTAGCCGGTCGATTCGGGTGTCTCTTCCCATCGTCGACCTTGTATTCAAGCACATGCGCCAGCAACAGCTCGTCGAAATCAAGGGCATGAGCGGAAACGACTACCAATTCGTGCTTTCCGCGGCGGGAAAACAGCTTGCGAGTGAGCGCTTTCAAGTCTCGCAGTACGCAGGCGCGTGTCCCGTATCGCTGAATGAGTATCATGCGGCCACCAAATCACAATCGGCGCGCATTAGCGTCGACCGCCGCTTGCTGCGCCAGGCTTTTTCCGATCTGGTGGTCTCCGACAAGATGCTCGACCAAATGGGGCCCGCCATCATTTCCCAGACATCCATATTCGTGTACGGTCCTACCGGGAACGGTAAGACCAGTCTGGCGGAACGCATGCTCCGCGTCTATCAGGACGCGGTGATGATCCCTTACGCGGTGGAAGTGGACAACCAGATCATCAGTGTCTACGATCCCGTGGTGCACCACCCCGTGGATCATGAAGACACCGATGTGGATCCGCGCTGGATTCTGTGCAAGCGCCCCTGCATCGTGGTGGGAGGCGAGCTGATTCCCAGCATGCTGGAGCTGCGGCTGGACGAATCGTCCGGTATCTATGCAGCACCGCTGCAAATGAAAGCTAACAATGGCATCCTGCTGATCGACGATTTCGGACGACAGCTCATGTCACCGCGCGACCTGCTGAACCGCTGGATCGTACCGCTGGATCGGCGCGTCGATTACCTCACGCTGCGATACGGAATCAAGTTTCAGATACCCTTCGAGTTGATGGTGGTGTTCTCCACCAACCTCGAACCGTCCGACTTGGCCGATGAAGCCTTCCTGCGGCGTATCCACAACAAGATTTACGTCGAGGCAGTGGACTCCGGCGCATTCGACCAAATCTTCTCGCGCGTGGTGGCGTCTCGAAATATCTCAGCCGAGGCGGATAGCGCCGAATACCTTCGCAAGCTATGCCTGCGCGACGGCCGGGCGGAATTACGCGCCTGCTATCCGGCCGACATTTGCAATATCCTGCTGGCCATCGGCCGTTACGAAGGCCGTCCACCACAGATGACTAAACCCGAGCTCGAGCGAGCCGCGGCACTGTACTTCGCCCGAAGCTAATGTGGAGCGGGCTTTAGCCTGCTATGGTGGCTTTAGCCGCCGATTCGGTGCGGGTGCTGAAGCACCCCGCTTACGGGCAAGCCGTTGCAGGCTGAAGCCCGCTCCACCAAACTTAGGCAGCTGGGCGGGTCATTTCGAGATCCAGGGTGATCTCGACGTTCTCGCTGAGCATTACGCCGCCGCCGGCAGGGGCGTTCCAGCCCATCCCAAAATCTTTTCGATTGAAGGTCGTCGTAGCCGTCAAGCCGCGACGTTGGCCGCTCCAGGGATCCGTGATCTCGGGCGAAACGGCTTCTACGGTCAGCGTCACCGGCTTGGTAACTCCGTGAAGTGTCAGATCGCCGGCCACTCTATAGCCGCTTCCGTTGGCGGTCACTTTGCTGGACCGAAAGGTGATCGTCGGGTATTGGGCGACGTCGAAGAAGTCGGCTCCCTTGATGTGCCCGTCGCGCTGGGGATCGCCCGTGTGCAGGCTGTTGGCGTCGATGGAAGCTTCGATGCGGGATTGATCCGGCTTGCTGTCGTCGAAGTCGACGGTGCCAGAGACGGAATTGAACTCGCCTCCGACGTTGGCGATCATCATATGGCGGATCTTGAAACGCGCGGCACTGTGCTTCGGGTCGATTTGATAAGTCATTGTTATGTTTTACCAAAATCAAGGAGGAGTTGGGCTAGTTTCGGAATTTTCCGATTTCTCCGTTCCTCGCTTCGGACCCAGGCCCAGCGCAATCAGCGATAGGGACCCGAGCTTTCCGTCGTCGCCGATATTCTGATCCCGCTGGAACCGCTTGAGCGCATCCACCGAATCCGAATTCCAAGTTCCGTTCACAGGGCCAGCGAAATAACCCTTATCCGCGAGCGACTGCTGGATTTCCTTATAGCGTTCCGGAGCCGGTTCCCGTTGTGTCGATCGACGGTAGCTGGAGGCGGCCGTCTTCGCGGAAGTACGTTTACCGGCGGTTTTCTTGGAAGATGTCGGTTTGGTCGCGACGGATTGTTTCCCGCTCGCGGCCTTCTTAGGAGCAGACTTGGATGACTTCGCCGCCGATTTTTTGGCGGTGGTCTTCTTGGCGGAAGATTTACTTTTGGGAGCAGGGGTCGCCGCCCAGACCGCAAGCGCGGTGCTCAACGCAAGGACGATGACGATCGCTTTCGAGCGCAAAATCCTAGCGCCCCGGAAGGATTCCCGATAAGTACAGGCCTTGCGGTCCGTCGGCAACCGGCCGCGACTGTACAGCGGCTGGAACACGAGAGCCACGACCCGAGCGCGGAGCGGCCGCCGCGGGGGGAGGGGTCACCCCCTTCAAAACGTGAAACGCTACTGCATCGCCCGGCTTCAGCTTCTCCTGAACCTTGCGAATATCCTCGAGCGAGTTCACCGGTTGGCGGTTGATGGCGTCGATCACGTCACCGTTCTGAATGCCGATCTCCTCGGCGAAAGAATCTTGCTCCACCAGCGTCACCATGACGCCGCGCCGAGTGTCGACACTGTCACGCTCCTGCTCAGTCAGAGGCCGCGGCCGGAAGCCGAACTTTACTTCGGTGGGAACTTCGACTTTGCTGGTGATGGTTTCAAGCGGCTTGCCGCCGCCCACGATGTCGGGACGATCTTTATAGAGTTCGCTGCGATCGGCAACCGTAACCTTGAGCGTTACCGGCTTGCTGTCACGGTCCACGCTCAACGAAGCTGTACCGCCCACCGGCGTATCGGCGACATGCGAGATGAGATCGTCGCCGTCCTTAACCGCGGTTCCGTTCACGGCGACAATGATATCGCCCGCACGCAATCCGCCCTTATCGGCGGGACCGCCCTTGGTAATACTCTCCACGATGGCGCCATGGTCAACGCCCAGCGCTTTCAACGTAACTTCCGGCTCTATGCTGCGATCCAGGCTTACGCCGATCGAGCCACGGGTCACCCGGCCCAGCCGGATGATGTCGTTATACGCGCGGGCGACCATATTCACCGGCAGCGCGAATCCCACACCTTCGGAACCACGCCCGCTGGTAGCGATCATCGTATTGACGCCGATCACCTCGCCCCGAATGTTCAGTAGCGGACCGCCGCTGTTGCCTGGATTAATGGCCGCGTCAGTCTGAATGAAATGCTGGAACGTGCGTGCGCCAAGTTGCGCCGGACTGCGCCCAATTGCGCTCACGATACCCGCGGTTACGGTCGCTTCCAGACCAAATGGGGATCCAATGGCCACGGCCCAATCGCCTACTTGCACCGAATCGGAATTTGCGATCGTTACTGGCTGCAACGGTCTACCCGTATCGATTTTGATCACCGCCAGATCTGTTTCGTAGTCAGTCCCAATCAAGCGCCCGCGATAGTCTGCCGGATCTCCATGGAGCCGCACGCGAATCTTGGTGGCATTCTCCACCACATGGTTGTTGGTGACGATGTAGCCGTTCTTGTCGACCAGGAAGCCGCTGCCCGAAGCTTGGCGCTTAGGCGCGTCTTGTGGAACATCCTCTCCATTGGGGCCGCCGTTTGGACCGAAGAACCGCCGGAAAAAGTCGGGCACTTCATCGCTGTTGTCGTCGGGAGCCTGGCCGCGGGCCTCGCTCTTCTCCGAAGGCGCCACGTCCACCGTGATATTTACCACGCTCGGCTCCAGCTTCTTGGCTAGCGCCGTGAAGTCGTTACCTAGCGCCGATAGTCTCGGCACCGTCAAGGGCGTCGCGTCGGGTGCGGCATTCTGATCGCGGGCCGCGTTCACCTGCGTATTGATCAGTGTCCCGATCAGGATGCCCACTGAAAGAGTGAATAGCATCAAGGCCATGGACATCAGTTTTTGCTGGCGCATCTTTTCAAACAGCTTCATGGCGAATCTCTTCTCCCGAGGGCAGGCCCGTATTGGGCTATCGTTTGCTGCTTCGTTTTCCATTATACGGGCCGCAAGCGCATGGACGCGACCCGGGGCCCAGAGGTTCCGCTGGATATTTCCCGCCAGCGATCTACTCCGCCAACAGCAGCGCGCAGAGCGCCAATAGAATCCGTCGCAAGCCCAGCTCGCGATTCTCCGGATGAAACCATTCGGCGGGTGTGTGCGCACCGCCACCCTGGCCCCCCGCGCCGATGGACACCGCCGGAATTCCCAGGGACAAAGGAATGTTAGCGTCGGTCGAAGAACAATCCAGCCGGCTGCGGATTCCCAGGAACGCGTCCACGGCCAAAAGGCAGTTGAGAATCGGCGCGCCTTCGCGCAACTCGCCGCCCGGACGCGAACCGATTTCTTTTAGACGCGCCGTCACCCGGCCGCCGGTGGCCCGGGTGTTTTCGATATCGGCGGCTTGCGCTACGCAGGCGGCCAGCAACGAAGCCATTTCATCAATCCGCTCGGGTTTTTCCGAGCGCAGATCCACTTTGGCGCGCGCTTCCGTGGGGATGCAATTGATGCTGGTTCCCCCTTGGATCAGGCCAAAGTTGAAGGAAAACCGGGGCGTGGGTTCGTTGGGCACCGCCGCCGCGAAGTCGGCGGAAGTGAATTCCGCAATAACCCGGCTGAGGGCGTGCACGGGATTGCCTGCGCCATAATCGCTCCAGCTATGCCCGCCCGGGCCAGTGATCGCCACTTCAAAGCGCCGGCTGGCCAAGGCCCGGCACGTGATGTGATCGGTGTTGGGGCCGTCCAGAACCAGAAAGGCTTTTGGCCGGGAACCATTCGACTCGCGGCACAGGTAGCGCATGCCGCTGAGGTTACCCTCGCCTTCCTCCCCCACGTTGGCGATCAGCAGCGGGGCCAGAGGTGCATCGGGAAGAGGAGGTGCCGCGTTCCAGGCCGCAGCCAGCGCCAGCAGCGCGGCCAGACCGGCGCCGTTATCGGAAACCCCCGGTCCAACCAGCCGGCCATCACCCGAAACCTTGATTTCCTCTGGAACCCGGGGCGCAAGCACTGTGTCCAGATGTGCGGTAACCGCCACGGTCGCGCTGTCGCGCCGGCCGGGCAGCCCGGCGACCACGTTTCCCGAACGGTCCAAACGCGATTCCCAGCCCAGGCTCTGAAAGCGCTCCGCCATCCACTCGGCGCGTTTTTGCTCCAGGAAAGTCGGCGCGGGGACGCGGCACAGCTTGAGGTGCTGCTCGTTGATCCAGGCCCGCTCGCGGCGGAACCAGTCGAGGGCCACGCGCAGCTCCGGTGCACGGGCAAGATCAGCGACCGAACCGGCTACCAGTGGCATTCGGGATACTTAGCTCTTAGTCTACCCCGCCCGCCACTGCATCACGCCGCGTTTAGCCTCGCGCAAATTTCCCACCGAGACGGCGAACGCTACAGGCGCGCAGCCCGCAGCCGGAGGTACAAATCGCGCACCGGCCTGACCAACTTGCGTGCTGCCGGACGTCAGCAGCAAAGTCGCCAGAACAACTCCGCAGAAAAGTAATCCCAGCCAGTAGTAGCGGGGCACCCTGAAGATCCGCGCCAGCGGAAGAAAATGAACCCCTACAATCAGGACATCCAGGGGGACGATCAGATCCAGATGCTGCGTCGCCGCGCAGATGGAATTGACCACTGCAAAAGCCATCACTTCGGCCCAGCCACAATTAGGAACGGACGAACCCTGGCCTTTTCCTCAGACGTACGCGGCGCCATTGATCCGGCAATCTAAGGGTCTCGCGAATAATAGAGATGGCCCAGACGACGAGCATGGCCGCGAGGGCGCCCACCACGGCCAGTGCACCCATTGACAGCAGCGTTGCGATCATCGCCAGAGAGAGAATCGCGAAGGCCGCGCCCCCACGACGGTCAGCCACACGGCACCCGCGATAGCCATAATTCGCCGCCTGGATATTGCCATTGGGTTCAGGCGCGCATCAGATTTTCTGGCCGGGATAGCGCGCCCGCATCCATTCCACGAATTCGTCTGGGGCAGGCATGGTCGAGAGACGTCCTTGGCGCACCAGGGCCCAGTCCTTGAACCGGCCGCTTTCTTTCACCTCTGCCAGGGAAGTGGGAGGATCCAACCGACTGAGAAACGCCATATCCACCACCGCCGATTTGGGATTTTTGGGGTCGGGCCTACCTGCGGAACGGACCGCTGCCAAACCCACGATTCCTGTAACGCCGGCGGCTGTATTGCCTCTAGAGTGATAGATGAATACGCGGTCACCGGACTGCATCGCACGAATGGACCGTACGGCCTGCGGATTCGCCACACCGTCCCAAATGGTCTGTTTTTCTCGTTCCAGATCGCCGATAGAGTAAGTGTCCGGGTCGGTCTTGGCTAAGTAATAGGTCATGGGTGGATTACTATCAGGCTTAAAGTTCCGGTACGGAGGTTACTAGACACGTTCCAACCCCCGGAGTCTAATCGAATGGTACCAGTAAGAGTCTGGCGCGGTTCAATGATAAAGGTTTACAATAAAAAGTACTTACCGGCGACGCTGGAGGAGGAGCGCATGGCGACCGCCAAAATCAGTATTCCATTTGTATTGCTAGCTCTAGCCTGTATTCCTGCTTGGGGCCAGTCTGGGAAAAACGCCCGCGCGACCATCCCTGAGCCGGCGGATACTCCCCGCGCGAACGTTGCCCCTACCGAGGCCGTGGCACAGCCAGTCGACCCCCATAGTTATCTGATCGGGGCCGAAGACATCCTAAGGATCGAAGTATTCCGCGATCCGGACTTGTCCCGGGTTGTGAACGTCCGGCCCGACGGCAAGATCACCTTACTGTTGGTAGGCGATGTCCAGGCCGAAGGCTTGACCCCCGAGCGACTGACCACGCAAGTCAAAGAAGCCTATTCCCAATTCATCACCAATCCGGAAGTGACTGTTTCGGTTATTGGGGTAAACAGCAAGTCCTTCGTCATCACGGGGAAAGTCAATCGCGGCGGGAAATTTCCGTTGGTCACGCCAATTCACGTTTTCGACGCGCTGGGCCTGACGGGAGGCTTTCAGGACTTCGCGGATACCAAGAAAATCACCATCGTGCGCGGTGGCGAGCGGCTGTACTTCAATTACAAGGATTTTGTGAAGGGCAAGAAAGAAGCAGTGGATCAGAACATCTTGCTTCAAAACGGCGACACCATTTTGGTGAAATAGCCACCCGAGGATTCCTAGCATGCAACCATCCGAGAATTTCACCGTACCGCGACGCGCTCTGGACGTCGAGGATTTCATCGACATCCTGCGACGCCACAAAGGCTGGATTTTTGGGCCTTTTCTCTTAACGCTGGTGGCGAGCGTGATCGGAGTTTACCTTTGGCCGGACAGCTACGATTCGGTCGCCGTGGTGAAGATCGTTCCGCAGCAGGTTTCGCAGAACATGGTCCAGTCGTCGATTACAAACGATCTGGCCGACCGGATCAACTCCCTGGCTACCACGGTGCTCAGCCGTAACGTACTCATCACCATTATCAATAATCATGATTTGTACAAGAGCGAACGCAAGCGGTTGCCCCTCGAAGATGTGGTCGATAACGTGATGAAAAACAACATTCACGTGATCCCCATTATGGCTGGATCGGGCGGCCGGACGGTACCCGCTTTCAACGTCGAGTTTTCTTATTCGGACAGGTTCATGGCGCAAAAGGTGGTTGAGGACGTGGTTGCCCGTTTCATTGCCGAGAACCAGTCCAATCGCTCCACCGTCACCACTGAAACCGGTCAATTCTTTAAGGATGAGGCCGACCGCGCAAAAAAGGAGCTGGAAGATCTCGAAACCAAAATTTCTCAGTACCGGGTTCAGAACAATGGACGGCTGCCAGAGCAAACCGACTTGAACTACCGGAACCTGCAGACGCTCAATACCAATTATCAGTCCCTTACCAATTCAAAAAATCGGGCTGAAATGGACAAGCTCCAGCTGGAGACGAATCTGCAGATAGAGAAAGCCCATAAGGCGGAACTAACCAGGGAAGTCCCGCAGAATAGCCCCGTGGTCATGAAGAGCGAGCGAATGCAGGAAATCGAACGTGAAATTCAATCCCTTGAGGATACATTGGCCTCGGCTCGCCAGAGATTCAAGGACACGTACCCAGACGTGAGAAATCTTAAGAACCGGCTGGAACTGGCAAAGCAGCAGAAGGCCGATCTTCAGAAGCAGGAATCCGAAGTTAAGACGCCCGCCGTAGTGGCCGCATCACCGGCAAACCGCCAGTTGCAAATGCAAGTACTGGACGTGGAAGGAAACATACAGCGTTTTGAATCCGCCATTCAGCAGCGAGTCCTGGAAATCGCGACCCTGGACGCGCAGATCAAGCAGACCCAGGATTCGATCAACAAGCTGGGAGCGCAGATCAGCTCCGCGCCACTGGGAGAGCAGCAATATGACGATCTGCTGCGCCAACGGGAGATTGCCAGCAAGAAATATGTCGATCTTGATGCGCGTCTGAGCACGGCAGAGATCTCTAAGAACCTGGAGTACCGGGGGCAGGGTGAGCGGCTGGATTTACTGGACGCAGCCTCGCTACCGCAATATCCCACCGAGCCTAAGCGGCCAATGGTCATCGGAGTCGGCGCGGGACTCGGGCTGCTGCTGGGCGTGGTCATTGCGGCCGCCCGCGAAATGAAAGACACGTCACTTAAAAACTTGAAAGACGTGCGCGCGTATACCCAAATGGCGATTCTGGGAAGTGTTCCGCTGCTGGAGAACGATTTCGTCGTCCGCCGGCGCAGGCGTATCGCTTGGCTGGGATGGACCACCGCATGTTTGATGGCGGTAGTAACGATGGCTGGATCGATAGCATTTTACTATTACAAGCAGTCGGTATAGGCATTCGGAGGATAACCAAGAATGAGTCGAGTTCATGATGCGCTCCGCCGCGCGGAGAAAAGCGGCGAACACGCTCCGCCGGTGGTCCAATCCAATCCGGTGATCCAATCCTACAGCGAAGCACGGCCTCCGGCGGCTACCCCTGCAGCACCTCCCGTGGATACTGGAGCCAATCTGGCCGGCTTACTTGAACTGGTGGAAGAAGTTCCTTTCCGCACGGCTACCGATTCTCTGCTGATTGATGCCACGCGGCCGCACCAGGCGCCGATGGAAGAATTCCGCACGTTGCGGACGCGGCTCAATCACATGCAGAGTCTCCAGCCCATCCATACCGTGGTGGTGACCAGTGCTTCGCCCGCTGAAGGGAAGTCCCTCACCGCGGCGAACCTGGCGTTGGCCGAAGCGCATCTGGCAGGCAATACGACGCTCTTGGCCGATTTCGATTTCCGCCGCCCGCTGATTCATACGATGTTCGGAATCGATCGCGGCCCTGGCATTACCGATTACCTCATGGGGCAGGCTCCGCTGCACAAGGTGATTAAGAGACTCGCGGGAACCAACCTGTATGTCATGCCGGCTGGACAGGCGGTGATCAATCCGCTCGAGTTGCTGAATCTGCGCGAGGTCAAGCATCTGATGGACCGGCTCCCCTCGCTGTTTCAATGGGTGATCATGGACAGTCCGCCGCTGCTGTTTGCAGCCGACGCCAATCTGCTAGGCACGCTGTCCGACGGGACACTGCTGGTAGTTCGCATCGGGCACACCACCATCGATTCGGTAACACGCGCGATGCAATCGCTGTGCAACAACAACGTTCTCGGGATCGTTGTGAACGGCGCCCGCCGCGGAGAATTGTACAGCAAGTACACCTACTATCATTCCTACTACACGCCCAAGGACGAAGAAGAGGGCGAGGCCGACGCGGAAGACCAGACAGAATTCGCCACCGTCGGCGCGGCCGAAGACTCGAAGAAGTAGTCTTACTTCAAAGAAGACCGGCTCGCAGACGGGCGTGCCTCCCAGAGCGGACACGCTTTGAACGTCCCGTGCGCCTCGATACATACTTGATTAGCTCTGGTGTTCGGGGACGAAGCCCGGGCTCGCGCTCGATCCGATCCCTTCGAGAAATTTCCCGTTATTGGAGAGCCTTTGACGCGCTCCAGTTATTCAGCAGCCTTCCAGAAACTCAGGCGCACTTTAGAACCAGGGCCGAGTTTTTGCTGCCGAAGGCGATGCAGTTTGCAACCGCATATTCGATCCCCACGCGGCGCCCCGTTTCCGGGACGTAGTCCAAATCGCATTCGGGATCAGGAACCTCGACATTATTCGTGGGCGGCAGAACGCCATCGCGCATAGCGAGCAAAGTCGCCGCTACACCCGCCGCGCCGCAGGCACCCTGAGGATGACCAATCAGGCTCTTAAGGGACGAACCCGGCAGACGATAGGCGTGCTCGCCAAACGCCAGCTTCACGGCGCGGGTTTCGATGCGGTCGTTGAGCTCGGTGCCGGTGCCGTGGTAGTTGAGATAGCCGACCGCTTCGGCCGGCACACCCGCCTGTTCCAGCGCGAGAGAGATCGCGCGCGCGGGTTCTTCGCCGCATTCTTCCAGTCGCACGCGGTGATACGCCTCACAGGTGGAACCGTAGCCGGCGATCTCGCCGAAAATCGACGCTCCTCGAGCCAGCGCTTTTTCCCGTTCTTCCAGCACGAAGAACCAGGCGCCCTCGGCGATGACGAACCCGCCGCGATCGCGCGAGAAGGGCCGCGAGGCGCGCTCGGGCTGATCGTTCCAGGTCTGCGACATGATTCGCATCGCGATAAATCCGCGCATAATCAACGGCGCGATGGGCGCATCCACGCCGCCCGCTACGATCGTATCGAGACCGCCCGCGCGTATCATTTGGGACGCATAGCCCAGAGCATCGGTCGAAGATGTGCATCCAGTGGTGATCACGTGGCTCAGGCCGCGCAGCCCGAAGCGCATCGAAATTTCGCTGGCCAGAGTGCCCATGGTCGACGTGGGAACCACATACACGCTGCACTGCCGCCAGTTGCCGGAATGGTAGAGACGATATTGCTCTTCGGTGAATTCGACGCTCCCGCCACCCGACCCGACGACCACTCCGATTCCGCGCAATTCCTCGCGGTTCATGGCGGCTGTGTCCAGGCCCGCCCACTGTAGCGCTTCCGTCACGGCGGCAACCGCCAGCGGCGTGGCACGCGAGACGTGCGGACGGTCTTTGGCCGTCACGTAATCTTCTTCGCGGAAATCCTTAACCTCGCCCGCAACGCGAACTGCCAGACCGGTTGTGTCGAAGCGGGTGATCGGCCCCACGCCGCTGATACCCTTACGCGTGGCGCACCAGAATGCTTCTGTTCCGATTCCATTGGGGCTCACTGCGCCTATTCCGGTAATGACCACTCGACGTTCCATAAGAGAGGGTCCGCATCACGGAGAAGCCGCAGGGGACTCTGTTAGTATAAGAGGGTTCCAAACGTGCAAGGGAACGTCGTGCAGGGGAGAATCCATTGGTGGGAAACGAATTGGGCCGTGCCGCGCCTGCTCAGCGGGATCGAAGCTGGCGTCATCGGCGGAATGAGAACGGGTGGTTCTTCTGGGAACGCTAACCGGTCTTATTGTGTCAGAGACTGGCAGACGCGTTGCCATGTGGAAGAACAGCGCGGCAACAGACGCAAAAGATGCCGGATGGGGTAGAATGACAGTTTACCCGGCCGTCGAGTCCCCTGGGAAGCGGAAGTTATGCGAAACCCGGTTTGGCGGCAGAACGTCAAAAAAAATCAGGCGCAGAGTGGAAAGGAACCCGGTCTAGATGCAGTATCCCAGGCCTCGAGGCCTGCGCGCGCCCATTTCCATGGTGCCGGCAGCGTTCAAGGTGCCAGCGGCGCTGTTCGGCCTGTTGGCCGCGATTCCCCTATTCGGCCAGCAACAGCCTGCGCCGCAGCAACCCAAGCCACCCAATCCGTTCGAGCAGGTTCCGCAGGCCGAAGAGCCGAAGCCGGCGCCGCCTAAACCGGAACCCGCCAAGCCTGCGGCGCCCGGGCGGGCTGCGCCAGGCGCGACGGCGGACCGCCCTCCAACCGATACCATCGAATCCATTAACTTTCAGGGGGCACGCAAGGTGCCTCAAGATACGCTGCGCGCTATGATCTTCACCAAGCGCGGCGATATGTACGATGCCGAATCCCTCCACCGCGATTTGATCACGCTATGGAACAGCGCGCGCTTCGACAATATTGAGGTTACGAGAGAGCCCGGCCAGACCGGCTGGATCATAACGTTCAAAGTCCAGGAACGGCCGGTGGTGCGCACCATCAAGTACGACGGACTGAAATCGATCACCACATCCGAAGTTCTGGACCGGTTCAAAGAACGGCACGTCACTTTGACGCCGGAATCGACCTACGACCGGAACAAGGTCCAGCGCGCGCAGATCGTCTTACAGGATTACCTGGCGGAACGCGGCCGGCAATTCGCCACCGTCATGCCCGAACTGCAGCCATTTCCTCCGTCGTCGCTGAACATCGTATTCAAGGTAGACGAGGGACCAAAGGTAAAGGTCGGCGACATTAAGTTCGAAGGCAATACGACCTTCAGCGACCTTTTAGTCCGGCGGGCCATGAGAAATCTGCGGCCGTTCGGGATCCCGTACTCCCGAGTGGCGGAAAATTTGTTCAGCCGAACCTTCGACTCCACCAAACTGGAAGAAGACGAGGGGCGAATCGTCCAGTTTTACCAATCGCAAGGCTATTTCACGGCGCGCGTGACCGGGCAGTCGGTCAATATCGTGGACGTCGGCGGCGGCAAATTTCGCCTTCCCCTGATCAAGCCCAACCGGCCCGGCAAGAATGCCAACATCTCGATCAGCATTGAGGAAGGCCGCCTGTATCATCTCAACACCATTAGTTTTGTGGGAGTGAAGCTGTTCCGTACGCCCGAAGAGCTGTTTCCCCAGATCTTCCGAATGAAGCCAGGCGACCCGTTCTCGACGGAGAGGCTGCAAAAGGGCTTCGAGGAGCTGCGTAAGCTGTATGGCAGATTCGGCTACATCAACTTCCTGGTGGAGCCCGAGCCCGAGCCTATTCCCGGCACCGATAAGATCAACCTGACACTTCGCTTCGATGAAGGCAACCAGTTCTTCGTGCGCCGCATCGATTTCTCCGGCAACACCACCACTCGCGACAAAGTAATTCGCCGGGAGCTGCTGATCGACGAGGGCGACCCATATAACACGGACCTGTGGCGGTTGAGCATCCTGCGCCTGAACCAGCTGGGCTATTTCGAGACGCTGAAGGAAGACTCTTCCGTCGATATGAAAACGGATAACAACAACCACACGGTCGACCTGACGCTCAAGGTCCGGGAGCGCGGCAAGAACACTATCCAGTTCAGCGGAGGCATATCCGCCATCTCTGGCAGCTTCGTCGGGTTTTCGTATTCGACCAATAACTTTCTGGGCCTGGGCGAGACTTTGAGCTTATCGAGCCAGCTCGGCACGCGAACCACCGACGTGAGCTTCGGATTCACCGAACCTTACTTCCTGGACCGGCCCATGCAGGTTGGATTCACGGTATTTGTCAGCCGCTTCAATTTCGATCAGGCACGTGAAGCTTCGGTCCTGGCCGGCGCAAACCTGATCCCGCTCTATAATTCGCTGGGCACCCAGAATCTTCTCAACTACGTCTCGAATACTAAGGGATTCACCACCTTCCTTAACTACCCGCTCAAGCGGAGTTTCCAGCGCCTGGGTGTAAGCTACGGCTATAGCATTCAGAACGTGCGTACGCTGACCGATGCAGCGTCGCAATATTACGACTACCTGAATTTCTTGAGCATCAACGGACCGCAGCAGAATTCACTGGACGGGATCCGAACCTCGAGCATCACTCCGACCTACAGCTACAATTCCGTTAATAACCCGCTCACCCCGACGGGCGGCACGGGCTTTCAGGCATCGCTTCAATTCGCGGGCAGCATTCTGGGCGGCAATGTGAATCAAATCGAACCGGTGCTCGATTTCCGGCACTTCCGCAAGGGTTTCAAGCCGGGTCACGTGATCGCGATGCACCTCTCGGCGAAGTATGTGACCGGGTACGGCGGCAAAGTGGCGCCTCCATTCAATCGTTTCTATATGGGCGGCGAAAACGACGTGCGCGGCTTCGATCTATGGGGCGCTGGTCCGTGGGCGTTCGTGCCGAATACGGCGGCGGTGAATGTTCTGAATGCCGACGGCACCCCGCGCCAGCAGAAGTTCATCGATCCCACGACGGGAGCGGTCAGCCTCCAAAATGCTACGCAGACCATCCCCTCGTATCAGCTGGTGTTCCCCGGCGGCGACACCAACATTGTGGCGAATTTCGAATACCGAATCCCGATTGTCGGGCAAACTGTCAGTCTGGTTCCCTTCTTCGACGCGGGCATGAACCGGATCTCCAACAAGAGCCAGCTTAAGTTGAATCCTGGCCGTATCAGCGACCTGAACGGCCAATTCCCCGAAGCGGCGTTCGGCGATTCAGCCGTGATTGCGCCGGGAACCCAGATCATCCGCACGTCCACGGGACTCGAACTGCAAGTGTTGATGCCGGTGTTCAACCAGCCATTCCGGATCTACTGGGCGTATAACCCGACCAGGGTCTACGAATATCTGCAGCCCCCAATTGTGGCTGATCGAAGCTATTTCCCGAATGCAGCTTCATTCGCCAACTCGATTCTCACGTTCGGGCAGCCGTCGCCTTTATTCGAGAGACGGTCGCAATTCCGCTTCACCATCGGCAGGACGTTTTAAGGACCTCGCGGGTGGATGTTAGGATGTTAAAGAACAGCCAAGCCAACAGTTAATAATGAGGAGTTCTCCTGTGAATAAGTACTCTGTGATCGGTCTGGTTTGGGCTTCCGCTACGCTCATGGCGCAAACGCCGGCGGCGGTCCCCACCAAGATTTGCGTGGTCAACTTGCAGAGCGCCATGCTCAGCACCAAAGACGGGCAGGCCGCCGCGGACGAGTTTCGAACCAAGTTTTCCGAGCCCGAGGAGAAAAAGCTCCAGGCGAAGCAAGCCGAAATCACCGATCTGAGCGATAAGCTCCAGCGCGGCGCCAACACCATGTCGCAGACCGCCCAGGACGACATGAAACGCACGCTGGACAAGAAGAACACGGAGTACAAGCGCGCGGTCGAGGATTTCCAGTTTGACCGCGATGACATGCAGCGTAAGCTGCTGGACGATCTGTCGGCGAAGATGCAGGCGGTGATTGCGCGGTTTGCGCAGGAAAACGCCTGCGCCATATTTCTGGACGTGACCAACCCGAATTCGGGCATCATGTGGATCGCGGATCAGGTTGACGTCACGCGGCAGATCGTGGATGCCTACGACAAAACGCAGCCGGGAACATCGACGCCCGCTGCCAAACCCGCCACCAGCGGGGTCAAGCCGCCTGCGACGCCGCCCGCAAGTACCGTCAGGCCACCCGCGACAACACCGGCCAAGCCGCCAGCCCCAGCCAAGTAGTTTTTTCGAATGCGTGGGCCTTCGGGCCCACGGCTACATTACTTCTTCGCTCCAATTTTCGAGAATCGACTTGACCTTCGCCGTGAATTGGTCCGCGAGTGCGCCGTCGATCAGGCGATGATCGAAAGTCAGCGCCAGATACGCCGTGGAGCGAATCGCGATCGCGTCTTCGATCACCACCGGCTCCTTCTGCACCGCCCCGATGCCCAGGATCGCTACCTGCGGCTGATTGATTACGGGGGTCGCGAAGATGCTGCCGAAGCTGCCGAAGTTGGTGATGGAAAAAGTGCCGCCGGTTACCTCGTCGGGCCGGAGCTGTCGGGAGCGGGCACGCGCGGCCAGATCCACGATGGAGCGTTGCAGGCCAACGATGTTCTTTTCATCGGCATTGCGGATCACCGGTACGATCAGTCCGTTTTCAAGAGCCACGGCGACGCCCAGGTTGATGTCGCGGTGATAGATGATGTTGGTGCCTTCAATCGACGCGTTCACCAGTGGGAACTCGCGCAAGGCGGCGATGGCCGCACGTACCATGAACGGCAGGTAGGTTAATCCGAATCCATACTGCGCCTGGAACGAACCCTTCAACTTGTCGCGCAGCTTAGCGACCTTGGTCAGGTCGGCCTTGTGGACCGTGGTCACGTGCGCCGACGTGTGCTTGCTGAACGTCATGTGTTCGGCAATCTTCTGGCGCATGATGCTCATCGGCTCGACGCGCATCGCGGGAGGCGCTCCCGGCATAGTTGTCTGGACCGCCGCTGGTTGCGGAGATGTGGGGGCTGCCTGTGGCACCTGCCGTTGGGCTTCGGGAGGAGGCGCGGGAACATGCACCGGAGCCTGTTGTGGCGGAGGCGCTGCAACCGGCCGCGGCGCGGACACCGGCGCGACGGCTGTTCCAGTTTGACCGGCGGTTTGACCAGTGAGATACGATTCGAGATCCTGCTTGGTGATCCGACCGCCGACGCCCGTACCCTTCACGCGGCTCAGATCGATATTGTTCTCACGCGCCATCTTACGGACCAGCGGAGAAAGTGGACCGGCGGTTTCTTCGACCACCGTTCCGGTATCCTGAGCGGGGACCGGAGGAGGCGCCGCTTGCGGCGCCGCGTCGACATGCGATGCGCCATCAGACTGCGCGACTGTCGCCTGTGGAGCGGCCGCCGGGGGCGCGGCTGCCGCTGCGGCGGCTACGGCCGGTGACGAAGCACTCGCCCCATCGCTGATGCGTCCAACCACCGTATTGATACCGACCGTCTTCCCTTCCTCGACTAGAATCTCGGCCAACGTTCCGGCCGCCGGCGAGGGGATCTCGGTATCCACTTTATCTGTGGAAATCTCAAAAAGAGGCTCGTCGCGTTCCACCTTGTCGCCAGGCTTCTTCAGCCACTTGGTCAGGGTTCCCTCGACAATGCTTTCGCCCATCTGGGGCATTTCTACGTCGATCATTCGCTCTCCATCTCGGCTTTCTCCATTTTCGCACCGTACATGTTTCGATCAAAGACCCGGCCGAAAGCTCGCGCTACCGACATGGTGACTTCCGCGCGGCTGGCATGACACCCAAGGACGCGTAGGGACGTCACAGGCTGGGTCAATCCACACGGCACGATGTACTTGAAATAATCCAAATCCGTATCCAGATTGAGCGCGAAGCCGTGTGAGGTCACCCAACGGCTGATATGCACTCCGATGGCGGCGACCTTCGCGCCCTGGACCCAAACTCCTGTCGCGCCCGGCTGCCGCTTTCCGGGGATGCCGAATTCAGCCAGCGCCTCGATCAAAACCTGTTCCAGCGCGCGTAGATATGCGACCACATCACGCTTCCATTCGCGCAAATCGAAAATCGGATACCCGACAATCTGTCCGGGACCGTGATAGGTCACGTCGCCGCCGCGATCGGTGTAGTGCAATTCGATACCGGCGCGGTCCAGGATCTCGGGTGAAGCCAGCACGTTTTCCATGTGCCCGTTGCGGCCCATGGTCACGACGTGGGGATGCTCAACGATCAGCAACTGGTCGGGTATTTCGCCACGCTTGCGGCGCTCGACCATATTAGTTTGCAGCGCTAGCGCGCGAGCGTAGCTGATCCTGCCTGCGTCTAGAAACTCGCACGATGCAAGCGTTTCTAAGACTTCAGGCATTGATCGCCATTCCATCGACTGCGTTAAACGCCTCGCCCATCGCCTCGTACAGCGTGGGATGCGCATGGATGGTATGCAACAGTGTCTCGACGGTGGCTTCCGCCTCCATCGCCAGCACCCCTTCACTGATCAGCTCGAACGCCTCCGGGCCGATGATGTGAACCCCCAGGATCTCGCCGTATTTCTCGTCGGCAACAATTTTCACGAAACCGTCGTGCCGGCCCAGGATGGAAGCCTTGGCGTCCGCCGCGAAGGGAAACTTTCCGATCTTGACGCTATGCCCCGCGGCGCGCGCCTGTGCCTCAGTCAGCCCCACGCTGCCGATGCCAGGCTCCGTGTATGTGGCGCCCGGAATCCGGTTTCGATTGATGGGCACCACGGGTTTGCCGGCCATGTGGCCGATCGCGACCATGCCCTCTGCCGTCGCTACGTGCGCCAGTTGCGGCGTCCCCGCGACGATATCGCCGATGGCGTAAACGCCCGGCTCTCCGGTGCGTTGGTAAGGGTCCACTTTGATGAAGCCGCGGTCCAGCTCGATTTTCGTCCCTTCCAGACCGATATTCTCGGTGTTGGGTTTGCGGCCGATCGCGACCAGCAGAGCGTCCGCTGCCACGGCTTCGGTCTTTCCGTCGGCTAGGGTCACTTGGAACCGCACGCCGCTTCCGACGTTCTCGACGTTGTCCACGCGCGCGCCGGTTTCCACACGAATGCCTTGTTTCTTGAACACCCGGGCCAGTTCTTTGGAAACTTCCTCGTCTTCGACTGGAACCAGACGCGGCAGCATTTCGAAGATCGAAACTTTACTTCCAAAACGCGAGAACGCCGACGCGAATTCGACGCCGACTGCGCCCGCTCCCAGAATCGCCAGCGATTTCGGAACCTCGGACAGAGACAGGATCTCGATGTTGGTGAGGATGCGGCGGGCGTCGGGCTTCAGGCCCGGCAGCATGCGGGCTTCCGACCCCGTGGCGAGGACAATGTTCTTGGCTTCGAGAATCTGCTTCCCGCCGTCCGTGGCCACTTCGACTTTGCCGGGGCCAGCCAGTCGGGCATAGCCCTTGATCCAGTCGATCTTGTTCTTCTTCATCAGATACTCGACGCCCTTGGCATGCTTGGCGACAATTTTGTTCTTGCGGTCGAGCACCATGGGGAAATCGAGCCGCGGGTTATCGCAGTGAATCCCGTCCTCTTCCGGGTGAAGAAAGCGTTCCCACACCTCAGCGGCATGCAGAAACGCTTTGGTCGGGATGCAGCCGACGTGCAGGCAGCAACCCCCCAGTTTCGGATCTTTCTCAATCAGAGCGGTTTTCAGGCCGTATTGGCCGGCGCGAACAGCCGCCGAGTAACCACCGGGACCGCTCCCGATGATGATCACGTCGTATGTCATGGGGTGAATCTCCAGTTTACCAGGGGGACCCATTTAACAGGAACGCTTTCTGGAACTTTTGCACCCTGAAGTGCGGAATACTAACGAACGAGCTGAGTTATTGGATGATCGCCACCGACGCAGCGTTGCTGGAGCAGGCTCTCACGGGCGCGGAGGATGCCTTTACAGCGCTATACCGGCGCCGCCAGGGAGGCGTCTACCGCTTCGCTCTGCAGATGACCGGGAGTAGCGCCATCGCCGAGGACGTGACGCAGGAAGCCTTCCTGGCTCTGATCCTCCACGGGACACGCTATGACGAGGAGCGTGGGACCGTGGCGTCATTTCTGTATGGGATTGCCCGCAACCTGGTGTTGAGGAGAATAGACCGGCGTCCCTGGGCGGAGATGGAAATTACCGAGGAATGCGCGGGTCCGGAAGATCTGTTGGAGGAGCTGACGCGGCGCGAGTCTATCGAACAGGTCCGGCAGGCGGTTCTGAGCCTGCCTCCTGTCTTCCGCGAAGCTGTTGTTCTATGTGACTTGCAGGATTCAAGTTATGAAGAAGCCGCTGCGGCGCTGGATTGCCCGGTCGGGACGGTGCGATCCAGGCTAAACCGGGGCCGGGCGATGCTGGCGAGGAAGCTACGGGGGGTAGCAGTGGTATGAAGTCAGGAGATTGGGCTGTAACAGCGTTGCGGGCTCTGGCGGAGCATGATCGCAAGCGTGAAGCGCCCGAGGAAGTCGAAACGCGCCTGCTCGCGGCTTTTCGGAAAAAGCAGGTTCGGAGGCAGGTGAAAACCGTGGCGCTGGCGACGCTGGCCGTCGCGGCGGGAATCACGATGTTCTTCGCTAGACCCCAGCCGAAGCCTAAGCAGGTCGTTCCGATGCCGGAGAGACGGCAGCCGATAGCAGTCGCCGCCGCTCCCGCCCCGATGCCGACGGCAAAACCTAAGCCTCGCCAAGTGAAACGCCAACCCCGCGAGGTCGTCACCCAATTTTTCCCGCTCCTGGATGTGGCTACGCCTTTTGAACGCGGCGAATTGCTGCGCGTGACCGTGCCGGCGTCGACCATGCGGACAGTCGGACTACCGGTCAATGAGGATCACCTCACGGATCGGGTGTATGCGGACGTGCTGGTGGGACAAGAGGGGCTCGCACGAGCCATTCGATTCGTGAGTTATGAGCAATAAGGAGATACGTATGAAAACGATGCTTAGAGTGTTACTGACAGCCGGAGCGGCGTCGACTCTTGTTGCTCAAAATGATGAGGTTCTCCGCCAACAGAAAATACTGGAGCGCCAGGCGGCCGCGGACGAGCTGAAGAAAACGTTCTTGTTCAACCAGCAGACGTATCAGTTTGTATCCGGCCAGCTGGTTTCCGGGCCGCCGGTGAAAGGCGCGCCGTATTCAGCCGAAGCGGTGAATGAAACGATCCAGACGCTGGCGGACGGCAACCGCATCGTGCAGCGCACCTCGACGATGCAATACCGAGACGCCGAAGGGCGCGAGAGGCGCGAGGAAACATCCTCCATGGGAGCCGTCTTTATCACCGATCCTGTGGCAGGAGTTCGTTTCACGCTGCATCCAGAAACCCGGACTGCGGAGAAGGGGGCGACGGGGCCTACGGAGAGGATCTTCACGACGACTGGAGGTGGCAACGTTTTCTACTATGCCAGCGAACGTGGGGTGGCGGTTAAGGGGACAGGGGAAGCTAGCCCACTCAGCGTTGTAATTCGCGGGACCCAGGCCGATGTCGCACAGCCGCTCGCTATCGCTACCGCAGGCCGCCTGGCGACGGGTGGAAACGACGCCAAGACCGAACAGCTCGGAAACATGTTCATCGAAGGCGTCCAAGCGCAGGGAACCCGCACGACCACCACAATTCCCGCGGGCGACATCGGCAACGAACGGCCCATCAACGTCGTGGATGAGCGCTGGTATTCGCCCGACCTGCAAATGACCATCATGACCAAGCACAGCGACCCCAGGACCGGAGAGACGAACTTCGCGCTCAAAAACATCAATCGGTCCAGCCCGCCACCGACCCTGTTCGAGGTTCCTTCCGACTACACGGTGAACACCGGAGGAGGCCGAGGGCGTTCCGGAGGGCCGGCGCTGCCGGCTGTGATCGTCCAGCCTAGAAAGTAACGGGCAATTGGGCAGCCGCGTCCCACGACTGTGGGCTCACTTGTGCGATCTGGGATCATGGGAACAGTTATGCGCACTGGTCTGCTACTGCTGCTCGGATTGACCCTATATGCGCAATCCACTAAAAAGTATCCGTTGGAAACCCTGCACATTCAGGGGAATAAGCAGATTCCTACCGAGCGGATTGTCGCCGCCTCCGGTCTGAAGCAAGGAACTTTGGTTGATAAGGCAGACTTCGACGCGGCGCGCGAGCGATTGCTCGAATCCGGGGCATTCGAAAGCGTTGGATACTCGTTCAAGCCCGCCGCGACCGTCACCGGATACGACACTACGTTTGATGTGGTGGAAGTCGCGATGCTGTATCCGTACCGGTTCGAAGCCCTACCCGCTTCGTCGGACGCGCTGCGCGCGGCGTTACACAAGCAAGAACCACTGCTCGGCGACAAGATTCCCGCGACGCCTCAGGTATTGAATCGCTACACCGCGGCGATCCATCAGTTCTTCGAAGGCAAAGTGGAAGCCATGGGCGAGCTGAACAGCGACACAGGGGACCTGGAGATCGTATTTCGCCCCATCGGCGAACGCGCCCGCATTGCCGAGGTCAAATTCACAGGCAATCGGGAAATGCTCACGGCCCTGCTTCTCCAGAAGCTTTCGAAGGATGCGGTGGGTATTCCCTTCAGCGAGCCGCTTCTCAGGAGAGTGCTCGATTCGACCGTCCGGCCAATGTATGAAGAACAGGGTCGAATACGCGTCGCGTTCCCCGAGATCACCGCGAAGAAAGCCGAAACCAACGATGGTGTGGTGGTGACCATCGCCATCAACGAAGGAGCCGTCTACGCCTTGGGAACAGTTACGGTGACCGGCTTGCCAACTGCCGAAGTCGCCCAACTTCAGAAATCGGAAGACTGGCACAAGGGCGAGACAGCCAACTTCACGAAGATCGAGGCGAGCCTCGAAAAGATCCGCCAGCGCCAGCGCACACAAGGATACCTGCGGGCCGCTACCAGCGTGGCCCGCGACATCCACGATGAGGACCACACCGTGAATCTGACGATCAACGTGGACCGCGGATCCCAATTTACGCTGCGCAAGCTCGACATTCAGGGACTAGATCTGATCGGAGAGCCGGCCGTCCGCAAGATGTGGAAAATCGAGCCCGGACAGCCGTTCCAGGACGGGTATCCCGAGGCGTTTCTAAGTCGCGTGCGCGAAGAAGGTATCTTCGACAACCTCGGCAAGACTCGCGCCGAGAGCAACATCGACGAGGCCACTCACACTGTGGATGTAACGCTGTTTTTCAGCGGCGCCGGAACTCCCACCAAGGGCAAAGACGGCAAGCGGCAGTAGACTCGTCCGGCCTAAAGGCTAGATCTACTGCGATATCCTGAACGGTAGTGTCGTCTCCGCTTAACTTTCATTTAGAGCAATACGATGGCCCGCTGGATCTGCTTCTGGACTTGATCCGGAAGCAGGAGATCAACATTTACGACATCCCCATCGCCCGGATCACGCAGCAGTATCTCGAATACATGCAGAAGGCAGCGGAGATGGACATAGAGTTGAGCGCGGAATTTGTGTACATGGCGGCCACACTGATTCACATCAAGTCGCGGATGTTGCTGCCGCGCGATCCGGAGCTCGATAAGCTGCTGCCGGAAGAAGATCCGCGCCAGGAACTGGTCGACCGGCTGCTGGAACATGAGCGTTTCAAAAGCGCCGCCGAGATGCTGCAACAGAAACGCGTGGTGGAAGAAGCCGTGTGGTCGAACCCGCAAATCGCGCAGTTCCGCGCCGAGGACGACGATCCCGGCCTGGCCGTCACGCTATTCGATCTGGTGAAGACTTTCCAGAGCGTGATGGATCGGGCCAAGCACCGGCCGGTTTACGAGATAGGGACGGAAGAAGTTTCCGTGCCCGACATGATCCGGTACCTGCGCGGTGTGTTCGAGCAGGAGCGCGGCCCGGTTTCCGCACGCGAGCTGTTCGAGCGCCAACGCAGCCGGCGCGCTATGATCTGCTTGTTTCTGGCTCTGCTGGAGCTGGTGAAGCTTCAGGCCGTGGGACTCACACAGCAGGATTCATTTGGCGAGATCGGGCTGAAGCGGCTCAAGGGGTTCGAAGCGGCATTCGCCGGCGGAGAGACGTTATCAGCGATCGAGCAAGGATATAACTGATGCAAGAAATGGACGCGGCCCAACTGGCCCCCCAATTAACTGAAGATGACCCGCAATTACAGGCGATCCTGGAGGCGATCGTCTACATCACCGACGAACCTCTAACCGCGCAGCAGATCGCCGCGGCGATCGAGCAGCCCATCGACAAGGTCAAACGTCTGCTGGACCAGCTTGTGGCGGACTACGGCAAGCCCGAGCATGGGCTGAGCATCCGCGAGGTCGCGGGTGGATACAAGATGGCCACCAAGGCCGAGCATCACGAGGCGGTGCGCGCGTTCGTGAAAAAGCTCACGCCTCCGATGAAGCTGTCGCTGCCGGCTCTTGAGACGCTGGCGGTGATTGCGTACAAACAGCCTGTGACCACGCCCGAAATCATGGAAATCCGCGGTGTGCAGGGCGCGGGAGTGCTCAAGACGCTGCTGGACCGGAAGCTGATCGCGGAAGCCGGTCGCAAGGATGTGGTCGGCCGACCGCTCACCTACAAGACCACCAAAGAATTCCTGGTCCAGTTCGGACTGAAGGATTTGAAGGAGCTACCAACGCTCAAGGAGTTCGAGGAATTGGGACGCCTGGAATTGGTGGAAGAATCGCAGCCCGAGACAGTCTCCGAAAATCCCCCGGCAGAAAATGCCTGAGGAAAGATTACAAAAGATCCTTTCTCAAGCCGGCATCGCCAGCCGGAGAAAAGCCGAGGAGCTCATCCAGGCCGGCCGCGTATCGGTGAACGGCGCAACCATCACCGAACTGGGCTCGAAGGCCGACCTCGAACGCGACAGCATTAAGGTCGACAGCAAACTGCTGCGCGCGCCCAAGCGGCATCTCTACATCGCGCTGAACAAACCCAAAGGCTGCGTGACCACCATGTCCGATCCCGAGGGTAGGCCGACCGTGCTGCACCTGCTGCGCGGCGTGAAGGAACGCGTGTTTCCGGTCGGCAGGCTGGACTATAACAGCGAAGGTCTGCTGTTGATGACCAATGATGGCGAGTTCGCGCATCGCATCACCGCGCCCGCCAGTCACATGATCAAGACCTACGTGGTCAAGGCGAACGGGGTCCTGACTGAGGAACAGGAGAAGGAGTTCCGCGAAGGCATTTCGCTACATGGGAAAAGGACTTCTCCCGCCCAGATCAAACGGATCAAGGGCGGGGTCAACCCGTGGTACGAAGTGAAAATCGCCGAGGGTCGCCAGAACCAGATCCGCATCATGTTCAAACACTTTGGCAGACTGGTCGAGAAGCTTCGCCGGGTGAAGATCGGATTTCTGGAGCTGGATCTCCCGCCTGGGCGCTACCGGCTGCTCACGCCGCGCGAAATCGAACGTTTCCACAAGCTGATGAAAATGGAGACGCCCGAGTAAAATGCTCTGGTTTACGCCGCCGTTGGCGGTCGGCACGCCGGCGCCCGATTTCTCGGTTCCGGACCAGGACGGAAGCCGGGTGACGCTTTCGGCTCTGCGGGGAAAGAATGTGGTTCTGGTATTCTATCCGGCCGACGACACGACGATCTGCACTATCCAGCTATGCGAGTTTCGGGATCGCTGGGCTATGGTGCAGTCCCGAAATGCCGTGGTGTTTGGCGTAAACCCTGCACGCAGCATGGCGCATCAGAAATTTCGCGAGAAATATAGGCTCACTTTTTCCTTGCTAATCGACGAAGGACAGAAGATCGCGAAACTGTATCAAGCCGACGGCTGGTTTGTGCCGAAGCGCACGGTTTACCTTATCGGCCCGGACGGAAACATTCGGTATTCCCGTCGCGGGAAGCCGTCGCCAGAGGAAGTCCTCGCGGCGGCGCAGTAGATCATGGTCCTACCGCGCTTTTATCCGATCCTCGATACCGAGGTCGCGCTGCGTCGCGGCATCGACCCGGTGAAAGCCGCTCACGAGATTCTTGACACGGGCGTCGGAATCCTGCAATTCCGTCACAAAGGATTTTTATCGCGCGAGGCGTTCGCATGGCTCGAACAGATCGCGAAACTGACGCGTGCTGCTGGCGCGACGCTGGTGGTCAACGATCGTGCCGACCTCGCACACCTGTTCGGAGCCTGGTTGCACCTGGGTCAGGATGACCTGCTCCCGTCCATCGCGCGACGCGTGATCGGCCCGGATACAACGGTCGGTTATTCTACGCACAATGAGGCGCAACTACGGGCCGCGTGGGCGGAACCAGCCGACTACCTTGCTCTCGGACCCGTTTTCGGCACCGCAACCAAAGAGAACCCCGATCCCACCGTGGGAGTGGACGAGTTACGCCGGCTGCGGCATCTCTCGAATCGGCCGCTGGTGGCGATCGGCGGAATCACCCGCGCCAACGCCCTGCAGGTGCTTGATTCCGGCGCTGATTCTGTCGCTGTGATCGGGGATCTGTTTCCAGAAGACGGTAACATCCGCGCACGAACAGAAGAGTGGATCCGTCTACTCAGTCCGTAAAGGCCGGCCGGATGCTCGCGGGCATAAGCGATGGCCGCGTTTCCATTCGAAGCTTGGCTCACGGCATAGTTCGCTTCAAATCCTCAGTTAGTGCCATATGGCGTATGACACGCTGAACGTTCCTCGAAATTCGAAACGTATCTTCGCGGAAGAGAGCTTCCAGGGAAGGATATAGTACGTGCCTGAAGAAATGCTGACGCTGCTTGTTGGTTGAGCGGCGGCGCTAGAAGTGGACTCGGCAGTCACGTCTGGACTGTATGCGGAAAACTGCGCGGCTTAAAAAAATAATCGATGCTCAAACTGACCCACTACCTTGAAACCCCCTCAGTTGACAAGGCCATCCACGTCGGCTATAGTTCTGAAGTACTGAGCTATCAACGATTTGTCGAGACTTAGGCGATGGCAAACGGCACCGAAGATCGTGACCTGGAGGTCGAACGGGATCTAGAAGCCGCTTACCCGGCGGAAGACGATCTCGAACACCTCATCGAAGATTACAGCCATCTAGCGCCACCCTCCGAGGGTGAGCTGCTTGCCGGTCATGTCGTCAAAATCACTTCCTCAGAAGTCATTGTAGACGTCGGATACAAGTTGGAAGGTGTTGTCCCCATTGAGCAGGTGCGCCAGCCGGATGGCTCGGTCGCATTCAAGGCAGGCGACGCCATCGACGTGATGATTGACCGGCACGGGCCGCAGCCAGAAGGCTACGTACTGTTGTCGTATTCGCGGGCCGCGCGCCTACGAGTCTGGGACACTCTGGAACGCGCCATGCGCGAGCAGCTCCTGATCTCAGGTCACGTGACCGAACGGACCAAAGGCGGATTGATGGTGGACGTGGGGGTTCCCGCGTTCATGCCCGGCTCGCAGGTGGATGTCCGCCCGTCCCACGATATGGATTCGCTGGTGGGGCAGGATATTCCTGTCAAGGTCATCAAGCTGAACCGCCGGCGAGGCAACGTGGTGGTCTCCCGCAAACTGGCTCTCGAAGAAGATCTCAAGGCGCGCAAGGCCAATGCTCTGGAACATTTGTTCGAAGGCGCGGTCGTGCCAGGTGTGGTCAAGAACCTCACCGAATACGGCGCATTTGTGGATCTGGGCGGCATCGACGGCCTGCTGCATGTGAGCGACATGTCACATGGACGAGTGGGGCATCCCTCGGCCGTGGTGCATGTAGGCGAGGAAATCACGGTTAAAGTCCTCAAATTCGATCGTGAAAAAGAGCGAATTTCTCTGGGTATCCGGCAGCTGCGGCCAGATCCTTGGGAGTCGCTGACAGATCGCTATCCCCCCGGAAGCCGGGTAATTGGCCGGGTGATGACCACCACCGATTATGGGGCTTTTGTGGAGATCGAACCGGGCGTAGAGGGACTGATCCACATCTCGGAAATGACCTGGAGCCGCCGCATGAAGCATCCCACCAAGCTGGTGAAGGTGGGCGATCAGGTGGAAGCCGTGGTTCTGGAAGTGAAACAGAAAGACCGCCGCGTGTCTCTAGGGATAAAGCAATTGGAAGCGGATCCCTGGACCACGGTAGGAGACCGCTATAGCATCGGTAGCGTCGTAGAAGGCCGGGTACGGAAGCTGACCGATTTCGGAGCATTCCTGGAAATCGAAGAGGGCGTGGACGGGCTGGTGCACGTCTCCGATCTTTCCTGGACCAAGCACGTAAAGCATCCGTCGGAAGTGGTGAAAAAGGGCCAGGTGATGCAGGCGGTAATTCTGAATATCGATGCACCCAACCGGCGGTTGTCGCTGGGTGTGAAGCAGCTCCAGCCGGATTCCTGGGAGAGCTTCTTCCGGTCGCACGAAGTGGGCGATCTGGTGCGCGGCCGGGTGTGCCGGGGTGCGCAGTTTGGAGTGTTCGTGGAGCTGGCGCCGGGGGTAGAAGCGCTGTGTCACAAGTCGGAGATCCCGGCGATGCCGGATCGGGGGGAAGCGGCCGACACGCCTTTGCCCATTGGCGACGAGTACGATTTTAAGATCGTGAAAATGAATGAAGCCGAAAAGAAGATCGGACTAAGCTTGCGCGCCGTGGCTGAAGACGAGGAGCGGACCCGCCTGGAGGATTACCAGCGCCAGGCCGCGGCCGCGACCATGACCATCGAAGAAGTTATCAATACAAAAGGCAAAGGGGAAGGCCGGTAGCAAATGACCAAGGCTGAATTGATCGAGGAGGTCTCGCGCGTCGTGGAAATGACCCGCAAGGATTCGGAGGTAATCGTCGAGGCGATTTTTGACAGCGTCGTGCGATCCTTGCGAGGCGGGGACAAAATTGAAATCCGGGGATTCGGAAGCTTTCGAACACGCCAGCGGCAGCCGCGCGTCGGCCGGAATCCTAAAACGGGTGCGCGGGTGGATGTACCGGCGAAACGGATTCCTTATTTCAAACCAAGCAAGGAATTAAAGGATCTGGTAAACGGGGAGAGCGGAACGGGCGTACCGAGCTAACCGGAACCCTGTACTGGAATAATGGACCGTTTGTGGACGCCGTGGCGATACGGCTACGTCTCATCCGCCCATCCGGAGGGCGCGGATCTCAAGGGCGGCTGCATCTTCTGCGACAAAGCCGCCTCGACCGACGATCGCGATAACTACATTGTGCTGCGCGCCGAGCGCAATTTCCTCATCTTGAATCTGTATCCCTACACGACCGGTCACTTGATGGTCGTGCCGTACGAGCATATCGCGACCCTCGCCGGAGCTCCGCAAGAGACTCTCGAAGAGATGATGCGCCTGACCGCGCGCGCGGAAAAGATTCTGCGCCAGTTGTACGGTCCGGATGGCCTCAATATCGGCATGAACGTAGGCGAATCGGCGGGCGCGGGAATAGCCGGACATATCCATATGCACGTCTTGCCGCGCTGGATCGGAGACGGCAGCTTTATGACGACCGTCGCGGAGACGCGCGTGCTGCCGGAGACGCTCGATACGACGTACGAACGGGTGAAGGCAGCCCTGAGCGCAGCCTAAGTAGTGGGGTCGGGCTTGCGAGCCCGCCGCCTTTCCAGCCGGCACTCTC
>Ga0105240_10002119_pt1 | contig 32449 bp, 29 predicted proteins | sample KBSC54metaG_FD_80426 | JGI IMG/M metagenome (GOLD analysis project Ga0105240, IMG submission 80426) | Corn rhizosphere microbial communities from Kellogg Biological Station, Michigan, USA - KBS C5-4 metaG | ecosystem: Host-associated > Plants > Roots > Rhizosphere > Soil | place: Michigan, USA... | reverse complement strand
TTGGGATCGAGATTTACCTGGTACTGCCGCACGAATCCGCCTATGCTGGCCACCTCCGCGACTCCCGGAACAGTTTCGATCTGGTAGCGCAAATACCAGTCCTGTAGCGCGCGAAGATCAGCCAGGCTCTTCGTATGACTTCGATCAACGATTGCGTACTCGTACACCCAGCCTGCGCCGGTGGCATCCGGCCCGATTGCAGGGTGCACATCTGCCGGCAAACGCCCAGCGATTTGCTGCAGGTACTCCGTCACCCTGGAACGCGCCCAGTACAGGTCGGTTCCATCCTCGAAGACTACGAAGACATAAGAATCGCCAAACATCGTTTGCGCTCGAACGGCCTTTACCTTTGGAGCCGCCAGTAATGACGAAACGATGGGGTACGAGACCTGATCCTCGATCACGTTTGGAGGTTCCCCCGCCCATTCGGTGTGGATGATGACCTGCACATCGCTGATGTCAGGCAATGCGTCGAGCGGAACATGCTGCAAGCACCACGCGCCCGCGATTGTCAGCAAGATTGCTCCGGTAAATACGAGAAAGCGATTGCGTTCGCACCAGTCAATAATTCGCGCGATCATCACATGCCTCCCGTGGCGCTGACGCTCAGTTGTTTCGTGACCATAGTCTGGCCTGCCCGCTGTACGCTAACGGTGACCTGCCACGTACCTCCGGTTTGCAGTTGCAATGGACCTTCATAGTTCCCGTTGCCTTTATCGGCAAGAGTGGCCACATCTCGCATCGCGGCCATACCCATGGCAGGCATCGCAGCCATGAAAAATGCAGCACTGACTTGTGCTCCTGTGACCGGCTTACCGTCCGCCCCCGTCAGCTTTATTCGTACAGTGTTTGCGCCTTTGTGAGGTGGATCGGGTTGTGTGCTCAGATCAATCCCAATTTGCTGAGCGGGTGCATTCATCGCAGCCGCCGCACCAGCGCCCGGCGGCGGAGGAGCGAATGATTCCATCGCGGCCTGAAGCTGCGCTTCCGAATCCACGAGGAAGTTCGCTGAACTGACAACTAGTTCGCCCAATCGCAAGCCTTTGAGGACGGGGACACGATCATCAACTCTCGGCCCGACTTCAATCACGCGAGGTTCGAGGTAGCCCTGCCCGTGATCGATAAATGCGATCTGGCGAGTGCCTGCCTGCAATACTGCTGAGGCGGGAACAACCAACTGCCTCCCGAGTGGCACTCCGATGCTGACATTCACATACATGCCGGGTTTCAACACCACACCAGGATTGTTGAACACAAGCCTCACTCGCACAGTCCGCGTCATGGGATCGACCTGGGGGAGGATCTGGTCGATGCGACCGTTAAAGCGCCTTCCGGGATAAGCATCGACCGTGACAATGGCTCTGTTGCCAGGTTTTAGACGGCCGACGTCCGTCTGCGACACATTCGCGTAAACCCAGGCCGAAGAAAGATCAGCGATCGTGTAGAGCTTGCTCTCAGCCTGCACGTACTGATTTGGTAAAGCGTTGCGCTCCGTGATGTAGCCGGAAACTGGCGAATCAATCTCGATGTCATGTTGCAGCTGGCCGCCTTGTTCCAGCTTCGCAATCTCCCGTTGCGGGATATCGAACTGCCGCAAACGATCCGCTGCGGCCAGTAGCAACCAGTCGCCTTCTTTGGACGCCGCCCCGTGCATGTCATGCGCGAAAGCATTCTGGTTCTGCTTGGCGAGCAGGTACTCCTGCTCCGTACTGACTAGATCGGGACTGTAGATCGTGAACAGCGGTTGCCCCTTCCGCACGTACTGGTAGGTTGCGTTGGCAAATACCTTTTGAATCCATCCTGGAAAGCGGGTTTGCACATAGGAGAGCTGTTGCTCATTAACATCCACATTGCCCGGCACTCGCAATTCATCCTTGAGCACCTGCATCTCGACTACTGCCGTTTTCACACCAATTGCTTGCAGGCGTTGGGGCGACAGCTGTACCGGGGTGAGATTGGGCGCGGAGTCTTCCGCCACTCGATCTTCCGTCGGCATTGGCTGCGCTGTTGCGTCTGGCACTTTGGCTGGTCCTCTGGCTATGACCGGATCGTCGGTTTCGGTTGCGGCACTCTTGTGATCGCGGAAAAGAACATATCCCAGGGCGACGGCCAGCAGAATGCAAAGGGCAACGAGTATGCCAAGGGCACGTCGACAATTGTGTTCACTCATTGCGTCACCTCCGGCGAAGATTTCTGTACTTGCTCAATCGGCGCGCCTACTACGAGTTCTAGATCCGCCAGCCGTGCGTCGAACTCGGAGACGGCCTGCAGGTAGGCAAGATCCAGATCAATGACCGTCATCTGGCTGTCCAGCAGGTCCAGGAACTCAGTGCGATTGTTCTCGTAGGCAATCACAGTCGAATGCAACGTGGCTTCGGCTTGCGGTTGCAGGGACTGCTGGTAGACGGCGGCAAGCTTCTGTGCGGCCCGGGCCTCAAGCAGCGCTTCTTGAATTTGGCCGAATGCGTTGTTTCGCATCGCCGCCAGTTCAGCATCCTGCTCCGTGACTTTCGCCGTGGACTCTGCGATTTCCGCATCGTGTTTACGGCGATTCAGCCAGGGCAAGTTGATCGACGCTTCCAGCATGTAGTTGTTTCGAAATTCAGAACCGCCCGGCATGAGCATGTAACCTCCCGACACGGTGAAATCCGGGCTATAGGTTTTCTTGGCCAGCGCTTCTTCCGTGTGACTCTTATCCAGCGCAGCTTGCATCTGGACAAGGTCAGGCCTGGATTGAAGCGCCATCTTTTCGAGAGCCTCGATGGACGGCAGCTGAGTGGAGATGACGTGATCGCCACGAACGTCGATCGGCGCACTCGGGTCATGACCCAACAACGTATTCAGACGGGCGCGGGCTAGCTCGGTATCCTGCTCGAAGTGAATCAGGTGCTCGGCCAGCCGCGTCAGTGACACTTGCGCTTTCAGGACGTCCTGCTGTGGCACCTTCCCCACCGAATACTTGATCTTCGCCGCCGCGACCGCCTGCTGGGCGATATCGACGTGTTGATCGTGAATTCGTAGGCCATCCTCCGCGCGCAAGAGATCGTAGAACGCTTTTCGCACTCGAATTCGAACGTCGAGCCTGGTCGCGTCCAATGCGGCTTTTGCTTCCGCAACATCGGTTCTAGCGATGCTCGTTCGGAGGCCACGCTTGCCTGGCCCTGGAAACGTCTGTCCGACCATGAACATATTTTGGGCGGCGTTGTAGTTCCAGGGCTGACGTAGTGGAACTTGCCAGCCTCGGTACATGAGCGACGGATCGTCCAGCCCGCCCGCCGAAGCAACGTGCGCTTCAGCCACAGCAAGCTTTCTGACCGCGACCTTGATTTCTGGGTTGGCGGCCAGAGCCATCTCTTCAATCCCATCCAGGTTGTACGCCCGCCCCGATACATCGGAATGGTGATGCTGCGGAAGCAGGGTCGCGGCCGCGGACAGCTTATCGCTGCCATCTTCCGGCAATTGCGCACGCGAGAGAATCGCCGATCCCAGAAAAAGGGATAGGCAAAGAACGACACATAGGGCTTTCATCACTCCTCCGTTTGGGTTTCAAAGACAGAGCTCAGCCGCGCGTCAGCTCCGTGCGCACGAAAGCGCACAGAGAAACGACAGCCAAATCGGAGTAAGGAGGGATCTCTAGATTCGCAGAATGGATCTACAGCCGGGAGACGATTCCGGAGGCGGGGCTTCCAGTGCCGGTGAAAGGGGCGAAGTTAACGCGGAGTCAACAAGGAGGATCGAGCTTGGAGGAACAATCGCCAGCGCAAAAGGACGGTCTGGAGGATAAGTCGGTACGGGGCTAACGGCAGTGTTCCGTTGATGTCCCTGGCAGCAAGAGTGGCCTGAGGGCATTACCGAGGAACCGCATTGCTGCGCCATTTTGCGGCAGCACTCATGCTCCGCTGGCGTCATCTGGTGCATCGGCAGCAGGCAGGCAATCGCCGGAGTCACGGCCCAAAGCACCGCGATCAACGTCATCGTTAGTGCGCCTGTTTTGCTCACTCGCATGATTGTACTGCTTCCGCCTTGTAGTAAGCATTGTCGGTCGACGTCCAAACGTCAGTGATCACAATCACATCATGTGCAACGAACCGACAAGCATAGATGTATTTGCTTCAGAATCACGACTTGAGTCTCCACGCAGCGCTTCTTGGGCCCAGCGCTTTCCCTCAATTCTGGACAACTCACGGGCAATCCTTAACGTAGTTCGGCTCAGCACTCGCCTGGCAAGGAATCGATTTCCACAGTCAAAATTCCGTTTCTTGTGACCGATAACCTTTACCCAGGCAATGGAAAGCACATACTGGCTGAGTGCAAGAAAATCTTCAACGCCCAAGAGTCGCGAAAGATGTTAGGTCCGAAGTCTTTATTTTTGAAGACTTTACCTATAACCCCTTTGTTCCTAATACTTTGCGGAGACAAGTGTGGGTACTTTCCAGGCAACTCTCATAGAATGAATACTTTGCCGGATCACCCACTAAAAAATTCACCACGTTTAAAAATGCGCGGTGCCCACCATCGCGTTGCACACGTCGTTCAGGCAGATTACGGCGGATATCCCTGACGCTCGTGTTTACGGCGGGATCCATTTTCGAACAGACCAGGACGCAAGTGCGCGATTGGGAAAGGCGTTGGGCAAAGTCATTTACAAGACCGAGTTGCGCCCCACGCACGAGGACAACTGATGTCAGCTCTCCAACGCTAGCTCAAGCAGAATTCCCTTTGGATTAGCCGCGTTGCTCGGGCGGACTAGCGTCTGCGCTAGGCAACCGTGCCTCGCAATCTGCGCTCGCACAGAAATGAAATGGCGCCGGAGCAATTCCGGCGCCACTATCTTACAGTTCGAGTTTATTGTTCCTGAACCGAAGTGGGAGCACCCGCCTTGCGGGCTTCTTCCCGCAGGTCGTCCAACTTCTGCTTGGCATCATCGACAGACTTCTGCTTGTCGGCGATCTGCTGCTTGTACTGCGCGTCCTGCTTGTCCCACTCTCCCTGGTTGCGGAGACGATTGCCTGCATCCGCGTACATTGCCGCCGCGCGCAGCTGATATTCGCGTTGCAGCACGTCGAGTTCGCGGGAGACCAATTCAATCTGCTGCTCCTGCGCCTTGATCTTGTCCGACCATTGCTTCCATCCGGTCTGCTTGCTGGCCTGGTCCTCAGGATTTTTAGCCTCGGCAGCCTTCTCCCCGCTGGCGGCGGCCGGGGTGGATTGGCTGGATGCGGCCGGAGCGCTCTCCTGTTGTGCCTCGGTCGAAGCCTGTTGTGTCGGCGACGGCTGGGACTTGCCTACGATGGAGAGGTGCTCGGTTTTCGGAAGATTGTCATTGTCAAAAACTTTGGGTTTGCTGCTGGTTTCGCCGGGCTTGCGGACGCGACGGGCATACTCGCCCAACGACTGTCCCGAGGAGGCGCTTTGCGAGCCTGCCGGAGCCTCGCTCTGTGCTCCTGCTGGCAGAGCGATGGCAGCCAGCAACAACGCGAATCTAATTCCACAGCTTGTGATTCTTGTCATGTCTCCACCTCTGTAGTTGAATCCAATCTTCATTTCGGCTCCGCAGCTCAGGAACCTGCGGCAGCGCTCTTCGCGGTTGCCGGTTGTGCACTGGTCAGAAAGCCTCCGAGCAGGCGATCCAGTTCGGCGGCTTCCTGCGCGATATCCGTCGCTAATTGCGATGCTAACTGCGGCTCCGTGTTGGCCGCCAGTTGTTGCCCGTAACCGGAAATGCTTCTGAGCGACGCTCTCAGTTTGAGCGCCATCTCGGCCGAAACCTCAGCATGGCTCGCTTGTTCTTTGCGGGCGTTTTCCAGTTCGCTCAAGTCGGTGATCAGGCATGCCACGCCAAGCGAAATGCCGTCCAATCCCTTCAATGAAGCCACCGTCATCCCGAGGAAGCGCTGGTCACCGGAAGGAGTTTCATATTCTCCCTCTGCCTGCCTGCGCTGGCTGCCCTCGTGCAAGACCGCGCGAACTTCTTCGGCGAGAGCTACAGGTTCGTCGACCGCGGCATTGCTGCCATCTTTGCGTACGAGCGCTCCGCGGAAAATATCCTCCGCGCTCATCCCGATCATGGTCGCAAATCCCAGGATCGATTTCGCCGCGGGATTGATGCTCCTCACCAGACCATTCGGTCCGAAGATCAGAACTCCGCAAGGAACGTTCGCCAGGACAGCCTGATTCAGAGCCTCACTGCTTTTCGCCCGTTGCTGCTCCGCCTGGGACTGAATCATCAGTTCATGTTTCTGCTGCTTGAGTTGCTGAATGACGGTGTTGTAAACGTGCAGGGGCAGAGCATCAAGACTGCGAGGCGTATCCTCGCCCACGTCACTCTCTTCGGCGATCTGTTGCCGCAGATACCGGATGAATAGGACGCCAATGAGGAACGCAAAGCCGGCGCAGAACAGCACCACCATGGCGCGCAGCAAGGCCGGGTTAGCCAGAATTTTCACCAGAACCTCCCGTACCACTGCCACATCCGATTCCCGAAAAACAACGCTACGATCGCCATGCTGCCTAAGAAGACTCCAAATGGCATCTGGTAATTGCGATACACGATTTGGGCCGACTGCCAGGCACGCCGCCGTGCCTGCTGTGCGTTCGCCAGACGCTTCATGAAGCGCTGCGTGCGCTTGAGCCAGACCACGAGCACTGTAGCCAATCCGAACAGAGAGCCCGCCAGCGACGCGGTGAAAATGGTAAACACCGTGAGCTTGATGCCCAGAAACGCGCCCACCATGGCCATCAGTTTCACATCGCCGAAGCCCATGCCTTCTGCTTTACGCCAGTGCAGATAAATCGCTCCGGCCCCGTAGATGAACGATGCTCCGACCAAGGCTCCGAGAAGCGAGTCCACCACAGAAATCAGCCGCGCGGAGATGTCGCCGCTCACGGGCAGGTTCATCATCCCGGGGAGGAATTGCGACGCCAGATCGTTCACCGGCACAATCAGACTAAATACGATGCCGAGCGCCAATCCGGGCAGCGTGAGTTTATCCGGAAGCAGCTTGGTTTCGGCGTCGGTGCAAATAAGCCCGAGCAGCAGAAACGAAAGCGCGCAGTACTTCAACGTGGAAAGCGTCCAGCCGAAGTACCAGTAGCAGGCCAGCCACAAAGAGGCATTCAGCAGCTCGACGACGAGATAGCGCGGCGAGATGCGGGCCTTACAGTTGCGGCAGCGTCCTCGAAGAATCAGCCAGCTCAGCACGGGAATGTTGTCGTAGAACGCGATTGCTTTCTTGCACTGCGGACACGCGGACCCGGGGTACGCCACCGAGAGTCCCAGGGGCAGCCGGTAAATACACACGTTCAGGAAGCTGCCAAACGCCAGCCCCACGGCGAAAAACATGCATGCAAGGACAGGATCCACTGGATCTCGCAATCGTTCGCAGTCAGGCTTGCGCGTGCGCAAGCCTTCCTGAAGAACGCTGGATATTGCCGTTCTTGGTTGGATTATAAGTCGGGGATAACCAAGGGACGATGGTACCGAAGTCACTGGCCAAGTGGACGACGGCTAGCGCTAATCCGATGCAGAACCGGAACTTAGACCGGCAGCCGCTCTGCAGAAAGCACGCCTCGCGAAACCCTGAGCCTCGGACGTCAGCTCGATATGGGTGCTGGCGAGCTGACAGCTCCGAGGCGTAGAGTGAGCTTGAATCTTCTACTTGGCCTGCACGCCTTCGAGGTAGGTGACCAGATTGGTGATTCTCTGCTGAACCTGCCCTTCATGTCCCTGGCTGATGCTGGAGAACAATGGTCCCCAAATGGGCATCTCCTCGCTGCCGTGGGAAGGATTCATGGCTTGCCCCTTGAGCACTGCGGCAACGTGAGCCGCGGGATACTTTCCGCCATTATTTTTCGCCATTTGAGTCAAATCGGTGGGCGGGGTCTTCATTGCAGACGCTGCCGGACCGTTGCCTTTGGCATCTTTCGCGTGGCAAACGGCGCAATAGCTGTCATACATCGCTTTGCCCGAATTCGACGGAGTACGGGTGATGGGCACATGTTTGACAGAAGGCTTATTGTCGGTGGACGCCTGTTGCGCTGCGGCAAACGCCGAGATGATGACCAGAACTGTCGCCAAGCTGATGAATTTCATAACATGCATAATCTTTCCTCCTGGGCTGCTAAGCCCGGAACTCTCACAACAGCGCAGTTTAGGCGCACCCCTCTGGGAGGAAAGTGACCCAAATCACACGAGCCTGTGCGCTATGTAGCCGGAATCCCGGAATCAGGGTAGGACAAAGCGTAGCAAGTCGCCCTCAAGGGCGCATGCCGAGCCATCGTTGGCGGGAAACGATCCATGCCAACGATCCCAAACTACGGGGACGAGGCGCGTCTGCGGGGTGGGGTTGTCAATCCAGCCCTCCGCCGTCTCTTCGCGAACAAACATGGAAAAGACGCGCTGCTGGGAAGAAGATTCCGTCTTCCACTCGTAAAGACTGGCCGCGAGGCTTTCGCTTAAAGATTCCCGTACGTCAAGACAGAGGATCCAGCCGGAACTGGCCAGGCGCGGCACTGGTTCGGGGCTGCCGCTGAGCGCACGCATGATCCTTGCCCCGTACTCCTGAGCGACACGCAAGGTGCCGTCTTTGGAACCGTGATCGATAATCAAGATCTCGTCACACGGATAGAGGGTCTCGAGGCATCGGCCGATTCGCAAGGCATCGTCTTGCGTGTGCACTACGGCGGTGATCTCGCGCATGAGAGAAAAGTCTACCCGAAGATGAATGGAGCAGAAAAGGATAGAGCCTTGGCGCGGCCCTACTTCTCGCACCTGACGCGAGAAGTGGGGCGACGCTTCAGCTATTGTGAGTTGGGGAGCTTCTGCCGGTCCGAGCCGCTGGACTGTACGACAGTGACTGGCGCCTGCAGTGTGAAATTAAGAATGGTCTCGGAGGGCAGCTTGATCTGCTGGCTCTTGGTAGCAGCTTGTACTCCGCCTCCGACACCGGCTCCGGCCGCGGCCCCGATGGCGGCACCTTTACCGCCGCCCGCCAGCGCGCCGATGATGCTGCCCACCACCGCTCCGCCTCCGACTTTAGCCGCGGTATTTTTTCCGCGCGAGCTGCCGGTCTTCTTGTACTGATCGGTTTGCAGGTTATAGGTTTTTCCGCCGGAAGTGAGGGAGTCAAGCTGCAACACGACCTCAGATTGACCGGCAAACTTGCCCGCGCTCTTGACTTCGACGACGTGCCCGGTAATGTCAGCGCCGGCAGGGACTGCCTGCTCTCCATCGGAAGTTAACGGTGCGTTCAGCGTGGCGTGGAAGGTGTCGCCAGTCTGACTCTTCTCACTATCGATCGGGTCCACCAGGCGGATGGCAAGCTGTGTTCCCTGGTCGATAATCAGTTTTTTGGGAGCAGGGGGCGGCGGGGGAGTGCTTTCCGCGGGAATCGGAGCCGGAGTTACTTGCGCGGGAGGAGGAGTGTTGGCGGCCATCTGCTGATTTGCACCCTGAGCCGAATCCTGGTCACTGCTCCGGGGAGTCTGACGGTTGTGCTTCGGAGCGCGAGCCTTCGTCGATTTCGCGACTGGCTCCGGTTTCTCCTCCGGGGCACGCGCCTCGCTGGTGGGCGCGGGCTTGGCGGCAGGGCTCTCGTCGGCCACAACGCTGCCGATCTGCAAGTTGTTGATGACCGTTTTCACGCCGGGAATGGAGGCCGCCTGCTGTCCCGCGGCATCCCGTTGCGCCGCATTTTCCACGCTGCCCGAGAGGGTGACCACACCGTTGTTGGCCTGCACTGTCAGTTGCTTGGATGCCAGCCCGGAATCCTGACTGAACTTGCTTTGAATTTCACTCGACATCTTGGCGTCATCCAGTTTCTTGGCGCAGCCCACGCCAAGCAACAGAACCATGCCAAGAACGCACGAATAGAATGACTGCCTGCAAATTCTCATACTCGACTCCTTACGAAGACGGGGATGCCCATCCCCGTACATCCACAGTTTAGATGCTTTGATGGTTCCGTGCAGATGTAAATCGGCAGTCAGGACGGAAAGGGGCAGCGCGGAAGAATACAGGCAGAGCCGGTGTGTGATTTCGGACACATTGCGGGCGAACTGGGACGGCTCGGCCTTGGAACTATGGCCCGTGCAACCCAGCTTTCGTGAGTGCGGAGTTAGTGGATGAATTTGTAGTCGACGATGGAAGCGGCCAGAGCAGGAGTCGCATCCGGTTGGGCTTCTTTGAAGCGCATGACGCGGCCCTGGCAAACGACATTACTGTTCTTCTGGCCGGAGATTTCTTCGGGCATCTCGAAAACCATCTCCACCAAAGCATTCACCGGCAGCTCTTGTGGGCCATTGAACAGGACTCCACTCTGGCTGATGTTTTCGATGGTGCCTTCATACCAGGTGCTGGTCTTGTTCACGCGGTAGCGCAGCGGAAGATCCAGCTTCAAGCGGCGCGCACGGGGCACCCACGACGGACGTTTCTCGCGGGTGTGGGCACGACGAACAGTAGTCGTGTCGGGCTTGGGATGCTCCACACGTTCGGTGCGGCGCATGCTGGTCCAGTCGTACTTGTATTCCGCGGCGCAGAGCAGGCAAACTTGGTAGTAGTCGCCATCAGCGGCACGGCGTGGCCAGGAGAACTCGTGGGAGCAGCGCCCAAGCATAAGCACATCCATAAATTTCTGTGGCATGTTTAGTACTTCCGGGCTCAGCAGCCTCAGACGCATGGTCATCATCGCCCGAATTCGGGTTCTTGGGAAGGTTACTTTCGTGCAGCATGCGATTCCGTGGTTCTCAGTAAGTACTTTGCTTTGCAGCACTTTACTTCGTGCCGTAGGTCATTCTGCGCTGCGCTTAAAAGGAAGTCAGTGATTTTCGAGTTGTGAGAGCGATATAACGTGCGAATTATTAGAACCATATGAGCGTGACTCCCAGAGACCTCACAGCTTTCATCCTCGCTGGCGGGAACAGTACCCGGATGGGTACGGACAAAGCGTTCGTGATGCTCGACGGGCGCAGTTTGTTGGCGCGAGCCCTTGACGTGTGCCGCACGATCACGGGCGAAGTTCGGATCGTAGGGGATCGGGAGAAATTTGCGCCGTTTGCCGACGTGGTGGAGGACGTGTTTCCCGGATGCGGACCTTTGTCAGGGATTCACGCGGCCCTGCGGGCGTCGGGGACGGATTTGAACCTGGTTCTGGCGGTGGATCTACCGTTTGTTTCGCCCGCGCTGCTTCACTTCCTGACGGGGCAGGCGAGAGAAGGCGGTGCCATTGTAACCCTCCCGCGGGCGGGCAAAGGGTGGCAGCCTCTGTGCGCGGTCTATCGCCGCGCCTTTGCCGACGCAGCGGAAACAGCCTTGCGCGCAGGGCGCTACAAGGTTGATACCCTGTTTGACCCGGCGCTTACCCGGGCCATAGGAGAAGAGGAATTGCGGAGCGCCGGATTTTCACCGGAGGTCTTCCGCAATCTGAATACACCCGAAGAGTTGGCGGACGCGCGGCGTGCCTGAGAAGTCCGTCTATTTTTCCGCCAAGCCTGCCCTGGGGAACAGGTCGTAGGGACTTCCGATCTGAAGGACGTACCCCTCCGCTTTTTTCGACCCGGCCTGAAAACCGCGGAAGGCCGCTACCGTATCTTGCAGCCCGTAGAAAAAATCCGGACTCTGGCTGGCGTGCGCGTAACAGGCGGCTTTCTTTTTGTCCGACACGCTGGTGATGTCGACATAGTGGGTGGGGGCAGGGAACTGGGTGGTGTCTTCCCCGTCCGATACTTCGTAGTAGTAGAGAGGGAATCGCTGCTTTAGCTGCTTCCAGGCTTCGAAGGTGAGGTTGGCAATGGCGCGGTGGTCCGGATGATGGTCGATCGGCCAATGCGTGAACACTGCATCCGGCGTTTCCGACTCGAGAAGTTTTTGAAATGCCGCGTAATGGGCATTATCCACGACAGCGTGTCCGTTGATCTGGTTGGCGTAGGCGGGCCGTGCGTTCAGAATGTCACAGGCTTTCTTGGCTTCCGCGATGCGCACCGGGGCGGAGGTTTCCCATGCGCCATCATTCAGATAAAGCAGGAGGACATCGTGCCCACTGGCGGTGAGGCGGGCGACCGTGCCGCCACAGCCGTACTCGGGATCTCCAGGATGGCCGCCCGTGATTACGGCCTTGTACTTTCTCGGCGCTATCGATGACGTGCGCGCATTCTGCGCGGCACTGTCCAACGCCGCGACTCCGGCAGCAACTCCAGCTCCCGTCAGCAGTTCTCGACGATTCATGATTGCGCTCCTCAGGGTGCACCACATCTCGCCGCCTTTGGGGGACGTGGGAACTGAGCCAGTGTAAGGTCAGTACCCAAAAATTGCGAAACAGCCGCGGGCGGGCAGCTTTTGGTAAGGTAAGAGCAGGACTCGAGAGCAGGAACTGAGAACGATTCCTCATGGCCGACGGCTCAAAAATCGCGCCCTACATTGAATTCCGCGACGTTTCCAAGGCATTCGGAGACAACGTGGTTCTTGAGCACGTGAGTTTCGAAGTCTTGCCGGCGGAAACGGTCTGCATCCTGGGGCGCAGCGGGGTGGGAAAATCGGTTTCGCTCCACCACATCATGGGATTTCTGAAGCCGGACTCCGGCCGCGTGATCGTCGCGGGTGAGGACATCACCGACTACACCGAACCGCAACTGGAGGCCATTCGAAAAAAGGTAACGATGGTTTTTCAGAATGGAGCGCTCTTCGATTCGCTGACGGTGGGCGAGAATGTTGCGTTCCCTCTGCGTGAAACTCAGGAACTCAGCGAAGAGCAGATCTACCAGATCGTCGACGGCTTGTTGCAGATGGTGGGAGTGCAGCAGATGCGCGACCTGCTTCCTTCCGATCTATCGACGGGAATGAAACGTTCGGTCGCAATCGCGCGGGCGCTGGCGGCGCGTCCCGAATGCGTGCTGTACGATGAGCCGACCACCATGGTCGATCCGCTGATGGCGCAACTGCTGGGAGACCTGATCAAACGGCTGAAAATTCAACTGAACCTTACGAGCATCGTCGTCACCCACGACATGCGGCTCGCCAAAAAATTGGCGGACCGGGTGGTCTTCCTGCACGAGGGGCGCGCCATCTTTTTCGGACCCTACGCCGACATGGAACGATCCCAAGAACGCATCATCCAGGAATTTCTGGAGCTCGATGAACTGAAACTCGAGGCCTGAGGGCACGCAACGTGTCAGAATTATCTGAATATTCACAGAAAGGCCAGATTCCACATGTCAAGCAATCATCCCAGCATCTTTCGCCGTCTGCCCGGGGTACCTGTCTTTTTTACCGCGTCGAGTCTCGTCAGCCCACCGCAGGAGCGCGACCGGAACAAGATTTCCGACGAGTACAAATGGGACTTGAGGGCAATTTATGCCTCCGATGAAGCCTGGCGGGCAGAAAAGGACATACTCGCATCCGAACTGTCGCAGCTGCGCAGCTTTCAGGGTGCATTGAGTTCCTCGGCAGCAACACTGGCAGACGCTTTGGAACTTCAGAGTAGATTCGAAAAAGAGCTCACCCGTCTTTTTTTGTATGCGAGCCTGAGTTCTGATCAGGATACCCGGGTCAGTACGTACCAAGCCATGGAGCAGCAGATGATTCAACTGGCGTCTGCGCTGGGGACCGAGGCCGCGTTCATCGAACCTGAAATCCTCAAAATGGATCCCGTCACGATCGAACGCTTTCTGTCGGAAGAGCCGCGCCTGCAGGTGTACCAGGTTTACTTGGAAGATATCGCGCGCCGCCGCAGCCACACGCTCAGCAAGGCGGAAGAGAAGCTGCTGGCCGCAGCGTCGGTGATGGCGAGCGGCCCGTCCAGTGCGTACGGCATCTTCGCGGACGCTGATTTTCCTTATCCCGCGGTGACTTTGAAGGATGGTACGACCGCAAAACTGGACAAAGCCTCATTTGCCCTGCACCGCGCCTCCCAGAATCGCGAAGATCGCCAGAAAGTGATGGAAGCATTCTTCACCGCTCTGGGCCAGTATCGCGCGACTTTTGGCTCGATCTTGAATTCCAGCGTGCAGACGTCCACGTTCTATGCGCGTGCCCGCAATTACCAGACTGCGCTGGAAGCCAGCCTGGATGGTCCGAATATTCCGGTGTCGGTTTATTCGCGGCTGATCGATGGAGTAGACCGAAATCTGGCCTCGTTCCATCGCTACCTGCAGCTTCGCAAGCGCATGCTGGGTGTCTCCGAACTTCACTATTACGACTTGTATGCGCCACTGGTTTCGTCGGCCAACATTCACTACTCGGTGCAAGAGGCGGAGAACAACATCCTGGAAGCGCTGGCGTCACTGGGGCAGGAGTACGCGAGCGGGGCAAAGCGCTCCTTTACCGAACGCTGGATTGACATGTTTCCCACGGAAGGCAAGAGGTCGGGCGCGTATTCCGCGGGAGACGCTTACGACGTGCATCCCTACATGCTGATGAACTACAACGGCAAGTACGATGACATGAGCACCCTGGCCCACGAACTCGGCCATACGATGCACAGTTATTTCTCGAACAAAACGCAGCCGTATCCCCTGGCCTCGTACTCGATTTTTGTCGCCGAAGTGGCATCAACTTTCAACGAGGCGCTGCTGAACGACCACATGCTGAAGAAGATCAAGGATGACGCGACGCGGCTTTCGCTGCTGGGCAATTACCTGGAGAGCATCAAGGGAACTGTCTTCCGTCAGACACAGTTCGCGGAGTTCGAACTGCGCATGCATGAGATGGTCGAGGCCGGACAGCCGCTGACGGGCGATGCTCTTTCCACGCTTTACGCGCAGATCGTGAAGAAGTATTACGGCCACGAGCAAGGCGTGTGCGTGGTGGATCCTTACGTGGAGCACGAGTGGGCCATGATTCCTCACTTCTACAACTCGTATTACGTGTTCCAGTACGCAACGTCCTTCACGGCATCTTCGGCGCTATCGGAAAAGGTGTTGGCGGGAGAGCCCGGTGCGACTAAGCGCTTCCTGGCATTTCTGTCCGGAGGACATTCGAAGTATCCCATCGAATTATTGCAAGATGCGGGCGTGGATATGACGACCGACGAACCGCTCGAACTGACTATGAAGAAAATGAACCGCGTCATGGACCAGATGGAAACCATGCTGGACGGCAAGTAAGAACTGGTACACAGCCGTCACGCTCAGCGATGGGCCAGGGCGCCCTTGGCGACTAGGTCCGCAAATAGAAATCCGTCGCGCTTCACGCACTCGCCGCCCTCGATCGGGATAGGCTCCTTGAACATGGGTCCCGCGTAAGCGAAGGTGTGGAATTCGCCATTCTCTCCGCAGGGATCGACGGGAGCTGGAAGACGGCGCAACGTCCCTTCATCGAGATCGCACCCGATGAACTCGCCGGATAGTTTCGCCGGATCGACGCAGACGATACGTGCCCGCAAACGTGCATCCAGCATTTCGCGAATCAGGCCCCGCGTGTTGCGGCCCCAAAGAGGGAACATCGGTTCAAGGCCAGTGCCGCGCAAGCGCTCCTCTCGGTAGCGCCGCACGTCCTCCAGAAAGAGATCGCCGAACGCAATCGTGGTAATGCCTTTCTGCAGGGCGGAAGTGCAGGCCGCGGTCATTGCGCGTTCATAAACATCATTACTGCAAGGCCAGGGCAGGGGGACTTCCCACAGCGGTAGCCCTGCGGCCTTGGCTTGCGCCTGCAGGAGTTCGTAACGGGTGCCATGCATCGCCACCCGCTGAAAATTCGTATTGATCGTGGTCAGCAGCCCGACAACTTCGACGTCCTCTCGTTGCCGCAGCACGTGCAGGGTCCACGCACTATCTTTGCCGCTGCTCCAGGAGAGAAGAACCTTCTTCAAGATGTGTCCACGTAGCGCTGCAATCATTGGTTCCGGGGTGAAAAAAGGGACGGACCAAGGGCCCGTCCCCGAATAGCAAAGCTCTCTGGCCTATGCGTGCACCAGTTCCACGCCGTAGATCGAATGCCAACTGGTGGCGGCCTTCAGCTTGTCGTTCACGTTGTTGATGTTCTTTACGCCCTCGGTCTCAAGCCACTTCCGGAAAGCTGCCGCACCCTGTTTCGCGTAAACCGGAATGCCATCTTTCCAGGTTGCGCGGCCGCAGAGCACACCGTTGAACTTCACTCCGGATTCTCCGGCCAGTTCGAGGGTCTCGCTGAACTCGGCGTTGCTCACACCGGCGGACAGATAAATGAACGGCTTAGTCGCAACACTGGCGGCCTTGTGGAAGTGATCGATCGCTTCCTTCTTGGTGTAAGCTTTCTGTCCGCCGAAGGAGCGGGTGCCCTCGACAAACTTCATGTTGACCGGAACTTCCACCTTCAGGACGTCCACGCCGTAGCGCTCCTTGCTGAACTCGCGCATACTCTCGGTCACGATGTGCGGTTTCTTCTTCGCGTACTCAAGACCCTTCTCGTCCGCGCCCTCTTCGTAGCCGACGAATTCGAGGAAGAAGGGAATATCGTTAGCCCGGCACTCGTCGCCGATGCGCTCCACCCAGGCATGCTTGGTTTCGTTCACCTGCTTGGGATCGTCCGGGGTGTAGTACAGGAGAATCTTGACGCAATCGGCGCCAGCTTCTTTCAGACGGCGCGCCGACCAGAGGTCCAATAAATCCGGCAGGCGCCCGGGGCCGGTCTTGTCATATCCGGTCTTTTCATAGGCGAGCAGCAGGCCCGCATTCTTGGCGCGGCGCTTCGAGGCGGGCAGTCCCCACTCGGGATCAAGCAGGATGGCCGAGGCATGCGGCGTTAGAACTTCAGTGACCAGAGATTTGAACTCTTCCATCATCTGATCGTTGACTTCGCCGCCTTTTTCCTTGGCGAGCGATTTCTGCAGCGAACCGCGCTGGTCCATAGCGGCGGCTGCGATGACCCCGCGTTCATTCGAGACTTTTTTCAGGCCGGCTAATTTACCCGGGGTGAGCTTCATAAGATTCCTCCTGGAGCGGATAGGATAAGTGCTTGGAAGTACCGATTATTGTAAATCAAGAGCGGCCCGAGTCACTGCAGGGAGTGTCTTCCCTGAGATTCGGGTTGGAACAGGAATGGCTGAGTTTAGCGTCAGGCGACGCGCTGAGCTTATAGTACCCAATTCTCCACCTGGAGCCGGCGAATACGGCGAAATTCCCTTTCATTACTTGTGACCAGCGTCAGGCCCGAACTGAGAGCATGCGCTGCAATCCAAAGATCGTTGTTGCCGATCATCTCGCCCCTCGCTTCCAAATCCGAACGTATCAAACCATAATTTTCGGCTGCCGTTTCCGGCAAAGGAAGTGCTGGGACAAGAGTCGCGAGGTCGCGCAAAAGTTGCAGAGCCTGTAAGCGGTGGGCACTCTTATTTGCTCCGTAGATCAGTTCTCCGAAGGTAATCACCGAAAGGGCCGCCTCCCCCGGACGAAGGTGCCGGAAGCGGCTCATGACCTGTTCCGGGCGATTCTGGCGGACGTAGATACAGATATTGGTGTCGAGCAGATATTTTGGATCCATGCCGTTTCCCGAGCCTAAAGGCCCTTTCGGCGTTGGGGGAAGTGGTCTCTGCGGTCAGCAGTCGTGAAGTCGATAGGCAAAGACGCGAGTAGCTCGAAGGCTCGAGACAAATCTGCGTCTTTTTCGCGCAGCACGATCTCTTTGCCCCGCCGGAAAACCTCCACTTCTTTACTTTTTAGCCGGAATTCTTTGGGAAGTCTGACCGCTTGACTGTTCCCCGAGCGGAAGACCTTGGCGGTTTTCATTTCACACCCCTGTATATACGGTCAGTATATACTTCGAGGGTGAGCAGAGGGCAGTGCAGCAGACGGCGGCGTGAATTAGGCGGTCTGGTATAGTGGTATGACCAATTCGTTTTTTTCCTGTGTGAAGCGGTCCGCATCTGCTGTTCAATCAAATCTCGTATGAGCGCCGCTTAACCGGCGGCTCTGGGGCAAGATATTGTCATGGCAATCGCTACCATCAATCCCGCTACAGGCGAATTGATCAAGACCTTTCAATCACTGTCCGAACCGGAAATTGAAAAGAAGATCCAGTTGGCGGTCAGCACCTTCAAGGCAGAGCGAAAGACCCCGTTCGCGGAGCGCTCCCGGCGCATGTTGAAAGCCGCCGAGATCATCGAGCGCGACAAGGAGAAATTCGGGCACTTGATGACCCTCGAGATGGGCAAAACCTATAAGTCCGCCGTCGCCGAAGCGGCCAAATGTACGACCGCCTGCCGCTACTATGCCGAGAATATAGAGAAGTTCATGGCGGACGAAGTGGTAGAGACCGGCGCCCGCAAGAGTTTCATACGCTATCAGCCCATCGGTCCCATCCTCGCCGTGATGCCGTGGAACTTTCCTTTCTGGCAGGTCATCCGCTTCGCTGCCCCGGCGCTGATGGCGGGAAACGTCGGCCTCCTGAAGCACGCGTCCAACGTGCCGCAATGTGCGCTCGCCATCGAAAGCATCTTCCTCGAAGCCGGGTTCCCCGAGGGCGCCTTTCAAACGCTGCTGATTGGATCGAGCCAGGTGGACGCGGTGTTGAATGACCCGCGAATCGTTGCCGCCACCTTGACCGGCAGTGAACAGGCGGGCATCCAGGTCGGAGTGGGCGCCGCCAAGCGCATCAAGAAAGTCGTGCTGGAACTCGGCGGCAGCGACCCCTTCATCGTAATGCCCAGCGCCGATCTCGAGTTGGCCGTCTCCATTGCCGTGCAAGCGCGCGTGCAGAACAATGGTCAATCCTGCATTGCCGCCAAACGTTTCATCGTTGCCGAACCGATCGCGGAGGAGTTCGAGCGAAAGTTCGTGTCCAAAATGCAGAGTCTTCAGGTAGGAGATCCCTTTGACGAGAAGACGGAACTCGGCCCGCTCGCCAACCCCGAGGCCGTGAAGGGCCTCGACGCCGACGTGCAGAAGACCGTGGCCGCGGGAGCCAAGCTGCTGACCGGTGGATATCCCCTGCAGCGCAAAGGGAATTTTTACGCTCCCACGGTTCTGACCAATGTCCCTAGGGACTCGCCCGCTTACAGCGAAGAATTCTTCGGTCCGGTGGCCTCCATCTTCCGGGTGAAGGATCAGGATGAAGCCGTCCGCCTGGCCAATGATGTCCGCTTCGGCCTGGGCGCCAGCGCCTGGACCAACGACGAGAGCGAACAGCAGCGTTTCATCAACGAACTCGAAGCTGGAATGGTCTTCATCAACAAGATGGTAGCCTCCGATCCGCGCATCCCGTTCGGGGGCGTCAAGCATTCCGGGCACGGCAGGGAACTTGGGCTTGTCGGCATTCGAGAGTTCTTGAATGCCAAGACAGTTTGGGTAGCGTAAGACTCGCCCAACAAGTGAGATGGCCCGCTACGAACGCGGGCCATTCTCATTGGACGCGGATCTAGCTCGCCTTCCGCGGGCTCTCTAACCCAGTCTGCGGATAAGCAGACCACTGATTGGTGCTCTTGGGTACCGCCTTGCTGATTTCCTGGTAGCGTTGTTTGCCCAGTTTCTTGCCGACCTCATCCATTTCCTGGTTCGACATCGGAGCAGTCTGCTGAAAATTGGTGAGTCCGTTCGACTCTCGCACCGCGCCGATCGGATCTTCCACATACGTCCACTCGCCTTTCGCCCACGGGCCCTGACCCTGGTTCCATGGCCCGCGCGCGCTGGCTCCATTCGACATATTGAAGTAGGTATGGGTGAAGCGGGCGTCGCCTTGCAGAATTCCTGGAGGAAAGTTCGGCTGGATCTGGTCCAGGTGCGCCGAGAACATCTGGAAGTGTGAAATCTCACGTGTCATCAGGAAACGGAGGCTCTCCTGCACGTACTGGTCATCCGTGAATTGCAACAGGTACTCATAAACGATCTTGGCGCGCGATTCGGCAGCAATGTCGGACCGGAGGTCCACCGTCGGATCCCCGTTTGCGTTCACGAAGCTACCGCTCCAGGGATTCCCGTTGCAGTCGGTCACCGTCGGCCCGCCGCCGGAGAGCACGAAAAATTGCGGGTTCATCAAAGCTTGATGCACCAATGCATCCCGCGAGGCCGAACCGCCTGAGACCATTTCCTTTAAGCCGGAATCCTCAAAGGCCTGCTTCAATTCTCCATTGATCGGTCCGAGCAGCATGGTGATGGTAGCCCCGACGATTTCCAGATGACTGAATTCCTCTGCCGCAATGTCCATCAGCATGTCATACAGCTTGGGATAGGGCTGACGGGCAGAGAAGGCTTGCACGAAATATTGCATGGCAGCTTTTAATTCCCCATTGCCGCCGCCGAACTGTTCCAGCAGCAGGCGTGCGAATTTTGGGTCGGGTTTGGATACACGGGCGTTGAACTGTAATTCTTTAACGTGGTGAAACATAAACTCAGACTCCTGTGATTTGGCTAGAGGTACTTAGTGGGTTGCCGGGTTTAGAAGAGTTCGATGAAATTGGCCGGCTTTTTCGATGACGCGATTCCGATCGCGGTTGTACCGCTTTCCAGCAGAGATCAACCCCGGTAAGAACATACCTCAGAGAGGCTAGCGCGAGTCTGGCGGAAGTTCTGCCTGCCGCAGCGCCGGATCGGCTGCGAATTCCGCCTTCAGCAGTTCATCCCACGGACACGGGTCTGCTTGCATGCGATGGATGGCGGCTTGGATCTTGTCTCCGCCATCGTCGTACCGTACCCATACGATTCTGTAACGTGCCTTCCGACCCAGGTACAGGACGCCAATCACATCCCCACATCGCAAATCGGCCTCAATGCCGGATAGGAGGGCGCCATTGAAGCTGATGTCACGAACCTGCGCTTCTTGCAGAAAGCGCTGACCTCGGGTATCTACTCCCCAGACAGTCACTGAGAAGTTAGCGTGGGTGCGGGGTTCACTGCGGCGGTCAATTCGACGAAGGATTCCCATATCAGTTGTTTCACCCTATCGCCGTCTCCAGTAGGCGTAAAGATTACGTGGCGCGGTTACCCGGGCGAAAATTGCAGGCGAACTTCCACATGGGAACAGTTTCGAATCGGGTCGGGAAAGAAGGGGAAACGATTAAGCTCTGCTCATGATCGCAAGGTCAGTCCGCTCAGCAGTGCCTGCTGCTTGGCAATGAGTTCCCGCACGCCCTGCCGGGCGAAGCCCATCATGGTTGCCAACTGCGCATCATCGAACACCTGATGCTCCGCCGTGGCCTGCAGCTCGACCATCTTGCCGCCGGCGGTCATTACAAAATTCATATCAACATCAGCCCGCGAGTCCTCTTCGTAGCAGAGATCAAGCAGAACCTGGCCATCGACGGCTCCTACGCTGATGGCGGCAACAAAGTCTTTGAGCGGTACGGTTTTGAGCGTTCCTGCCTGGACCAGCTTTTCCAAAGCCAGACCCAGGGCAACGAATGCCCCGGTGATGGAAGCCGTTCGCGTGCCGCCATCGGCTTGGATGACATCGCAATCGATCCAGATCGTGCGCTCTCCCAGGCGCGCCAGATCCGTCACAGCCCTGAGCGAACGCCCAATGAGGCGCTGGATTTCGTGCGTTCTCCCGCTCGGCCGCCCCTTGGCCAGCTCGCGCGGCGTGCGCGTCAGGGTCGATCGCGGCAGCATGCTGTACTCGCTCGAGATCCATCCTTTGCCCGTATTTCTCATGAACGACGGCACTGCTTCGTCGATGGACGCGGTGCAGATGACGCGCGTGTTGCCGACCTCAATCAATACCGAGCCTTCGGCTGTGGTGATGAAGTCTGGCGTGATGGTGACCGGGCGCAACTGATCAGGAGAGCGATTATCGGAGCGATAGAACATCAGGCCGGATTGTAAATCATGGCGGGAAAGGTACTGGCCGCAAATCCTTAGCCCCTGGTCCCTGATGCTATTTCGGTTGGTTTTCCGCTTCCGGTATCCTTCGCCGCAATCTCAAATAGACGCGACTACTGTCCGGCCTGCAACTGGGAAGCGAGTTGGTCGACGGCGGCTACCTCGTAGAACGAGGACAGATCCGCATGCCCCGCGAGCGTTTCTCGTTCCTTGCCGTCGATGAGAATCTTCACTCGCAGAATATTCGGAGTATTCGCGCTAATGGTGTGAATCAGCGAAGCGATGGTGAGTTCTTCGACCAGCACGCCGGAGCGATGAGAGTCGGCGAACGCTCCATTCATATCGATCACAGCGACCCCGGGATCAACCAGGAATACGCTTCGTACTTCTGTGCCGGCCCCGATCACATGAGGCGAATTTTTTTCCAGATAAAGTGAGATGAGCGCCCGCGCCAACTCTTCCGCCCTCTGCTGGCGTCCGGAAGGCATGGGGATCTGTGCTGGCTGAGCGCGCAGCGTGCCATCCTCGTCTTGCGCTACGTAGAGCACAACTTTTTCGGTCGGACCCGTGACCGGCGGCGCTAGCGGACGTGTATCGACCGGGGCCACCGGGGTCGCAGCCACTGTCTTTCTCACATGCCAGGCGTAAATACTGAGTCCGAGCGCCGCTGCCAGCAGCACTGCCAATGCGATCTGGAGGTGACGGGGAATCATGGTTGCGGCTGCGCTCCTGTCAATTGATCTCTCAGCGATGCGATTGCGGTCGCCACTGCACTGGTGACGAGTTGCTGGTAGTCGGGAGCCATCACCTGATTCGCGTCCGCTCCTTGCGGAGCCACTTCCACCGCGATCGCGGGTCCGGTGATGTTGTTTAACGGACGCAACGGCGCCGCCACATTCTTGACCGGCAGTTGCCGTTTCTGTAATTCCCCGGCCACCGCGTTGGCTGTGCTCTGGCTTGGCGAAAGCCAATCGTGCTGGGCCGTAGTCCAGGAGCGAAAGGGGCCGTGGTCATCGGACCCGAAGGGCAGCATGGCGGTGAACACGCGGACGCCATGGCCGCTGGAGGCAGCATGCAGGGCGATATAGATCGCGGCGTGGTCCGCATTGGCGAAAATTGCCCGCTGGTCCAGGGGGAGATTCGCGTCAGAATCCCGTAGCACCACCGTGCTGATGCCTCGGCTCTGTAGTTCCTGGCGCAGGCTCCGTGCCAGCGCTAGCGTGACGTCCTTCTCGAGTAACGTGCTGCTCAGGCTCTCGCCGTGATCATCCCCGCCGTGACTAGCGTCGACCACAGCAAAGTAATGCGGAACTGCGGCAGGCAGAACATTGGCTGGTGCCGCATTTGCCGCCGGCGTGTTTTGGGCTGCAGTTTGCGGGCTGGGGGGCGCTGGGATTGGGGCACTGCCGGCTTGCGGAGTCGGCGTGGCGGCCACCGTGATGCTCCGGCCATCGTTGGAGAAACTCGCCATTACCGGAATCGACGTTTTCACGGTTACCACGGCGGAGCCGTTGCTCTCGCTGTAGCTGGCCGAAGGAATCGCCTTGCTGCCGAACGTCAATGTGGGCGAAGCCGGTCCCACCAGAGGTTCGCGCCGGAAGGTCATGTGCAGTGCTCCCGGCTCATTCGCAATCGAAGGATTCACCGGAGCCGAGAAATGGAATAGCAGTCGCGGCGGATCATCGCTCGCCAGCGATGCGGTGAAATGCGTGGCCACGCTTCCGATGAACAAGCGATCGGAGAGTTCGTGAAGCGTAACCGGCCCGCCCAGAATGCGCGGAAGCAGGGAATTGAGTGCACCCACGGGGACCAGTCCGCGTTTGTTCTCTAAGAAAAACTTGCCACCCAGGTCGGCGTCGCGTCCCATGACCTGGGCGTGATTCGCTCCTGCTGTGAAGTTGGCTTCGACATTGTTATAACGAAGCCGCCAGCGTGTCCCATCGGCTTTACCGCTGACCCTACCGAGAGGTTCCAGCACTTCCAGCAGACCCACATAGTCACGCCCTTCACGCTGCACAATAGGCACAGAATAGTTCGCGGCAACGGAATAGACGGAAAGATGCTTTTCCGCGGGAGCACCGGAAACCAAAATCGCGGACGCCAGAATCAGGGCGATGAAAGTTGCGCCGGCACTACGCCAGTCATTCCGGGAGCTATTCGCTCCGGGACCCCGATCCCGCCTGTGCGTGCCAGCAGCCAATCTCTCGACCGCCTAATCGAGCGCGTAAGCGGTTAGTCCGCTCAGCAGCTTGGGATAGAAGTCGGTAGACTTCTGCGGCATCACTTCTCCGGCCAAGGCCACGTCCCGCACTTTCTGCACCGGGCAAGCATTCATCAGAAAGGCCAGATTCGCCTTGCCCTGCCGGATCTGCAGGATCGCCTCCGAGGCCTCGCGCAGATACGAAAGATTCTGCTGGTTGCGAATGGATTCCTCCGACAGCTTCAGCACTCCTTCTAGCAGGCATTTGTGCAATTGCACTACATCCAGCGATCGCTGCCGCGCCGAAAGCCCCTCGAGGTATTTCGCCCCGGCAGGTTTGGGAGAGTGCAAGAGCAGAGCACGATCCGCTGCCAGCGCTAGCAGCGCGGTGACGCTGCGCCCTTTCTCCTGCAACAGCGCCGTAGCTCGGGCGCTGTCCATGCCCGGCTCAACTTCCTCCACCTCAAATAGCTGGCTGCTCGAGTTCTTGAACTCGTCGAACGAGAACGACTGCAGGGAATGCACTACCCGATGCGTGGGCAGAACCAGCAATCCCGGATCGTTCATGTTGACAAACGTCATCATGACAAATTCGTACGCAGCCTCCGGATCGCGCGCCGGGGCCTTCTCCCTGCATTCGTTGCGAAAGTTCAGCGCCGTTTCGTAGCGGTGGTGTCCATCGGCGATGACTAATTTTTTGTCTCGCATCTTTTCCCGCACCGCATTTACCACGTGCGGATCCGAAAACTGCCAAACCCGGTGGGCGACTCCATATTCATCGGTGAGGTCGATGGCCGGCTCATTGGGTGTCGCCAGCAGGGCATCGACTTCGCCGGAATCCTCATAGAGCAGAAACAGTTGCTCATAGTGCGTGCGTGTGGCCCTGAGCAGGTCAAGCCGGTCCGCCTTGGGCTTTGCCAGCGTCTGCTCGTGCCGGTAGACCACGTGAGCCGAATAATCCTCGACCCGGCCCAACGCGATGAATCCGCGCCGTTCAAACGTTTTCCCGGAGGGAGCCTTGAAGCTCTGCGAATACGCGTAGATCGAGGGTTCGGAATCCTGCTGCAGAATGCCTTCTTGCCGCCATTGGCGGCCGAACGCGGCGGCACGTGTGTATACGTTCTCTACCGTATTGTCGGCCTGTTCGCGCCGTCCCAGTATGACCCTAACCAGGTTGTACGGGCTGGCAGCGTAGTACTTTTCCTGCATGGCAGGAGTGATCTTGTCATAGGGTTGAGTCACGACCTGCGACGCGGAAACTCGTTGCAGGTTGTAGCGAAGCGCATGAAATGGACGTATGTCAGCCATGAGTTTTAGTTGGAGACCTTTGATTGTAACAAGATAGCGGTGGACCCCGGAGAGGGCCGTGGGACGCGCCTTTCGCGGCAGTCGAGTCGTTGCTGAAATGGTGGGACTTTGTCTCCATTATTTGACAAAAAGCCTGCTGCCCCTGCTGCCAGCTGTGCTAACATCCGCCGCATAGAGGTATTTATGGCCCGCGTGGCGTGCCGCCGGTCATCGAGCCCGAAGGCGCAAGATCGACGTAGCTCCTCGGTTCATTCTAGGGACCCGATTCCAACCGTGCGAAAAAATCCGTTTTCCCCTTGTTTGCTTCTTCTGGCCTTCTTCGCTTTCGTCTGCCTCAGTTTCACAGCTATGGGCCAGACAACGGACGTCAACGACGTCCACGTTCAACCTCGCGAAGTAGAGAAGCCGAAAGAATCCCCCAAACCCGATCCGGTCTCGACCGCCAATGGCCTGAGCGCGCGCGTGCGTCCGCTCAAGGTGGATGTCGACCTGGTCCTGGTGCCGGTCACGATCACCGATCCCATGAATCGGCTGGTCACTGGCCTGGACAAAGATAATTTCCAGCTGTTCGAAGGCAATGCGTCGCAGCAAATCCGCACCTTCTCCGCCGAGGATGCACCGGTATCCCTGGGCGTGATCTTCGATTCCAGCGGCAGCATGAACACGAAGATGGATCGTGCCAAAGAAGCGGTGATCGAGTTCTTCAAGACAGCCAACCCGCAAGACGAATTCTTCATGATCACCTTTAATGACGAACCGGATGAGATTGTCGACTTCACGAACTCGGTGGACGACATCCAAAACCGCCTGGTGTTCGCGGTACCTCGCAAGCGCACCGCCCTGCTCGACGCAATCTACATGGGCATCAGCAAAATGCGCCATGCCAAGTACCCCAAAAAGGCGTTGCTGATCATCTCCGACGGGGGCGACAATCACAGCCGCTACACGGAAAATGAAATCAAGTCGCTGGTCAAGGAAGCCGACGTGATGATCTATGCCATCGGCATTTACGATCGCTACGCTTCCGCGGTGGAGGAGCGGCTGGGTCCGCAGTTGCTCAGCGACATCACGGAGCTGACGGGCGGCCGCGCCTTCACCATCGACAATCCCAACGACCTGGGCGATGTCGCCACGAAAATTGGCGTCGAGTTGCGCAACCAATACGTCCTCGGATACCGTCCCAGCAAAGTAGTGCGCGATGGCAAATGGCGTAAGATAAAAGTGAAGCTGCTGCCACCGAAAGGATTGCCGCCTCTCAAGGTGTATGCGAGGACTGGATACTACGCTCCTGCCGAATAGGGCCCCCAGGGTTCTCTGGTTTCTTTTTTGTTTCCTCTGGTCGGCGGCCGCCGTTTCGCAAGCGCCGTCTTCGGACCAGCCGAAGCCCGCGCCCCCAGCCGCCTCCGACAAATCTCCGGCCGCGGACCAACAGGATAATCAGGAAAACCAGCTCAACGACGAGGGCGTCTTCGTCTTCAAAAAAGACGTGGACGAGGTCATGCTGCATGCCACCGTCATTGACGACCATCAGCACATCATTACCAATCTCGATAAAGGTGCATTCACGGTTTACGAAGATGGGAAGCCACAGAACATCATCTCTTTCCATCACGTAGATATCCCGGTCGCGATGGGGATCCTCATTGATAATTCCGGCTCCATGCGCGAGAAGCGGGCGAAGGTGAATCAGGCTGCCCTGAATCTGGTGCGCTCCAGCAATCCTAAAGACGAAGTGTTTGTCGTCAACTTCAACGACGAGCAGTATCTCGATCAGGATTTCACCAACAACCTGCTGAAGCTCAAAGAAGCGCTGGACAAGATCGATGCCCGGGGCGGCACGGCTCTGTATGACGCGGTCGTGGCCTCGGCCGAGCATCTCAAGCAAAACGGCCGTCTGGAAAAGAAGGTCTTGTTCGTAGTGACCGATGGCGAAGATAACGCCAGCAGTGAAACCCTGGAGCGTGCTGTGAAACAGCTACAGCAGGAGAACAGTCCAACCATTTACGCCATCGGTATCCTGGGAGACGAGGAGCATCCACGCCGCGCCAAGAAGGCTCTCGAGATTCTATGCGAGCGCACCGGGGGCATCGCTTTCTTCCCCAAGACGCTGGACGAGGTGGATGCGATCAGCCGCACCATCGCCAACGATATTCGCAACCAATACGCCATCGGCTACAAGCCCACTACTCCGAAAGGCGCGGGCGGATTTCGACAGGTGCGCGTAGATGCCAAAGCCAAAGGCCACGGCAAGTTGATGGTACGCACCAAGAGCGGCTACTACGCTGGCGCGCAAACCGCCTCGACCGGCACAAAGTAAATCTTTTTTAGTTTCCGCTCTGTAGAGACATAGCTAGCTACGTCTCTACTACTCCGGGCTCGGGGTCACTTGCCCTCGAGCATTTGGGCGGCGGAGTCAATCAGGGCGGCCTCATCCTGAAGCGCCTTTCCTACGCGAAAGATTTCCTGCTCCGCCTCGGAATATCTTTTTTGCTCGATCCCTTCCCGCACTCCCGGAACCGTCTTCACCCCGTACCCGCTATAAACCCCGGGAGCGTAGAGCAGGTGCTTGAACCATGGCCGCCGCGGCAATCCTGCATCGTTGGTCAGCGTGCGCTCGCTCTCGATCAGCTTTGCGTTCAGCGCCGCCAATTGCGATGACTCACTTTCACTCAGAGCACTTTGCTTCGCGGACAGGGCCTTCCGATAACGTTCCGCACTCCGAGCCAGAGCCTCTCCCGCGTTCTCCATGGGCGCAAAATTCAGATGCGGCGGCATCTCTTGCCGCGGTGGCGCAACCGTGGGCTTTCGCGGATCGAAAGTCGCCCTGAACACTCCTTCGTCCAACTCCTGATTGCGCTCGCGAATTTCGTCCTGCTTGTCTTTCAAGAGCTTTTGCAGATCGCGGGTATATTTCTGGATGGTGTCCGCGAAATCGACGAAGTCAAAGGGCAACACCTCGGCATCGGCCAGCCGCATGACCGCCGTGCCCACGGTCTGGGAGAGGGCCCGCCCGTAGACAAAGTCGTTGTCGGAAAAATGCGTGTACCAGAAGAAATCGTCGTATATCGAGTGATAGATGCCCTGCTCAGTCTCGCCCTCATAGGCCATATCCAGGGTGGCGATGCCAAGATGATCGAGAAATCCGGTAAAATCCGTGCCTGACCCCAGGGCACTAATTCGCAGATCGGCGCGCTGGCGAATTTCTTTCCGGTCATCGGAGGAAGCGTCCGCGATATCCGACAAGCGCTTGCGCTCCCATACCGACATCTTGGTTTCAGGATCTGCGATATCCTTGGCCACGCCGTTGATGAATTGCTCGAGAGTGTGCGAGCCGCCCATGTTCAGCAACCCGCGGTCATTCCCGTCGGTATTGATGTAAACCGCCGTATGCTGGCGTAACTCGTCGGCATGTGCTTCAACCCATTCGGTGGACCCGAGCAGCATCGGCTCTTCGCCGTCCCATGCCGCATAAATGATCGTGCGCCGCGGCTTCCAGCCTTGCTTCAGCAGCAACCCGAAAGCCCGCGCCTCTTCCAGCAGCGGAGCCTGCCCGGAAACCGGATCCTCCGCCCCATTCACCCAGGCATCATGATGATTGCCGCGAATGACCCACTCGTCGGGTGCTTCACTGCCCGGAATTTTCGCGATCACGTCGTACACCGGCTTGATGTCCCAATTGAACGCCAGCTTCAAATGCACTTTCGCAGCACCCGGGCCAATGTGATAAGGAATGGCCAGCGTCCCGCGCCATTCCTCCGGCGCCATGGGCCCTCGCAGAGCAGCCAGCAGAGGCTGCGCGTCACCGTAGGAGATCGGCAGTACCGGAATACTTGCGATGCTCTTGGCTTCTTTCACCGCGAGCCGCTTGGCGTCCGCAGTAGCGCCGACCCCCGGAGTAAGCGGATCTCCCGGACTATTGGAAGCAAAATCCATGACGCTCCCGCGCTGCACTCCCTCCGGATTCCGCATCGGCCCAGCCGGAAAAACGTTGTCCACCGTATATCCGTCGTCATGGGGCTCGGAATAAATCAGGCATCCAATCGCCCCGTGTTCCGCCGCAACCTTTGGCTTCACTCCACGCCACGAGTGGTAATACTTCGCGATCACGATGGCGCCCTTCACGGAAACACCAAGGCGCTCGAGCTTTTCGTAATCTTCGGGCAGCCCATAGTTCACGAACACCAGGGGTGCGGTGACGTCGCCATCGGGCGAATACGCGTTGTAGGTGGGAAGCTGTTCCGCTTTCTGATTCGAGGTTGGGTCCACGGCGAGAGCCGGTTCCTCCAGCTTGGCCGTGAACTTCGTCGGTTCCGTCATCTCCAGCAGGCGTACTTTCGGCGTGGGGAAAAGGACATTAAAGGTCTCGATGTGTGCATCCAGCCCCCACTCCTTAAAGCGCGCCAGGATCCACTCGGCGTTGTCCTTGTCGTAAGGCGATCCCACGTGATGGGGCCGCGCACTCATCCGCTTCATGTACTCGCGCAGATTAGCCGGATCGGGTATGTCGCGAAACTTGTTTTCCCAGTCGCGCTCGGTCTGGCTGGACCGGGGAGCATACCCCACGAAGGAAGGTTCATCAGCGGCAAGAGTCAAAGGTGACGCATTAAGAGCACAGATCAGCAGCAAAGCGGCGAATCGTCGCATGCAATCCCTTTCCAAATGGAATGCTCGGCATTATAGCTGTAGGGGAAGAGCGAGGCAGATGCAGCCACATAGGGACAGTCTCTCAGGGTGTCGAGTCGAGCGAAGCTCGACTGGGCGCTCCAACCACCACTATGGCCGGACTGCAAACTGAATGCTGACTTCGATCGTGCTGGTCGTCGCTGACGGAGAATAGATCCACTCCCTCACGGCCTTCTCCGCGGCCTCGGCGAGAATCGGGTTGCCCCCGATCACCTGTACCGACTGAACCGATCCTTTTGCTGATACCGTGAGCGACAGGCGCACCGTACCCTCGATGCCGCGGTGCTGCAGTTCTTTCGGATATTCGGGTTCAACTCGTTTCAGCAGAATTCTTTCGCCTCTGGAGGACTCCGGGGCCACAGCCAGCACCTTGACGCCGTCGGTATTGGCGCTGCCACTCACATATCCGATTGCGCCGCGAGTGTGCGCGACATAGGAAACCATTTCCTCATCCGAATTCACTTCCCGGGGCATTGAGCCCTTTCCCGTGAACACAACGCCGTGGTAGTAGGTTCTGATCTCCTCGCTGTCGCGATCCAGGAATTGCCTGGAGAAGGCATCGTGCAACGATCCCCGCTTCTGCAGCACCGGTTCGACCACGGACCCATCCTTCAGCTTCCTGGTTTGCAGCAGGTAAATGCGCCTTAGTTCCGCCATGGAAATAAAGTCAGTGGTCACTGAGGAATTCGCAATCACCTTGACCTCGCTCCCCGCAACTCGCGCGAGGGAGACGATCTGCAGTCCCGCAATGATCAAGACCTGGAACGCTTTCATCGACTTTGTCATTTCTGGGTCTCCCCGGCCTCAAAAATGAAACCCTGTCCTTAGCACCAGGGCATGCGTATTTCTGTTGAAGCCGGTTGGATTTTCCTGCGGGTAGAATCCTGCCGGGTATCCGGTTTTGGCGTAACCATCCATGAAATGCCCTTCAATCTTCAGATCCCAGTACCGGTTCAGGTCCAGTCGAGCGCTGATCACCTTGTCGTAAATATGATTTCTGGGTTGGCTCGTGTCGGTGAGGTTCGGCTCTCCCAGCTGGGACAGTTTGCCGCCATACACATCGGTTATGGTGTAGTGCGAATAGTACGATCCCAGTTTCAATTTCTTGCTGATCCGGCAGGTGCCGGACACGTACCATGCCCGCATGTCCGTTATGTTTGCGGAGCTTGCATTCAGGATGAGTTGATCCCTCAAGTAACGGCGATATTCTGCATCGAAGCTGAAGCGGGAGATTTCGTACTGCGCGTAGAACTGGTGGGTCCAGTCTTGTCGGGACGATTCGAAGTATGGTTGCAGACCTCTGCTCGCATCCCATGGAATCACCGAGGTGCCCTGGGCGGAAATGTCCTGATTCATGCGCGAGACGCCTACCAGGAACCGGCGCAGCGGAGTATTCCAGCGCAGATCGCCTCCGTACTGCAGCCCCCCCATGTCGGTCAGGTAGGCGCTCCACTGCCGCAGCAGATAGGGATATCCGCTGTAGATGCTGTCGCTGCGATGTCCAACGTAGGCGGTGTACGCGAGGTCTCCCCACCGCCGTCCCAACGTGACCGAACCATAGACATCTCCACCGGCATGGGCAATGGTCGCGTCGCGGAGGTCCGCAGGGTAGACGCCTTGAGGCAGTAGGGCGAACACGTGAAGGAACTCTAAATCCTGAGAATCGTTATACAGCCCGAGCGTGGTCTTCACTTTTCCCGCGCGAATCCCGATCCAGTCGGCGAGCCGGTAATCGGCGACTGCCCAATCTAGCGATGGATGCCATTGTCCCAATTGCCCCAGATTGCGGTCGTACACTTGCGCTCCCACCCGGAACTTATCCGTGAGTTGCGATGACATGTTCAAGCCCGTGTCCGTCATCGCTCCGCTGCCCTGGCTGGTGTTCATCGTTAACCAGTTGTTGCGGTCCGTGTACACGAATCCCTGGGAGAAGAATCCATGCACCTGCACGGTGCGATTCGCTACTTTGAAGTCCTGTGCGATGCCCACCTGGGCCAGGCAAAGCCAGAGCACTGCCAAAATCCACCGGGGCATTAGTTTCCTCCAGAGATCCTCTGTCACAGCAATCGACGGAACGGGATTCAACTTGAGGCGCAAGCGCTTGCATTAGAGGACTTGAAGGATTCCTCCGATTGACGACCGCACCCGGTTGCCCTACCCTGTAGCGTGCTTTCGAAAATCTCGGAAATCCGCCGCCTGCGCGTTGCCGACGACATTACCCAGTTAGTCGGCGAGACTCCCATGTTGCAGTTGAAGCGCCTGGTCCCGCCCGATTCGGCTGACGTATTTGCCAAGCTCGAATACCTCAATCCCGGAGGCAGCGTGAAGGACCGCGCCGCCATTGGCATCATCCGGCGCGCGGAAAACGACGGGAAGCTTCGCCCCGGCGGCACCATCGTCGAAGCCACCGCCGGCAATACCGGCATCGGCCTGGCATTGATCGGCGTGAATCGCGGCTACAAAGTACGCCTTTTCGTTCCCGAGAATTTCTCTCAGGAGAAAGTCATCATCATGCGGGCCCTCGGCGCCGAGGTGACCCGC
>Ga0105240_10002118_pt1 | contig 32477 bp, 24 predicted proteins | sample KBSC54metaG_FD_80426 | JGI IMG/M metagenome (GOLD analysis project Ga0105240, IMG submission 80426) | Corn rhizosphere microbial communities from Kellogg Biological Station, Michigan, USA - KBS C5-4 metaG | ecosystem: Host-associated > Plants > Roots > Rhizosphere > Soil | place: Michigan, USA... | reverse complement strand
CACGAGCGTAACGCTTTCCACCTGCGGATACTTCAGGATCTCGCGCACAGCCAGACCGTCGCCTCCACCGAGCACCAGCACTCGTCGCGGTGCCGTAATAGCCGACAAGCCAGGGTGAATTAGCGCCTCATGATATCGGTATTCGTCACGCGAGCTGAATTGAAGGTGGCTGTTCAGAAAAAGCCGAATATCATCCTTGAACCGCGTCAACACAATGTGCTGATAGCGTGTGTCCCGCGCAAAAATGATTTCGTCCGCATAGATGTTGTCCTCTGCCGCCTGCGTTATGCGCTTTGCCTCAACGAGCCCAGTGCAAAGCGCAGCAAGCACAATGAAGCAGAAGACGCGCAGTACTGCAGTTCGTGCAAGCTGATTTGCAAAGATCCACGTGCTCCACAAAGCCACAGCCGCATTCAGAATCCCAAACAGCAAAGCCGACCGAACCAGACCGAGATGCGGCACCAGCAAGATAGGGAACAGCAGCGACGCCCCCAGCGCGCCCAGGTAGTCGAACGTCAAAACGTGCGCGACCACATCGCGAAAGTGATACTTGTCCCGAATGATGCGCATCAGCAGCGGAATCTCCAGCCCGACAAGCACGCCGATCACGATCACCAGCGCGTACATCAAGAACTGGAAACCCTGCGTATAGGCGAACGCTAGGAAGAGCAGCGCCGACGAGAAGCCTCCCACAACTCCCAGCAGAAGCTCGATCCACACAAATCGATACGCGAGACCGCGATCGATAAATCTAGAGAGCGCGCTGCCAATTCCCATCGCGAACAGATAGCAGCCGATAATCGTCGAAAACTGCAGCACGCTGTCACCAAGCAGGTAGCTGGCGAGCGTTCCGGCCACAAGCTCGTAGATGAGCCCGCAGGCGGCAATCAGAAGAACAGTGATAAAGAGAAGGATTCCCACTCTAGTGAACAGCCGCCGCGATAATGACACACAGACCAAGGGACATCGCGCCAAGCAGAATCGCCAGCGCTACGTTATGCTCCTGCACGATCTCCTTCCACAAGTTGTACGGCGTGATCTTATCCAGCACCAGGAAAGAACCAGCGAAAATCACAATCCCAATTGCTGCATACACAATCGCATTCACCACATTGTTGATCTGGATGCTCATTACTTGCCTCCCGTGTAGTGGTGGTAAGAACTGTAAACCGAACGATACGATCCCGGGTTATCGCGGACAGACTTCGGAACGTCTCGCACCTCGTCTATGCGGTTCATGCTCCAGCCCCGGTATTCTGCGAATCCCACCAGAGCCAGGACGAAAAGCCCGTACGCCAGGAAAAAGCTTCTTATCATTCCCCGTCCTCCGAACCCTTGAATGTATCCGTAATGCTCTCAACTGTACTTAGAAGGGAGCCGTCGCTCGGGGCGCTTCCGTAGTCGCTCTCGGCCCATCGGAGATGCTCAAAGTTGAGTGACCGCCACGTCATGAGCCCGGCCGGAAGCAGCAGCGCTAGCGCCGCTAGACCGAAGAAGCTCGCCTGGGGAACATCACGCTTTACCGTCACAGCGTAACGGACGAGCCCCCGGTTCGGATCGCTCTCCGGCTCGATACGAAGGTAGTAGTTGCCCGGTGGAACGCTGGGAATCGTCACGGTGTTTGTTGTTCCGCCTTCCGACCAAGACCCATCCGAATCGTACCCGTGGTAGTAGCTAACCTCTCTGCCGAAATCGTACGCATGGCCCGTATCCTGGTCGATTAACGCATAGTTCAGATAAATCCAGTCGTTATCCACGCTGGCATTCGTCGTAAGTTCAACGTCCGATGTGCGGCCTTTCAGTTGAAACACGTCCGTCACGAACGACCCTTCGCCGCCTGCGCCCGTGTTGAACTCAAACGTCTGCTCAAATACCTGCTCGTCACTTTCCATCCAGTAAGCGCCGACAGCCACTGCCAGCAGAGCAATCAGAAACACACCCGTGAGTGCCCATACTTTCTTCACGTTCGAACTCATCGGAGAAGGCTGGTTCTCGTAGACTCCGATTGGGGCTGGCGCCTCACCTTGCAGTTTGAATGTCTTCCAGATATCGCGGCCCGCAATATACTCGCCGATCGACCACGTCACCTCTTCTCCGCTGCCTTCACTGGAAATAACCCGCGGCGGCGAGATGAAGTCCGAAACCCGCGCAATCTCTCCGACACGTATCTGCCACGGAAATTCGCCTAGAACAAATGCAGTTGCTGCGTCAACCGTCTGGAAGTGCCTATATGTCTCGCCGAGATACTTCAACGTCGCGCCGCCTGCGCTCAGCTCCGGCAGCGCCCGCAGAATGCTGACGTCGTTCCAATGACCGTCGTACTCAGTAAGGTAGCGGAATCCCTTTGTCGGGTTGAACAGCACGTACTCATGCCAGCTGTACGAAATGCCTTCCACCTGAATGGTGCGGCGCTGAAACCCGATAGCCTCGTACAGAACTCCTCGGATGCTCCCGCGCGAGCCAAGCGGTATAAGTGGCGGATCCTCGTCCGTGGACGCATGAAACTGCTGCAGAATTCTAAGCGCGGGATCCTGCGCATCCAGCACAGAGTGGCAGCTCTCGCAAATGACTGTAACGGCATTCCCGAACGACCGCACAGTCAAAGTCGCGCCACAACCGGGGCAGTTCAGCGATTTAACTTGCGGTGCTCCCGCCGGCGCGGGCCCACTCGTGCTCACGACCATCCCTCAAAACTGCGCAGGTTCTTCAGCTTCAGATCTTCGAATTCCACCGACTCACCGAGAAACAACAGCGGGGGATCTTCACTGTAGTCAATTGTCGCGAACTTCTCAGATTGCGACATCAGGTCCACAAACACCACGTCGGACTTGTCCCAATACTGAAACGGCAGCTCTCCTTCAACTCCGCAGTAATGAGCCTTCGTGATTGTACTGACAACGTATGCCTGTCCATTCCACGTGTACTGCTGGCCAATCTTGCACTCGCGCGGCAGCGTTTGCCCTTGTGCGGCAAACGTGACCGCATAGTTCAACTGCGCATCCGATAGCCATCCGCTTGCGCCATCATTCGTCACGAAGTGCCATTCGTTCCAGTTACCCTGGTCGTACTCGTAGATGATCCGACCCATCACCACAAACGAGCGTTTGCGAAAGATCCCTTCCGCCCCAAGCTGAACTGGAGAACTGCTCGGAGGCAGGTCCGCTACTTTGCCCACCTTCTCAAGATTCAAGTCAGTCCTGATCAAAATGGACTTGCAAAACTCGCAGACCGTCTGCACGCTGCCCGACCAGCGAAACACAACCTTTGCGCCGCAGTTCGGGCAGTTGGCGGTCGGCTGCGTCATTGCTGCTCCACGGCGACATTAGCTTCTTCAGTGGAAGTGATCAGATTCGAGTAGTCTCGCTCAATGCAGCTCACGCGCACTGAGGTTGCCAGCAACCTGCTCGCTAATTGCGATTCGAAATCCCACCGACCGCGCGGCACGCAACAAAACAAATTCAGGCAAAGTGACCCGAACTCAGGAAACGTGTGACAGGTCAGGTGTGACTCCGAGAGCAAGCAGAGCCCGGTGATCCCTCCACCGCCTGAAAACTGGTGCCATTGCGCCTCCCCAACCGTTCGAAGCCCGAGGTCCGCAATGATCTGAGCGAACAGGCTGCGCAGGCGCGGCAGATCGCGAAGTGCCTCCGCACTGCACCCCTGTGCATCGACGATCCACTCAGTTCCATTCATAGATGTCCGGTACTACTGCTGGGCGTGGCCGCATTCGGGACAAAACTTGCTTGCCCTCGAGATTTGTTTCCCGCAGCTGATGCAGAACTTCGTTTCTGCGGCCGCTGCAGGCGCGATCGGACCGCCGGCGTCAGGCTGCGGCGAGTTCGGCCGCATCGCGTCCATCATCGCTTGCCCCATTGCGACTCCCGCTCCTAGTCCTGCGCCCACACCCGCCGCTCCTCCGCCCTCGTTCGCCGCTGCAATCGGGATCGACTGCGCTACCTCGAACTGCGTATAGCGCCCCACGTCACCCACCATGTTCATACCGATCCGTTGGTCGAGGATCTTCTGCAGTTCATCCGGAAGCGAGAGGTTCTCTACCACGAAGCCATCGAGCATCAGTCCATATTCGGCAAACCCGGGCTTCAACGATGCAAGAAGCTTGTCTGCCAGTGCCACCTGGTTTGCCGCCATGTCCAGAAACGGTACCTGGCTGTTGGCAAACGTGTCTGTCATCCGGCCAACGATCGTGTTCCGCAGTTGCCCTTCCAACTCCGGCACCGTATACAGATCGCGCGTGCCGCTGATCTTCGAGTAGAAGGTTTTCGGATCGACGATGTGATACGTGTAGATTCCGAACGCCCGAATCCTGACCGCGCCAAATTCCTTGTCGCGAATGGTGATCGGGTTCGGCGTACCCCAGCGCTGGTTCGTCTGAAGTCGCGTAGAGAAGAAGTAGACGTCCGACTTGAATGGCGATTTGAACGCCTTATCCCAATTCATCAGGTAAGTCAAAATCGGTAGCGTCTGCGTATTCAGCGTGTAGAGGCCGGGCGCGAACACATCGGCCACTCGACCTTCGTTCACAAACACAGCCATCTGCGACTCGCGAACCGTAAGTTTGCCGCCGTTCTGAATTTCTCGATCCTGCATGGGATAGCGGTAAGCAAGTATCCCGTCGTCAGGCTCTACCCACTCGATGACATCAATGAACTGTTTAGCTAAGAAGTCGCGAAGGCTCATGTGAACGCTCCTTCAATTCACTTGCATGTTCCGGTTGAGGGCATCCTAGGGCCTCGGATGGCCTATGTCAACAACTACCGATATTGCTGATCTGTAAATAGTTATTGCAAATCGCGAAGCTTTGGGGAGGCCTCTGCCAATACGCGCTCCACACGGCTCTTCGTCATCGCGTTGGTGACTCGAGCCAGCTCTTTCTCTCGGGAAACAAGACGCGTGCCAGCATCTGTCGAGCTACTCTGCTTCATCAAAGCGCTCAGAGGTTCTGATGAGAAGAAGAGACTTCCTCTCCGCCACCATCCCGGTTTTGAGCTTAGTCGGGTTCGGACAGCGGTACGCGTCTGCAGCAACAATCTCCAGAAGCATCCTCGAATTCGGAGCGAAACCCGACGGCAAAACCCTGAATACGCAAGCCATTCAGCGCACCATCGACACCATATCCCAGACCGGCGGCACCGTATTGGTACCGGCAGGCGTCTTCCTCACGGGTCTGATCGAATTGAAGAGCAAGGTGACGCTCAGCCTTGCCGAAGGCAGCACGCTGCTCGGCAGCACTTCAATCGACGACTACAAGTTCGATTCCGGCTCTTCCGCGCACAATGGTCCCAACCCTCGGCATCTGATCTTCGCAATGAACGCCGAAGATGTCAGCATCTCCGGCGCCGGAACGATCGACGGACAAGGCCCGAGCTTTTGGGAGCCTTTAGACAAGCCCCCCTCTCTTGATGACCAACCATGGGCCGGAGTCGCATCGCACGATCTGATGCCGAAAAAGGGTGGCCGCCCCAGCCCGTTGCTGCTCTTCGTCAACTGCCGCCGCCTCACCATTCAGGATCTACACATCCAGAACTCGCCGGGATGGACCCTGCACACAATCAACTGCGACAACGTCGACATTCACGGAATCTCGATCAAGAATCCCGTCAACGGGCCCAACACCGACGGAATCGACGTCACCGGCTCTCAGAACGTCACCATCTCAAATTGCTCCATCGAAACCGGCGATGACGCGATCTGCCTGAAAAGCCAGAACCCCTTTGGACCCGAGCCTCGCCTCGTGAAGAACATCTCCGTGACCAACTGTCATCTCTCCACCTGTTGTAACGGATTCAAAATCGGAACTGAAACCGAAGGAGGCTTCGAGAACATCACGTTCTCAGATTCCGTCGTATTCAACAACGACGTTCCGTACAAACAGCGCGTCATTGCAGGCGTGGCACTGGAAATAGTGGATGGTGGCTGGATCGACGGCGTGATTGTGAAGAACATCCAGATGCAGCGATCGCGCACGCCGATCTTCATTCGCCTTGGAAACCGCAAACGGGTTCACAATTACCCGCAGCACGGCATCCGCAACATCCAAATCGACAATGTCCAGGCCAGCGAAGCCCTTGTTCCGAGTTCCATTACCGGCCTGCCAGGAATGGAAGTCCGCGATGCCACGCTATCGCACCTAAGCCTGCAAAATGCCATCCAGGGCCGCCCCGACTGGGCAAAGCGCCCAGTACCGGAAAAGGAGACCGCGTATCCCGAGTCTAGGATGTTCGGAATGCTGCCCGCATCAGGACTCTACGTCCGGCATGCCCGTGGACTGCGGCTCGACGACCTGACGTTCACCGCGCCTCCTGGAGAGAGCCGGCCCACTCTCATCTTTGATGATGTAGTCGGCGCGCGCTTGTCAGAAATCAAGAGCTCACCAATCAGCGGCGGAATGCCAGTTCTGCTGCAAAGTAACTCGAGCGACGTACAGATCCTGAAGCAAGCCGGCTAGCTCATCCAAGGATTCGTTCGTCGCCCTGAGTATCCCTTATCTTGTCTTTTCTACGGCCCCATGCTGTCGGGCGTGCACGCATTCACGGTCGAAGCCGCTGGCGGCGCCGGAGGTGTCGCCCATGGCGCCGCATTGAAGTCGAAGAAATCCAGCAGGCTCGGCTGCGCGGCATCACGGTTGGTCAAGTGCGCAGAAGGGCCAATAAATCGGTTCTCGACAAACTTGATGATCGCCGTGTGGTCCATCGGTATGTGTGAGACATAGTGCTTCCGCGTAAACGGAGAGATCACCATGTTCGGCACTCGGAACCCGATCTGAGCACCGAATCCCTGCATCGCAGGAGCATCCGCAGGATTCGTACCGGGATCTTTCGCGTAGAGGTCACAATGCAAATCTCCCGCAGCAGCCGGCGCGCACGGGAAATAGGCCGGATTCGTATCCGGATTCACAGCGATCGAAGAAATGTCCGGTATGCTCCCCATCGAAGCCGACGTCAGGTCATTCGAGTGGCCCGGCACCGGAGGCACATGATCGTACGGCCCACCACCTTCGTCGTAGCTGAGGAAGAACACCGAGTCCTTCCATGATGAGCTGCCCATAAAAGCGTTGACGACCTTGGCGACTTCTGTTTGCCCGGCTGTGACAGGCTGCCCGGATCCGGGATGTTCGTCATCTTTTCCGTAGCCCGCCTCAATAAAAGCGAAGCTCGGCAATGTTCCATTGTTCAAATCAGTGTAGTACTGGTCGAGAGGCGCGACGTGCGTCGGATCGATACAGAAAGAGTTCGTCTTATCGCCGACAACGCTCGACGGCTGCGCGGGTGGAACGCAATTTCCGGCCTGAGCATTGAGAAAGCGATACGAGTATGTCAGGTTTGAGAAGTGCGTTGCAGGGTAGTAGACATTACCACCAGTGCCGAGACAGTCATCGTCACTCAGGCAATACCCCTGGGTGACGGTGTAGTAGATCTTCCACGAGACGTGCGCCTGATCCAGTTCCTGAAAGATGTTGTTGATGTTGAGCTGCGGCAGATGGTCGTCACCGCCCGGATCATGCACCAGGCCCTGCGAAGTGCCACCCGTGAACGTCACCAGTCGGTTAGGAACGCTCTTGCTCGCCATCGGCGAAAACCAGCGGTCGGAAATCGCGAACTGCGATGCCATGTAGTAGTAGTAGTTCAGGATGTCCTGGTCGTAATAGCCCATCGCGCGGCGGCCGGTCAGATCAGTGAACGAGCCAGAGCACTTCCCGGTAGAGCAGCTCTTCGCAAAGCCCTCTGCCGTGTGGACAAAACCATCCATATTGATCGGCCGCGTATCCAGGAAGTTGTACCGGTTCACATCGCCGTAGCTGGACAACCAGTCAGATGAATCGTCGTCGATGCAGGTGCTCTTCAGTTTGAAGAGCGAGTACGCAGTTTTTTCATCGTCCAGATTGCTGATCGTGGTCAGCTTGTCATCAATGCCGTCGACGAGATACTGAACTCCGTCATCTCCCTTGTCATAGTGATTCGCCGCTCGATAGGGATTAAGCATGCCGAAGTAGTTATCAAAAGAATGGTTCTCCTGCAGCATGAAGATCACATGGTCAATCGACTGCACGCTGCCTGTCGCGTTCACCGTCACTGACGCAGATGCGGTCGTGGTACCACCCGCTCCTGTCGCCGTCGCCGTATACGCCGCTGTCGCCGCCGGAGTAACAGCCTGAGTTCCTCCGGTCGCTTGCAGGTTGTACTTGCTCCCGTCAGATCCCGTCACCACGACCGTCGCCGCGTTAGCAGCCACAACCGTCAGGGTCGATGAATTGCCTTTCGTAATCGTCGTCGGATTCGCTGTGATCGAGACAGTAGGTGCGGGAGTTGAAGTAATCGTAACGGTGGTCTGCGCCGACGCTGTACCTCCCGGCCCCGTCGCTGACGCAGTGTAGGTAGTCGTAGACGCCGGGCTTACAAGCTGCGTACCCCCAGCTGCATTGTTGTTGAAGTTATAGCTCGAGCCGTCCGACCCCGTCAGCGTAACCGTTGTAGCGTTCACTGCCGTCACTGAAATCGTCGAAGACTGACCCGCTGCGATCGATGTGGGATTCGCCGTAATCTGAATCGTAGGCGCCGGATTCGTTGTCACCGTCACAGTCGCCGTCGCCGTTGCGCTCGTTCCATTCCCGTTGGCTGTAACGGTATAGGTGGTCGTGGCAGCAGGGCTAACCGCTTGCGTGCCTCCTGTCGCTCCCAAAGTGAATTTGCTTCCGTCAGAACCTGTCAGCGACACTCCCATAGCGTTCGTCGCCGTGACAGTGAGAATCGAAGAACCTCCTGCGGTGACCGAGGCAGGATTCGCGGCAATCGTAACTTTGGGCGTACCAGACCCGGCGCCAGACGATGAAACCGTAACGGTGGACGCCGCAGTCGCAGATCCCCCTGGGCCGCTCGCGCTCGCGGTGTACGTCGTGGTTGCCGTGGGCTTTACAGTCTGCGTTCCACCCGCCGCAGGCAGAGTGTACGAGCTGCCGTCAGAGCCGCTGATCGTAACCGTCTTAGCATTCGTAGCGGCCACCGTCAGCGTAGCCGATGTTCCAGCCGCAACCGTCGTCGGATTCGACGTGATGGTCACGGTTGGCAACGGCAGTGTTATCTTGCCGCTCACCCCTCCGCATCCGACCGCAACGAGCAACGCGGCCAGAGCACAGAATTTAATTGAAATCAGGCACCTAAGGTTATGAAGACGTTGTGGCGCAGGCAATGCGTTCCCCCTTCTGTCGCTCAACTAGGCTTTTTTTAGAACGATGTGCACACTGAACGGAAGACGCACCTACGGCCGCATCTCAGAGAAAGGTCATTCAGCACTTTTTCGCTGCTTGTGAGACATGGGCCCGCAACAGGCGTCCTACGGGCACGCTATCGAACTGGGATTCCAGCACTGGGCTCACTACTACTTAGAAGGCAAATGGCCGGAGTTAGATGCCTGTAGTGGCTCTCCCGCTACTAGCCAGTCGTCTTTATTTTTTTGATCGGACTTCCACTCGCGCGCCGACTATTCACCGATGCGGAAAATACCGGTGACCACCGGGCTATCCTTCTTACCCGGCACGCTTGCAAACGCTTTGATCATCAGCGCCGTCCCCTTCACCACAATAGGCGACCGATAGAGCGTTGCACCTTCCAGCGGTTGCGACCCGTCAACGGTGAAGTGAATCAAGGCTTCGGGAGTGCCGCACAGCAGCTTCACTTCTGTGTCAGACTTGAATATCCCTGGAGCCGGCTCGAACCTCGGCTCACAGCTTACGTTGCCGGCGCCCGAGCTCTGCCGGGCAAGTGCCGCAGCAACTGGAGTCGCCGTAGGTTGGATGCCGAGCATCACCGACCTCAGATAAGCACGCCGGAATTCGTGCGCCGGCCACCCCTGATAATCCTCGTTCCAATCCTTCAAAAGCGCCGCAACATCGTCAAAGGACTTCACGATTCCAGTACCGTGAGGCGGGCGCACCGCTGCAAGCAGCATATCGATTCGCGGCGTGTTCAACCGATCGTAGATCGAAATCTCAAACAGCCCCTCCGATCCAACAACCAGCGACACAGATCTACCGTGCTTCTCGAAATTCCGTCGAGATTGTTGCTGAGAACCGCGGGATAGCGTCCGAACCGCATACGAATAGCTGCCATCTGATAAAGCGGCGGCGAGTCCGGCGACCTCAACCTTGCCGTCTGCGTCAACAAGTGATGCAGCCTCGTCGCGCGCCACTGCGGAGTCTGATTGATTCGACGTAATATCAGAATCTTTCCTGACGAGCACCGCGTTCACGCGTGCTAACAGATCCGTAGCCATTGGCGATGGCTTCCGGTAAAGCGAAGGCACACGGAAACCACGATCACAGTCGCGTGAAGCAAAACACTCGTAAAGGATTCTCTGCCCGTCTGGCAGCAGAATTGTGACAGAATGACTCTTCGCTTCACCTATGGGCCGTAGAAGCGCGCCAGGTTGCACAGCCGATCCTTCCGATACTGCGTCGCCATTTCCCGCAATGCGCCACGAGCCAATTACGCGCCACACAACTCCAAACGAATTCATATCGAGAATCTGCTGAGACGACGCTGCCGTCGGAATGAGAAGCGCAGCAGCAACTAAGAGGCTGATGGACGTGATCTTACGACGCACCATCGAACTGTGTATTGGGCACAACTGGGCGGACTTGCGCATGGCTTAGGAACTAATTCTTACACCCTTTGATGCACTTAGCCACGGACGGCGACTCGAGCAGATCAAGCAACCGCAACGTAAGAAGGAGCCATCGAACCCTGTGTCACGCGGGTTCTCTGGAGAGTGTGTCTCAAAGGCACCCGTCGAATCCTGATGCAGGATCAGTAAAAGAATCTGAGTCGGTCCACCAATTTCGAGCTGGTCAGGACCTGTCGGGAAGCGACACGCAAACCCGCTTGAATTCCTTACCGGCCCTCACGCGGCGCATCCTGCCACGCCTTGCTGTCTTGTCTGCTCTCTGCTTTTTCAGCTGACGAAGCGTTCTTCCATTCCTTCTTTTTGATATAGGTGCTTGCGCATGTCCGAACTTCCTTGTACCTCGTCGCTCCCAACTATGTCTGCAGCTTCCAAATATAAGACAGCGGCTTCGCATACTCAGATGCTTTGCGCTTCGATTCTGTCAATTTTTTGTGCAGCTGTGACACCCGTGCCGGCGCAAACCCCAACTGCGGTGCCTGTTCTAACCTGGCGCTACGATCAGACCCATGCGGGACAGAACACCTCGGAGACGGCGCTCACCACCTCGAATGTGAACCCGGACTCGTTCGGGAAGCTCTTCTCCGTCAAGGTCGACAGCACCGTCTATCCGCAGCCCCTATATGTTCCCAACCTCAAAATGAGCGACGGCCAGACTCATAATGTACTTTTCATCGAAACATCAAATGACAGCATGTATGCATTCGACGCCGATTCAAATGGAGGCGCGAATGCCAATCCCATTTGGAAGGTGAGTCTCACAGCAACCGATCACGGAGCCGCTTCGGGCGCAACCGCGATCCCCTGGCAAGACACATCCTCCCCCGACGTTGCTCCAACCATCGGCATCACAGGCACGCCAGTCATCGACCCGACCACCAACACTATGTACGTCGTCAGCAACACCAAAGAGAACGGCAACTACTTCGCGCGCCTTCACGCCATCGATATCACCAGCGGCGCAGAACGCTCCGGCAGTCCCGTCGAGATCAAGGCAACTGTCGCCGGCACAGGCAATGGCAGCTCCGGCGGCCAGCTTTCATTCAGTCCTCTCTGGCAGAACCAGCGTCCAGCCCTCACCCTCTACAACGGCTATGTCTACATCGGCTTCGCAGCACACGGCGACAATGGACCATGGCACGGCTGGCTCTTCTCCTACAACGCCAGCACTCTTGCTCAGAATGCTGTCCTGTGCCTGAGCCCGAATTCCTATGGAGCAGGAATCTGGGCCTCTGGCGCTGGTATGCCGATCGATAGCGGCGCAACTGGCGGTCGCATGTTCATCGTCACCGGAAATGGTCCACGAACTTCGGCTCCCCCATTCGGCGCCAGCACCTCTTATGGCGAGAGCGTCGTCGCCTTCAGCCTCGCGAATGGCGGCATAACACCAATCGATGAATTCACCCCGTACAACTACCAGACACTGAACAACAGCGATTGGGACCTTGGAGCCGGCGGACTTCTGATGATCCCGGATCAGCAAGGTGCACACCCTCACGTCGCGGTCATCGCCGGCAAAGAAGGTCGCATCACCGTAGTCGATCGCGACAATCTAGGTGGCTTCGCCTCGGGTGCCTCCTCCAATACAAATGCACTGCAAGACATCTCCGGCCTCATCCCTCAGGCAAAAGGTTTTTGGTCCACTGCCGCTTACTGGAACGGAAATGTGTACATGTGGGCCGAGTACAACGTCCCCATGTTGTTCAAGATGAATACAGGCGTACTGGACGTCTCGCCGGACAGCAAATCAACCATCAACACCAACTGGCCAAGTCCCACATTTTCAATTTCGTCGAACGGTACACAGAATGGTATCGCCTGGGCCGTGCGAGCTGATCAGTTCAATACAAGCGGACCGGCCGTTCTGTACGCGTGGGATGCCAACGATCTCACCAAGACCATCTACCAAAGCGACACGAATTCCACTCGCGATCACGCCGGGCCCGCCAATCGCTACTCCATCCCCGTTGTTACCAACGGCAAAGTCTACGTTGCAACGAAAGGCGAGATCGACGTCTACGGCCTGCTCAATGCTCAGCAAACAGCTGCCGCACCCGTGATCACGCCGAATGGCGGCACCTTCTCGTCAACCCAGAGCGTAACGCTCTCCAGCACTACGGCATCTTCCTCCATCTACTACACGCTCGACGGCTCTACGCCCACCTCAACTTCAACACTCTACAGCGGGCCAATCAGCATCAGCACGAACACGACGCTGAAGGCCATTGCCAGCGCACCCAACTATCTTCAGAGCGCCGTCTCCTCCGCTGTGTTCACGTTCGACACTCAGACACCCTCTGTAACGTTCACGCCTGTAGAGGGAACGTACACCTCAGCGCAGTCCGTCACGTTGTCCGACACCGACACGAACGCAAAAATCTACTACACCACCGACGGTACGCCTCCGAGCATATCTTCCCTTCTCTACGGCAGTCCGATCCAGGTTTCGAAAACTGAAACCATCAGCGCCATAGCAATCGACTCCACCAAGCATGACTCAAATGTCTCAACGGCGAACTACGTTATTCAGGACGGCAGTTCCATCGACTTCAGCCAGGGTTTCTCGACAACTCCGGGACTGACGCTCAACGGAAGTACAGTAGCGACCAATGACACCCGCCTCCAGTTGACAGACGGTGGACTGAACGAAGCCGGGAGTCTCTTCTGGAGTCAGTTGATTGGTATTCAAGCATTCTCCACAACCTTCGAATTTCAGATCTCCGGAGATAAGCAGGCCAACGGCTTCACATTCTGCATCCAGAACGATCCGCATGGAGTGAATGCGCTCGGCGGTAATTCAACTGGACTCGGCTATGGCGGCATAACCAAAAGCGTCGCCCTTAAATTCAATTTCTACGACGCATTGGGTAGCGGCAGCGACTCAACAGGTATCTACACCGGCGGTCAGGCTCCCACAAGCCCCAACCAGGATATCTTCAGCTCTAGTGGCATCCAGCTGAACAGCGGTGACTCAATTCAGGCACAGATCACATACGACGGCACAACACTCACTCTCACCTTGAACGATCTCGTGTCGAACAAGACGTTCACGTGGTCTCAGAAAGTCGACATCCCGACAGCAGTTGGTGGCAATACAGCATACGTAGGCTTCACAGCCGGCACCGGAGGACTCTCGTCAAGCCAGAAACTCCTCTCCTGGACCTACAATGCTCTACCCGCACCGTCCGCTCCAACTCCGTCATTCGCGATCACCAGCACCCCGGTAACAGCGATCAAGGCGGGCGGTTCTTCGACCTCCACCATCACAATCGCGCCGAGCGGCGGCTTTACCGGGGCAGTGGCTCTCGGTTGCAAAGTCACATCAAGCCCGGCGAATGCGCTGTACACGCCCACCTGCACCGTTGACTCGTCTGCATCCATCACCAGTGCCCAGCCCTCGACAGCCACCCTCACGATCAAAACAACCGCTCCCGCCACAACAGCTCAGTCAAAGGTTCACAGACTATTCGCAATCGGCGGTGAGACGCTCACTGCGGCAGTACTGTTCTTGATCTTCCCAATTCGCCGTCGCAGGTGGCACTCACTCGTTGGCGCACTGATGCTCGTGTTCCTTTTGAACGCGATCAGCGGCTGCGGAGGAACGAGTAAAGGCATGAACACCGGAGGTGGAGGCGGCTCAACAACTCCGGGAGCGTACACCATCACAGTCACAGGCACGAGCGGCTCCACAAGTTCGAGTACAACGGTGAACTTCTCGGTTCAATAGCCAGAACAGAAAACCGCACCAGAACTAATTCAGCCCTGTCGCAGCATCGTCGCTCAAACGACGTTAGCTGCGGCGGGGCTTTTTATTTAGAGAACCCTTTAGAGATCCTTTGTTAGATACACAAATCCCACACAGCGGCATTTATGGAACGCTCGTTGAAAGGCGATCCGCCACTGCCCACCTAAGTACCTCAGTAATGGATCTAGTACCCTCTGCATCTTTCTCCCGATGAACACGCTGGGTATGCTCATTAACAAATAGTCAATCAATTCTCGGGTCATCGCTGGATGTACGTTGTTCCGGAGGTTGATCACGCGATCTTCGTTTCAGAATGTCTCGCACGATAACTTTTTGAAACGTATTGCTGGGCGCACCAATGGTGGCAGCCCTTTGGTAACGCATTCGGCCCGATCTAAGCAGGTGTTTCAGTCAGGACTGGTCGGGATGAGCTTTCGTGCGATCCATCACAAGATCAACTGCCGCGCATTCAGCAGTTGCAATATCCATATATCCCTTCCAGCAGATCCAGAGTGTCTCTGCTCTCTTGGTAAGCAAGTTACATCCGGTCCTTCACGTCGAACGCAGGCAGGTTCGAAAGACAATGCGGCATTGCGGCTGGACTCTTCGTTAAAAACCCCGACAGTGCATTCCCCCCGCTGTTCGTTACGCTAGCGCGCACAGTAGTTGTTCCGTGCGCGTCCGCATGCACCGCCATATCACTCGAGGTTGAAGTATGAAGACTTTGCTCATTGCCACATTGGCGCTCGCCGCCTTCTCCGTGCCCGCGCTAGCCATCAGCGTTTATTCGCCCTCAAACGGCGCCACCGTTAGCTCTCCATTCGTGGTCTCGGCAAGCACCACGACCTGTGCCGGCGTCCCGGCGGTTTCGATGGGTTACTCACTTGACAGCAACACCGCGGTGATCGAGCCCACCTCTTTTTCCGCATCCGTCTCCGCTGCTTCCGGCTCGCATGTCCTTCATGTAAAGTGCTGGGGAAAGAATGTCCACGCCGAAGTGCTGCTGAACATCACTGTCGCGGCGACATCCACAACTTCCAACATTAAGGTCAACGCACCTTCAAATGGCGCAACCGTCACATCGCCCTTCACTGTGAGTGCAAGCACGACGACCTGCGGAGGAAAGCCCGCCGTCTCCATGGGCTATTCGATCGATGGCGGCGCTTCGGTCATCGAGCCCACCTCCTTTGCAGCATCCGCCACTGCGAGTCCGGGTGCTCATGTCCTCCACGTCAAGTGCTGGGGACAGCAGGTGAACGGCCAGGTGCAGCTCAGTATCAACATCGCTTCGAGCTCTTCCGCAGCCACGCCTGCCATTTCGGTCCCTTCAGGGACATATAGCACCAGTCAGACAGTGTCGATGGCCTCTGCTACTAGCGGCTCTGCCATTTACTTCACAACCGACGGCTCCGCGCCAAGCACAGCCTCCTATAAATATGCAGGGCCCCTTTCCATCGCGAAATCCACTACTCTTCAGGCCGTAGCTGTTGCACCCAACATGTCGAATAGCGGATTGGCTCGAGCCAGTTACGTCATCTCTTCAACATCAAAGGGTGCGCCCATACCCTCTTACGCGACTGCTGAGAAGCAAATTCAGCTTCTTCCAAACTGGAGGATCAAGCACGATCCAGCCACACCCGGCACGTCGACCGGTTCCATGACGCTCACCAGTGATCCGACCTTGAGCGGCCAAACTGAGAAGTACTACACGGGCTACACGAACAGCGGCGGCGAACTCTACTCCATCAGCTACGGAAACGATACATACTCCAAAAACTTCGTCTACGACGTTCACGTCTGGATCGCCTCCGGCAGTTCCGTCGTCAACCTCGAGATGGATAACAACCAAGTCATGAGCAATGGAGACACTGTGATTTACGCTTTCCAGTGCTCGGGATATTCCAAGACGTGGGAATACACCGGCAACTTGGGAACACCGACCAGCCCGAGCATTCACTGGCTCAAATCAACTGCTCCCTGCAATCCCGCATCATGGGCCCGCGACACCTGGCATCACATCCAGATCTATACGTCACGCGATGACAGAGGAAATGTGACCTATCACTCCGTTTGGTTCGACGGCGTGGAGGCCCCCATCAATCAGACTGTCAATTCTGCCTTCTCACTCAACTGGGCTCTGGGAGCACTCGTAGCCAACTTCCAGGTAGATGGAAGCGGCACAGGGTCAGCAACGATATACGTGGATAACTTTACTCAGTACCGCTGGTGAAAGTCTGCCAGCTTCAACTTACCGGCGGATCAACTTGGTTGATCCGCCATTCTGTTTCTGCTGGTCGCGCATTGCGAGATGCGAGATCCACTCAGACCGGTGTGACAAACGGCACTGCAATTTCTACACCTCTGAGTTTTCAATGAACGGGTACAGATGTTCTTGCACTTCCCCACTTCAAGCGAACTTTTTACCGCCTCAGAGTGTATGTTTTGCTCGATGCCGGTAAATATTTCCGGGATGTCCGGCAACGCAAACTTTTATCAGAAAATCGGTTAATTTGCGTTGAAGCTACAACTAAAGTGTGAAAGTATTGCCAAGAACAATTCAAAAAGTTGCCTGCGGTCAATAAAAAAGACCTGGTGACGATTGGGCCACAGATAGCGGGACAGATTGTAAGAAAGCCGCGAACAAACCCACTCGAGCCCTCGGGTCTTTCCACGAAGTTAGTCTGGTGTCCTTGGAAGAGCGGACCCCAGCACTGCGATTAGAGGTTGCTGAGCAGTAAGACCTGGTACATCTCCTTCGTGCCTCTCAGAACAGCCCACTCAAGAACCGAATAACGTTTCGACCTGCGCTCGCGAAAACGCTAGTGGGGAGTCGGTGCGAATCTACGCCTTCAAATCGCAAAGGGAATTCGATGAAACTCTTCAGAAATCTGATCGTCACGTCCTCCGCAGTTCTCACGCTTTCACTTCCGGCTCTCGCTGGTGTAACCGTCAACAGTCCCGCAAACGACTCAAGCGTCTCCTCGCCATTTACGCTCTCCGCGTCCGCATCTACGTGCTCATCACAAAGCGTCACAGCCATGGGCTGGTCGTTTGACAGCAGCAGCGATACCACCGTCGTAAAAACTCAGACCCTCAGCAAGAGCATCTCCTCCTCGACAGGAACGCATGTCCTGCACGTGAAAGCGTGGGGCTCGAACGGATCGTCTTGCGTCACTGATGTGACCGTCAATGTGAAATCGAGCACAACCACCGTCTCGACAACCTCAGCGACCACGGTCCCCTCGTATGCAGATTCCGTAAGCTCGATCGAATCGCTCGGTGGCTGGAAGGCACAGCACGACAGCGGCGGCGCCGGCTCATCGACCGGCAGCATGAGCATCGTCAGCTCACCCAGCAAATACGGCAGCTCCAGAAAGTTCTACACCACGTTCACCAACAACGGCACGGAGCGCTACAGCGTTTCTTTCTCTGATAACACGAGCGCGAAGAACGTCTTCTACGACGCATGGGTTTATCTGACGAGCTCTGCCAGCAAAATTGGCAACCTCGAGTTTGACGTGAACCAGACGATGGACAACGGGCAGACAGCGATGATGGGCTTTCAATGCGACGGCTGGACCGGACAATGGGCGTACACAGTGAATGCCGGAAGCGCGAGCAGCCCCAAGCCCCATTGGGTTAGCAAGAGCGGAACGTCTTGCAACCCACGCAACTGGTCAGCCGGAACATGGCACCACGTACAGGCAAGCATGTCGAGAGATAGCTCCGGCCACGTCACCTACCACTACATCTGGCTCGATGGAAAGCAGTCATACATCGGTGCAACGGCCTTCTGCGCGATGTCCCTTGGCTGGGGCGACGTCATCAACACTCAATTCCAGGTCGATGGCTACGGCTCCAGCGGAAGCGTTACCGCCTACATCGATGGACTCAAAGTCTCCGTCTGGTAGAACATACCCCACAAACCCGCAGAACAGAAGAATCCCCGGAACGCAATTCAAGCGATCCGGGGATTCTTCTTTGTCACATCGCACATCGCAGCCGACGCGCCGAAAGATGAAGTATCGTTCTGCATAGAGATGAAGGCCGCAGAACTCATCGCGCCCCGGACATTCAGGCAAGCCGAAATGTCCATCCCCCACCCCGCGCCGGGAGAGATTCAAGTCCAGGTCGAGGCAGTAGGCGTCTGCGGATCCGACCTCCACGCCTACTCCGAAGGCGCCGTTGGAAGTATGCCCAACGTCTACCCCATGGTTCTCGGACACGAACCCTCTGGCACCCTCGTGCCGGTGGGCACAGGCGTCACACCACTGATCACAGGTGAACGCGGCGCGCCCGAACCAGCTCTCTACTGCTACCACTGCGAGTTTTGTCTCACCGGGCACCACAACGTTTGCGCAAATATTCAATTCTTGAGCAATCCCAATTACCCCGGCTTCTTTCGCGAACGAGTCAATTTGCCCGCTTCGAACTTCGTGCCGATCCCGGCTCGCATGTCATTTCAAGCAGCCACGCTCGCCGAGCCCCTCGCAATTGCATTACATTCTCTCCGTCTCGCTTCGATTGCAGCAGATGAGCACGTAGCTGTAATCGGCGCAGGGCCAATTGGTCTCATGACGATTGCCGCACTCCCCGCTGCCAAAGTCGGCCGGATCTGGGCCATCGAACCTCTTCAACACCGCCGCGAGCTCGCGCTTCAACTCGGCGCCAACGCGGCCTTGGACCCGGAAAACGCTCTTGGTGATCTCCTGCGAGATACCGGTGATCGCGGCGTCGATTGTGCAATCGACTGCGCCGCTGGAGAACACACTAGCGACCAGGCAGTGCACATGACCCGCAATGCCGGTCGCGTTGCTCTCACCGGCATCCATTCCACTCCTTTCGTCTCTCTCGATGGTTCTGCAATGAGGCGCAAAGAACTCACCATCTTCAACGTTCGCCGCTCGAACCACGAAACCGATGACGCACTGGAACTTCTCCGGCAGCATCCGGATTGGTTCGAGCCGGTCCTCACCCACGAGAGACCCCTCGATCAGATCCAGGATGCATTCGCGATCGCCAGCCAATACCTCGATAGTGTTGGAAAGATGATAGTTAGGCCCTGACCATCCCACGCCGCTGGGCCACTTAGGCCCGCATCATCTCTGGCCCAATCCTCCCCAAAGCTGCGATCATGGAGGAGACCCCACGATCGAAAGGCACTCATGACCCCGCAGCAGTTGGATAAGTTGACGCGCACGCAGGAACTTGTCGACCTGGAGAACCTCTACGGCGCGAACAACTACCATCCGCTCGATGTCGTCATAGAGAGGGCTGAAGGCGTCTGGGTCTATGACATCGAAGGTAAGCGCTACCTCGATTGCCTGGCCGCATACTCCGCGGTCAATCAAGGCCACTGTCACCCCAGGATCCTGCAGACACTCATCGAGCAGGCTGCAAAGGTCACTCTGACCTCCCGCGCGTTTCGCAACGAACAACTGCCGCTGCTCTACAAAGATCTGCACGATCTAACCAGCTTCGACATGGCGCTGCCCATGAACTCCGGAGCAGAAGCCGTTGAGACGGCCATCAAAACCGCCCGAAAGTGGGGCTACAAATACAAAGGCATTCCCGAAAACAAAGCTGAAATCATCGTCTGCGCAGGCAATTTCCACGGACGCACCATCTCCGCCGTGAGCTTCTCCAGTGAGCCGCAATATCGCGATGGCTTCGGCCCGTTCACTCCCGGCTTCAAGATCATTCCGTTCGGCGACGGGGAGGCCCTGCGCGAAGCGATCACGCCAAATACCTGCGCATTCCTCCTTGAGCCAATTCAGGGAGAAGCCGGCATTGTCATCCCTCCCGATGGCTTCCTTCGTGAAGCTGCCGAAATCTGCCGAGAAGCTCGTGTCCTGCTGATGCTGGATGAGATTCAATCCGGCCTCGGACGAACAGGCAAGCTATTCGCCTATATGCACGAGAGCATCACACCCGACGTCCTGATCGTCGGCAAAGCACTCGCCGGCGGCTTCTACCCAGTCTCTGCCGTTCTCGCCTCTCGCGAAATCCTGGGCGTATACAAGCCCGGAGATCACGGAAGCACCTTCGGCGGCAATCCTCTCGGCAGCGCCATCGCCAGAACTGCTCTGCGCGTTATCGTCGAAGAGAAGCTGCCAGAGAGATCCGCCGAACTGGGCTCGTACTTTCTCGAGCGCCTTCATTCACTCCGTAGCCCTGCGATTAAGCAAATGCGTGGACGCGGCCTCTGGATCGCAATTGAGCTCTTCCGCAGTGCACGCCCTTATTGCGAAGCGCTCATGGAAGAAGGCCTCCTCTGCAAAGAGACCCACGACACGGTCATCCGCCTCGCGCCCCCGCTCGTCATCACCAAATCTGAAATCGATTGGGCTTTCGAGCGGATCGCAGCCGTTATCGGCCGAATCCAGTAGCCCGTATCCGACCCAATTCGTTTCCTAGGCCGGCGTGAGTCCCAGCCCCGGCCCTGTCGGCAACAGCAGTTTGCCTTTATCGATGCGCACTCCGCGCCACGGATCATTCGCCACCAGCAATCCCCCATCGAGATCCGCATGATCAACAAGGGGCGCGATGTGCGCAGCTGCGGTAATCGTGCACGAACTCGAAATCATACAGCCCAACATCACCTTCAACTTAAGCGAGCGCGCAACCTCGATCCAGCGAATCGCCTCCAGGATTCCTCCCGACTTGTCGAGCTTCACATTAATGCCGTCATACGCATCCACCAGCTTCGGAATCATCGTCACATCGGTGCATGCTTCATCTGCATAGATCGGCAGGTGCACCTTGCTCCGCACATATCGTGTCTCTTCCAGCATGTGCGCCGGCATCGGCTGCTCCACGTACTCGATCCCTTGCGACTCCAGCCAGTTGATCTTGCGAATCGCCTCTTCCTTGTCTGTCCAACCCTCATTCGCGTCCACGCGAATCGGCTTCTTCGTCACGCTTCGAACCGCTTCAATGGTGGGCTCGTCCGTCTTCAATCCAACCTTGACCTTCAGAACGGGAAAGTCAGCCGCCTCCTTCGTCTTCTGCCGCGTAACCTCCGGCGTATCGATCCCGATAGAAAAATCAGTCACCGGAGCATCTGCCGGATCAAGCCCGAAGTATTTGTAGAGCGGCACACCCAGCTTCTTTCCTACCCAGTCAAAGACTGCAATGTCCACCGCTGCCATTGCCGCATGCTGCCCCGGTCCAAGAGCATCGCGGACCTGCGCCAGCATCTTCCGATATGCAGATGGATCTCCCGCACTGATCGTCCCCACTGCCGACTCAATCGCCTTCCGTGCGGACTCGGGAAACTCCTTGTAGCGAATGATCGGCGCGCCCTCGCCATTCCCCGTAATGCCATCTTTGCTGTATCGAAGCTGAACCGTCTCGCGATAATCGCTCGAGGACATCGTTGTCGTCCAGGTATGGCGCAGGTTCAACCGCGCCAGCCTGCACTCCACCTTTGCATGCTCTTCACCGGATGCGATCTGCGCACCCACACCCAGCGGAGTCATTGCTGCCGCGCTCGCCAGCTTGAGATATTCACGTCGGTTCATTGCTTCACTCTCCGTGTTGCGACCAGCAGCTTCGTCCAGGGCATCTCGTCCAGCACGCTGATCTGTACTCCCGGATGATCGTGCGTCGTGTCGTGAATGAATTTGCCTTCGCCCAGATACATTCCTGTGTGCGTGATTCTCGATGCGCTGGAGCCAAAGAACAACAAATCGCCCGGCTGAAGGTCCTTGCGGTCTACCGAGATCACTCCGCTCCAGCCGGCTTGAAGATCGGCATCGCGGGGCATCTCGATCCCTCGCTGCCGCACAAGCATCTGCGTATAGCCGGAACAATCAAATCCAAAGCTGCTCGTCCCTCCCCACGTGTATGTGGTTCCAAGAAATCTCCGCGCAACTTGCAACGTCTCTTCGATGGAAAGTGGCGATCCCTTTGGCCCCACATCGCCACGCTGTACCCACGCAGTGTTCCCGTCCACCAGGCGAACCTTCAACCAGCGAGCATCGTCTTTGGGAGAGTCCGGCGCAACCTCCAGAATCGACTCCCATGGCAGGCGAAGCACAGGTGCATGCTCCGTCACATCCGGCTCGCGATAGGCATTTGCACTGAGCGCCGTCACGCGAACAAACTTGCTCTCAGATGCGGAAGAGGCGCCACTACGAGCACTCAACTCCCCGGACGCAACCCAGCCCGTATAGTCGTCTGCGGTCCGAATCTTCATCCAATCTCTCTGCTTCTCAAGCGACTGCACTCCAGTCCCATACAGAACCTGCGATGTAACTTCGGTATCTGCCGAGGCGCTCTTATACATATTGATGACCGGACGAGACACAACATAGTCCGCATTGGGCACAGAGTGCTGCGCCGCTGCGAGCGAACCCGCAAGTGCCGCCCCAATAAGCACCAGTCTCATCACAAGTTTCTGCTTCGCTCCTCTGGTGACTCCGTTCTTGCCCTCTGCATTCATGAATCCCTCCTGCACCAGCCCTCGACCCATCGCCATTTAGTAGAGCAGATACGTCTTACGCTTCTCCGCAAAATGATTGTTCGCGTCCTGCCAATCTTCTGCGATATGGCGAGGATCAGCTCCCTTTTCCAGTGCCTCGAGCGAAGCCTTGTTCTTCATCAATCCATCAATCGAAGCGATCTTGAATTGCCCCGGGTAAAGCGCCTGCAGCGCGCTCGCAATCTCCAAACCCAGTTCCGGCCCGTCCAGACTATCTCGCGCCGTCACTAAGATATTCACTCCACCGCAGCGCTCGTTCGCATAAAGCGAGCCCGTAGGCGTAAACGATATGGGTACAAACCGTACCCCATCAATCTGCCTGCGGTTCAGATAGGCCGCAAACGCGACCGCATCAATCCAGGGCGCACCGACAAGTTCAAAAGGCGTGTCAGTCCCGCGACCAACCGAGACGTTTGAACCCTCGATCATGCCGATCCCGGCATACAAGGCTGCTTCCGTCAGGCTTCGCATATTCGGCGATGGGTTGACCCACATCCTTCCTGTCGAGTCGAACCAGTCCCCCCGCATCCAGCCTTCCATCCCAACAACTGTCAGCTCAGCGCCGATCGAGCGCTCCCCGTTGAACAGTCGTGCCAGCTCACCGATTGTCATTCCGTGACGAAGCGGAATTTGCCAGTAGCTCACAAACGACTCGCTGCCCGCATCGGCGATCGGACCTTGTATGTAGACACCGCCAACCGGATTGGGGCGATCGAGAACGAAGATCGCCTTGTGTGCCTTTGCCGCAGCCTCCAGAAAATAGCCTAGTGTCGTCTCGTACGTGTAGAACCGCGCCCCAACGTCCTGGATGTCGTAGACAATCGCGTCCAAATCGGCGAATTGCTCCGGTCTTGGCCTGCGTTTCGCATCGGTATCGCCGTACACGCTGTAGACCGGAACGCCTGTTTCCGCATCTCTTGAGTCACCGATCGCAGTACTATCCATCGCCCCGGCAATGCCGTGTTCTGGACTGAACATGGCCTTCAGCTCGATCCCATTTGCCTTCGCCAGCACTTCCGCCGTGTGCCGTCCGCGAGCATCGATTCCTGTCTGATTCGTCACAAGCCCGATCCGGACCGGATGCTCGCGATTCGGATGCAGTTCGCGAAACTCGTGCTCCTCCAGAACATCAATGCCCGCTTTGACCTCTCCATTGCGCGACGTGAAGCGCCGCTCTCCCATCAGTGATTCGTTATACCCAGTGATGCGCGCCAGCCGCAGCTTCTCGCGTTGGCCAACCGTCAAATCGAGCGAATGCACCACAGCGGATGCGAGGCGCGTCCGCAACGAGATCACCGAGCCCTCCCCGATCGGATGCACAGCATTTGTCAGAAGAATCACATATGTGTTCGTCGTCGGGTCAATCCACAACGACGTCCCTGTGAACCCGGTATGCCCGAAAGACCCTACAGGCAGCAGTTCGCCGCGATTGCTCGCAAACGGAGAGTCGATATCCCACCCCAACCCTCGCAAGCTCGCCGCAGTCGCCGCCTGCTGAGGCGTCGACATCTTTTCAACTGCCGAGCGGCTCAATACTTTATGCCCACTCAACAGTTGCTGCGCAAACTTCGCAAGATCATCCGCCGTGGAAAAAAGCCCCGCGTGACCCGCAACTCCACCCATTCGTCGCGCCGTGGGGTCATGAACCACCCCACGCAGCATCTTTCCGTTCTCGTCGTACTCCGTCGGCGCAATGTCGTGCAGCCACTCTGCCGGAGGAAGAAACCCCGTCCTCGTCATTCCCAGCGGCGCGAAGACCTTCTTCTCCGCATACTCGTTCAGCGACATGCCCGATACCGCTTCAACCAGCAATCCGAGCGTCTCAAAATTAATGTCGCTATATACGAAGCGCGTACCAGGCACATCCACCGGCTTTGCATCCATAATCAGCTTCAGTGCCGTATCCCGCCCCTGCCATGGCTTCGTCAAATCGAGATCCGGTGCCAGCCCCGAGTAGTGCGTCATCAGTTCGCGAACTGTGATCTGCCCCTTCCCGTTCTCCCCAAACCACGGCAGATAAGCGTTTACAGGATCGTTCAGCTTTACGCGCCCCGTCTCGATCAGTTGCATCATCGCCGTAGTCGTCGCGACGCATTTCGTCAGCGATGCGAGATCGAAGATGGTGCCCATCGTCATCGGCTCGCGCGTCGGCTCAATCGACCGCGATCCAAAGGCCTTTCGGTAGACAACGCGGCCGTTGTGCCCGATCACGACTACCGCTCCCGGCATCTTGCCCCGCTCGATCGCCTGCTGCACAATCGCGTCTACGTCTGAAAAGCTGGCCGCCCTCTTCGCGCTCCGGGCCTCTTCTGCGTTCAGCTCACCGGAGCAACAGGAAAGCAGGCTCGCGCAAACAAGCGCTGCACATAAACCGGAAATGCCCCTGCCCGCTGCTCTCATCCTGATCCTTTGACCCGCCCGTGCCATTAGGGACATGAGCGATTTTACCCAACGGACATCCACTCGGCGCGCCCGGAGTAGGATCACGGCGAGTAACGTCTCTCTTTGTTCAAGATGCTAACCTGAACACCAATGCGCGCCGTAGTCCAGCGAGTCTCAAGAGCATCCGTCATGGTGACCGAGACTGTCATCGGCGAGATTGGGCTTGGACTTTTGGTATTGCTCGGGGTTTCTGAGAAAGACACCGCCTCCGACGCAGACTACCTTGCGGCAAAAATTGTGGGCCTCCGCATCTTCGAGGACGACCAGGGCAAAATGAGCCGAAGTGTCCTCGACGTTGGTGGCGCCGTCCTCGCCATCTCGCAATTCACACTCTATGGCGACGTGCGCCGCGGCAAGCGGCCTTCCTTCGACGATGCCGCCCGGCCCGATCACGCACGCGTCCTCTACGAGCACTTCGTCGCGGAGATTCGCCGCCTCAACCTCCGCTGCGAAACCGGGCAGTTTCAGGCCACGATGTCCGTCTCCCTCCTCAATGAGGGCCCCGTAACCATACTTTTGGACAGCACCAGGCTTTTCTAGCCGCCCAATGCGGCCTTGAAACGCTATCTCGTATCATGAGTGCAGCCCCTTCCCCGGAGGTCCATTCATGTCTGCCGACCTGGCGCAACCTCATCCACTCGTCGTTAACAGCACTCGGACAAGAACTCAGGTTCAGCCGGCAACCTCGGTTCCCTGGTACATCTGGGCTGGAGCGCTCGCCGTAACCTCAGCTTCCATCGGCGGCCAGTGGGACGTCGCCTGGCATCGCTCCATCGGACGCGACACCTTCTGGACACCCGCACACATGGCTATCTACGCCTGCGGCGTGATCGCAGGCATCGTCGGCATGTACCTCGTACTCGCTACCACGTTCGGCAAATCGACCCATTCCGCGCGCCTACGTGAAGCCTCGGTAAACATCTTCGGTCTTCGCGCTCCGCTTGGTGTCTTTCTCGCAGGGTGGGGCGGCGTAGCAATGCTCACCTCCGCACCCTTCGATAACTGGTGGCACAACGCCTATGGTCTCGACGTCAAGATCATCTCGCCTCCGCACGCGCTTTTGATCCTCGGCATTCGCGCCATCGATTTCGGAATGCTCTTCCTGATCCTTGCCGCGATGAACCGCGCCTCCACCGCCGGAGACGAGAACTACAAGAATCTGCGCCGCCTCTTTCTTTACCTGGGCGGCCTCGTGCTCGGCGGACAGATGTTCTTCATCATGGAGTACACATGGGACGTCGCTCTCCATCGGGTCATCGCTTATATTTGCCTGGCGATCGCAATACCCGTTGTCTTTGCAACCATCTCGCAGGCGTCCCGGTTCCGCTGGGCCGCGACCACCGTCTCCGCGATCTACACCCTCTCCGTGATCGCCTTCATCCTCATCTTCCCGCTCTTTCCCGCACAACCGAAGCTTGGCCCCGTCTTCTATCCGGTAACGCACCTCGTTCCGCCCAAGTTCCCTATCCTGCTCATCGCCCCCGCTTTCGCTGTTGATCTGCTCTGGCAGCGGACTAAAGCCTGGAGGTTCTGGCAAATTGCGCTTATATCCGGCATCGCGTTTGTTGCGGTGCTCTTCGCGGTGCAATGGCCATTCGCCAATTTCCTCCTCTCACATGCAAGCGAGAACCGCTTCTTTGGCACCATCTACTTCGACTACAACTCGAGACCCGACAGCTTCGACCGCCTGCGCCACTTCTTCAGGCCAGACTCGGGCACAACGGTTTGGCTCGGGCTCTTCCGCGCTACCCTGTACGCCTCGATCTCGACCTGGCTCGGATTGCTCTTCGGTCGCTGGATGCGCGGAGTACAGCGATGATCTCTGCGCGCCGAAGACTCTGGCTCTGCATGACCCTAACAATTCTGTTCTGTGCGAGTGCAGCGCACGCGCACGTGGGCAATAAGGACATCTATCAAACGGTTTCCGCCGGTCCCTACAAGCTTTTCGTTACAGTCCGAACACCGCTCGTGATTCCCGGTGTCGCCTCAATCGAGGTCCGCTCCAGCGGATCCCCTGTCCGCGGCATCACGGTAACGCCGCTGCCTCTCACAGGAGAAGCCTCAAAGCACCCTCCGACTCCTGACGCAATGAAAGTCTCCAGCAGCGATTCGGCCTATTTCACAGGCTCGCTTTGGATCATGGCCTCCGGCTCCTGGCAGGTCCGCTTCAACATAGACGGAACGGGTGGCGCCGCAACCGCCAGCGTCCCAGTCCCCGCAGTCCCCACTCAAATTCTGCGCATGCAGCGCCCCATGGCTATGCTCCTTGCTGCACTGGGCCTCATCCTCGTTCTTGGAGCTGTGGGAATCGTAATAGCTGCTGTCCGCGATGCTCGCACACTCCCGGGCGCAACGCCTGAACCCGCTCGCCACCGACGCGGTCTTATCGCCGGGGCTGCCGCCTTCCTGTTCTGCGCGATCGCAGTCTACCTCGCCGGTAAATGGTGGAAAGTTGAGGCGGCGGATTACAGAGCAGGGATGCATCGCAACTCGCAGTTGCGTACAATGCTCAACAGCAATCACCTCGATCTTTCGATCGGTGCGCCTGATCCAAACTCCGATAGCGAATGGAAGATAGTCGACAATTCGCAGCTTCTCGCCGACCACGGGCACCTGATGCACCTTTATGCCATCCGCTGGCCCGCCATGGATGCCGTCTACCATCTGCATCCCGTACCAGATTCAAAAGCCGGATTCACCGAAGCGCTTCCGAGCATGCCCCCCGGGACATACCACCTCTATGCTGACGTGGTCTTTCGCAATGGCTTCCCCGAGACCGAGACGGCGTCTCTGCCATTACCGCAAGGTATCTCCGGAGTTCCGCTCGGCAGCGAAGATGCCAGCGCCGACCCGCCTCCAGTCTCCACCACCCAACTCGGCCCTCGATTCAAGCTGCCCGACGGCTACGTCATGACGTGGGACAAGCCCGCTTCACTCACTGCGAACACCCCATATAACTTCGTCTTTCACCTTCTGGATCCGCATGGCACTCCGGCCAGCGATATGCAGCCCTATCTCGGAATGCCCGGCCACGCGGCTTTCGTCAAGACCGACGGCACGGCCTTTGCTCACACGCATCCAGATGGTTCAGCCGCAATGCCCGCTGTGATGCTTGCCAACGAGAGCTCTGGTTCCTCCATGGACGGCATGAATGCGATGGACGGAATGGCCGAAAGTTCGACAATGAAGATGAGCGTCGAGCCGCTCTCCTCCACGGTCTCGTTCCCGTACGGCTTCCCTTCCGCCGGCACCTACCGCATCTTCATTCAGATGAAACACGGAACCACGGTTGAAACCGGAGTCTTCGACGCAACTGTCAACTAACGTTCCTCTCGCCCCTAACGCACTTGCAGGTTCTCACGCGTGTCCGCACCATGAGAGTGCGCTGACAGTCGATTGCGCACCACGAAGAAACCGATGGCCGGCCAGAAGACAATCCAGCAAACAACTAGTGTCACCAGTTCCCCTGTCGTCTCGATCACGTGCCTGAACGTGTGCTCGTCCAGCCGCATATAGGCAGGAAACATCGCCGCCCCAACAAGCAGATAATCGAGAACCAGTTGTAGAACCATAATCCCGAAAGCACCTGCTCCTTCTTTTCGTCATTTGTTATGGCGCTGCATCGAACGCGATCAAATCCGGAAGCCTGCAACATCCTGTGACCTGCAACATCCTGTGATCGGAAAACTCCCACGGCCGCCTGACGCTAGCACCTAAACTCCCGTGCCGCGTAGAACAACATCCACCGTGCGAAACAGAATCTTCAGATCCAGAGAGAGTGACCAGTTCTTCACATACGCGAGATCAAGAGCGATATATCTCGAAAATGAATTGTCCTGGCGGGCCTGCACCTGCCACAGACCCGTCACGCCCGGCATCACTGTCAGGCGATGCAGATGCTCAAGGCTATAGCTCGCTACCTCGCGCGGCAAAGGCGGCCGTGGACCCACCATACTCATCTCGCCGCGCAAAACATTGATGAGTTGCGGAAGTTCGTCCAGACTGTATTTGCGTAAAAGGCCGCCGATCCGCGTCAGCCGGGGATCGTCTCGCAACTTAAAGAGAATGGTGTCTCTCTCGTTCCTCTCCAGTAAGCGTTGCTGCAACTGATCCGCTTCGGGGATCATCGTTCTAAACTTCAAACACCAAAAAGGTTTCCCCCACCTTCCGATGCGCTCAGCAACATAGAAGATCGGACCCTTGCCTTCCAGCCTGATCATCGCCGCGATCATCAGCATAGGCACGGCCGCCACAGCTAGTCCCATACTTGCCAGCGCAATATCCATCGCCCGCTTCACAAAACGAGCGATTGCCCTCGGGCTCCTCGCGTACAGCATCGAGACAGGGAAGAGCCCGAGGTATTCAACCCTTGAGTCTGAGGTGAGGTCATCGTAGTAGCCGGCAATCGACAACACGTCGAGATCGAGATCGTGCGCTGCCTTTAGCAGCTCCAGCGTCTTCTCGTAGGGGTAGAATTCAGCGATGGCAATCGCTTCCAGAAAGCATTTCGCTTTGATCTCGTTTAGATCGGATATCTCGCCGAGCACAGATCCGGAGCTCAGCTCGGAACTAAACCGGCATCCAGGGAATTCGAGGAAGCCCACAAAGTTGTAGAGCGGCTGAGTCATCTTCAGCAACTGCTGACTCAGCGCGTAGCTCAGCTGGTTCGTGCCAAGAATCGCGATGTTCTTCGAGATTGCACTCGAAGCACGGGCTGCGCGAATCCGGCTCGTCCTGTGGTACCGATGCACGGAGAGCGCGGAACACGCAAGTACAGTAAACAGCACCAGCACTTCCCGCGACAATGCGACAGCGTGAGCCAGGAACATGGCTCCACTGAGTACAAAGCACGCATTGAAGCAGGCTTGGCAGGTCTTGCCGATCTGAATGAGACGCGAACACGGCGCTCCCAGCGAATAGAGCCCATATTGCTGAGCAGTCCAGACGTAGGCCGAACCATACAACAACAGGCAGAGCGCTCCAGCCGCGGAGCTCCAGTTTCCTGGATCTTCACCCGCCGACATCCGGATGTAGCGCCCTAGCCACACCTTGGTCGTCATCGCCGCTACGAACGCCAGAATGATGATCAGAACGTCCGTCGCCACCATGGGGAGATCGTTCGCTTCACTTCTCTGCCGCGCTTCGAATTTCATCGCAGGATTCCAGACGCGATACACGCACGCACCGCCGAGCTTCGCTTCAATAACGTGCAACAGTCATTCGCGCTTGCATGCCCGGCGCCGCGCCATCCAACGACAACGGCTCAAGTTCTGCAGCTGCAACCTCAACGGATACGCTCTGTCCAATCATCGGTGCTCTGATCACTACGCGAAAAGATGAATTCCATCTGACAATCGTTCCCTGAATCCCTGCGAGAGGACCAGCGGCAATACGGACGCTTTCTCCCACTGCAAAATCGTGAGGCTCCGGCTGGCGCAAATGCAGCCCGTTGCGCAGAATCTCGATCTCTTGATCGCTGACTAGTTCGTCATTCGCGCCCCGGCCGACAATTCCAAACACTCCCGGCGTCCGCAGAATGCGCGCTCGCATCCGTGAAGAGCTCCGCACAAACAGATACGTTGGAAAGAGCGGCATCTGTATAGTCGCCCTTCGATGATTGCTCCAGCGGCGCTCAGACGTGTAAAGCGGAAGGTAGCACTCGAACGCCTGATCGGCGAGATAGTCCGCGACCTTCTTTTCGTGGTGCTGCTTTGTGTACACCGCCACCCACGATCGCGAGCACTCGCACTCTGATAGAGGGCTTTCAACACCGCGCCACAACTGGGGGCCGTGAATAGCCGTTGCTGTCGATCGTTCCGCAGAAATGAGCATGTCGTATATGGCCCCTCTAATCCCAATGTGCCGCGAAATCCTCATGAAGGATTCGCAGCAAAGGCCAACTACGAGTTCCAGCAAACCGGCGCCGGCAATCAGCCTCGTCATGAAGCTATTGCTATACCAGTTAGAATTCCAGAAAAAGCAGCAGCGCACGGCTGCCTTCTGCCCAGTTCGGAATCAGTCCCGCGCCTTTGTCAAAACGGAACCGTTGCACAATGCGTCTAGCTCCAGAGCACCCGAAGCGGAGTCGCGAAATGCTCAAGGCGCGCTCGGATCTGCAGTGAGTTCAAACCTGTACTTCGGCACGAGTGTCACGCCTCTCAACGCAACCGTCTGATCCTTTGCGCCTGGATTGATCCGGAGACCCTTCTCGACCTCAACGCTCTTCTCAAGAAAGATCGGAGCGTCTCTCCTCAGCGGAACTATCGTGAGCCTCATCTGGGCATCACCGATCTTTTGCTGAAACCGATGCAATCCGACTGTCCATTGCAGGCCGTTATAGAAGTTGTCATCCAGCAGATTCCCATTAACGGACAGTCGTGCAGTGTCGCCCACGTAATTAATCTTGAGCAATAGATCACGCACCGTCCTGGTCTCAAACTTGTGAGGAGTTGATATCTCCCACTCCGCACCCTTTTCCAAACCCTCTGCATCCGGCGCCATCGCCACACCGTGTGGGCGCCATGAGAGCTGCGGTCCAACCTTTACCGGTGGCACTCGCTGCGCTTCTTTGATCCTCTTCATTTCAATCGTCGGGTGAATCTCCGGAACCGAAGCAGTGAAGTGAGCTGATTCGCCCCGCCGGTCCATCATCAAGTGACCACCCTCGAGCTTCAATTCGCGACTCAGAGCCGGATATACGCTGAACCTGCACGCCGCATCGCCTTCTGACTCAAGCACCGCGGCGCTTTCACTCTCAAAGAAATCTCGATCCGTCTCGAGCAGATGCATGGAACCATCCAGGCTTGTCGTCCAGGAATCTTCGGCTTCTCGACTTGATAACAGAATCAGCCGGACTTCCTTTCCGTTCCGCCTTATCCGAATCTCATGCTCGAATCCGGTCGAAACACTCGAGACAGAAACAGCTTCACCTCGTCTCCGAACGAGGGCGCCCTCTGCGCGCACCACCAGGTCAGGCTCATTCTCAATGACGAATTCAGCAGGGATGCCCGAGATTTCCTCAAAAAAGAACGTATCTTCACCTTGGACCTTCAACCGCATGAACAACTGCGCACTGCCATATCTCAAAGTCGCGTTGCCGAGCTCAAGATT
>Ga0105240_10002117_pt1 | contig 32479 bp, 30 predicted proteins | sample KBSC54metaG_FD_80426 | JGI IMG/M metagenome (GOLD analysis project Ga0105240, IMG submission 80426) | Corn rhizosphere microbial communities from Kellogg Biological Station, Michigan, USA - KBS C5-4 metaG | ecosystem: Host-associated > Plants > Roots > Rhizosphere > Soil | place: Michigan, USA... | reverse complement strand
CATCGGCCTCGTTTTCGAAGAAGAACACCAATTCTTGAGCGTGGCGAATTCGAGCCATTTTTTTGCAGGACACCCTGTGACGCTACCGCTAGCGGCATCCAACGCCTTTTATCTTGGCGCGCTATCTGCGCCGGACACTGGGTGCCTCGCTATCCTACAGAGAGCCGCTATTAAATTCTGTTCGGCACCGAACGGATTCAGCCAGCCGGAGCGCGCACGTTGCGTTGTACGAAAGCGCCTTCGAATCGTTCATTCGACGAACCGATCTGCTCAAGCTGCGGCGTCGCGAGCCAGTCGAGTTCGGCAGTGGCTCGCACCCGACCGTCATTGATAACCGTTTCAGCTCTCATGCCCTCAGCATCCATGTCTGCTCACAGACCGACCACCCGGTACTGGACAGGACAATGCCAGCGTTTGCCAGGAGTTTCGTAGCCAAAAGTTCTAACCAACGGAGACCCTAGATGGCAAGTTCAAATCACCTCGCGGGATCAGGCACTCGGTTGCATGCGCCAGCTGGTACCGGTTGGGACGTCGCGTGGGGCGTACTGCTCGTCATCGGCGGAGTCCTGGCTGTGATGATGCCCGAAGTCGCGGCCCTCGCGACGACTCTGGTATTCGGATGGCTCCTCATCTTGTGTGGCGTCTTCGAGTTGGGCTACGCGATTCAAACGCGCCATCGGGGCTTTGGTTGGAAGCTCACCTCCGGCATCCTGACTCTGCTGCTCGGCTTGGCGATCGTGGTGTTTCCTCTGACTGGCACGATTTCGCTCGGTCTGCTCGTCGGCGCGTTCCTTCTCGTCGGTGGTGTCGCCCGGACTGCCTTCGCGTTTCAGCTCAAGCCGCTGTCCGGCTGGGGCTGGGTAGTGTTCGATGGGTTACTGTCCATCGCACTTGCGATACTCATCTTAATTGGTTGGCCCGGAAGCTCGCTGATCGTCATCGGTGTGCTGACCGGTCTCTGGCTGATCTCGGCGGGCATCTGGCGGATCTTCCTGCGAGGACACCTGCAAGCGTGAGCTTAGGGGCCGCTCAAAATAAGTTCACATGTTGCGTAGCTGTTTCTGAGCATACGGCCCCTAGGACAATTGGAAATTAGCGAACGGAGGGAGACATCTAACTCGCAGCCCGCGAAGCCTCCGGTTCTGCGCAGGCGCAACACCGAAGAGCAGCCCGGACTGCGTGGGTTGTTCGAGCGCGCTGGTCCAAGTCTTGCTGCCCCTGTCTTGGCGGAGATTTCTTCGGTGGACCCCACCGGGTGGTCCCTTTGCGCCCAGGGGATGACGGGCAGCGTCCAATGACCTTGCACCACTGCAACTTCAAATGGGAGGCGCGGGCCTACGGTTTCGCGTGCGTCGCGGCGGCGATTGTGGCTGCTCCCGTGCGAGGAGTGGCCGCTACCGCTGGACCGGAGGCGTTCAACAGCAATTGTCGCACTTGCCATTCGACGCAACCGGGTGACAATCGGCTCGGACCGTCTCTCAACAAGGTCATCGGCCGCAAGGCGGGCACGGCGCCGGGATACTCGAATTATTCGAATAGCCTGAAGACGTCGGCAATCACGTGGGACGAGACGACGCTCGACAAGTTCATTGCCGCTCCAGATGCCGTTGTTCCCAACAACAACATGAAACCGTTCAATGGGGTTCGTGATGCGGCGGTGCGCGCCAAAATCATCGCTTTCCTCAAGTCGACCTCGTGAGCCCGCCTTGCGCAGGGCGGACCATATCGGCCCCGGGGAGGGGCATAATGCCAGTTGATGATCCTGAGCCGCGCATGCCGCCCATCGCGGGCGTATCCCATTACCCATCGGCAGCATCGATACTCAGCACCGATAGTTATCGTTTGTAAGATATAAAACAGGGCCTAAACTGTAAATTTTCCGCTCGAGGAGCGCCTCGCACTTTTCTTCAGCGAGCGCGATTGCGATGTCAATCGCTGTGGCTCCGAACGAGGAAACGGTGGAGCACCCGATCATGCTGGAAGTCAAACCAAAAAACACGACCACAGATGCCGGCATCCCGGTCGCAAGCGACGAATACTCGCTGTCGGTGGGTCCTGATGGACCGTTGTTATTGCAGGATCATTATCTGATCGAGCAGATGGCGAATTTCAACCGTGAACGAGTCGCGGAACGTCAGCCGCACGCCAAAGGCGGTGGCGCGTTCGGAAAGTTCAAGACGACGGGCGATGTCAGCAAGTACACCAGGGCGGCGCTATTTCAGCCAGGTGTCGAGAACGACCTGCTCATCCGCTTTTCCACGGTAGCAGGTGAGCGTGGCAGCCCGGACACCTGGCGCGACCCACGCGGTTTCGCCATCAAGTTCTATACGTCGCAAGGCAATTACGACATGGTAGGGAACAATACCCCGGTGTTCTTCCTCCGCGATCCGATGAAATTCCAGCACTTCATTCGCTCCCAGAAGCGACGCGCAGCGAATAACCTGCGCGATCACGACATGCAGTGGGATTTCTGGACGCTCTCGCCGGAGTCGGCGCACCAGGTCACCTGGCTGATGGGTGACAGAGGTATTCCCAAGAGCTGGCGGCATATGAACGGCTACTCCAGCCACACATACATGTGGGTCAATGCGCGCGGCGGTCGATTTTGGGTCAAGTATCATTTCAAGACCGATCAGGGTGTCGACTTCCTCACTCAGGAGGAGGCCGACCGGCTGGCAGGCCTCGATGGCGACTACCACCAACGTGACTTGTACGACGCGATCGAAAGGGGCGACCATCCGAGCTGGACGTTGCACGCGCAGATCATGCCGTTTGACGATGCGAAGTCCTACCGCTTCAACCCGTTCGACCTGACCAAGGTATGGCCGCACGGCGACTATCCGCTGATCGAAGTCGGCAAGATGATCCTCGATCGCAATGTCAGCGATCACCACACACAGATCGAGCAGGCCGCATTCGAACCCAACAACCTGGTGCCCGGTATCGGCCTGAGTCCGGACAAGATGTTGCTGGCGCGTGGCTTCGCCTACTCGGACGCCCACCGTGCCCGGCTGGGTGTCAACTATCGGCAGATCCCCGTCAACGCGCCCAGATCGCCGGTCAACAGCTACTCGAAGGATGGCGCCATGCGGGTCCAGAACGTCTCCGACCCGGTGTATGCGCCAAACTCCTACGGTGGCCCCAAAGCCGCCCCTGACAAGTATCCGGAAGCGGCGGCCTGGGCGGCCAATGGAGAAATGGTTCGCAGTGCCTACACGCTTCGCAAGGACGACGACGACTGGAGCCAAGCGGGGACACTGGTTCGCAAGGTGATGGACGATACGGCTCGCAATCGTCTGGTGTCCAATGTTGTCGGCCATCTCAAGGCCGGTGTTTCCCGACCTGTTCTGGCGCGAGCACTCGAATACTGGCGAAACATCGACAAGCACCTTGGTGACCGTATCGCCGACGGTGTCAGCGGCACTTGAAGCCTGGGAAAGCAGACAGCTGAGCGGCCCGGCTCCGGAGGTGAAATGAAACACTAACGCCGTGATGCTGTTGTCTTGAATCCTTGCTGAGGTAATCCGTGATCGATGCGAAATCGGCAGTGGACGAGAACCCCGCGGAGACCAGGGAATGGTTGGAATCCCTCGAGTCCGTGCTCGCCCACGAGGGCGTTGAGCGCGCCACCTCGCTGTTGAAGAAATTGTCGGCCCGCATGGCGCAGACAGACGCCAGGTTTCCATACGCGATCACCACACCTTATCGGAACACTATCCCAGTAGACCGCGAAGCCTCGATGCCAGGCGACATGTTCATGGAGCGTCGAATACGCTCGATGATGCGCTGGAACGCGTTGGCAATGGTGCTCCGCGCCAACAATCGCGGCGGCGATCTTGGCGGCCACGTCTCGACATTTGCATCGGCGGCCACGTTATACGATGTGGGCTTCAACCACTTCTTCCGTGGCTCAACCTCTACGCGCCGGGCGGACCTCATTTACTTCCAGGGTCATGGCGCACCGGGGATCTACGCGCGGTCGTTTCTCGAGGGCCGCCTGAGCGAGACGCAGCTTGACAATTTTCGCCGTGAAGTCGGCGGCACTGGGTTGTCGTCTTATCCGCATCCCTGGCTCATGCCCGACTACTGGCAGTTCCCGACTGTTTCCATGGGCTTGGGGCCCTTGCAGGCGATCTACCAGGCGCACGTCATGAAGTACCTCGACAATCGCGGCCTGTTGCCCATGGGCGATCGCAAGGTGTGGGTTTTCCTCGGCGATGGCGAATGTGACGAGCCCGAGTCGCTCGGCGCGCTCTCGCTGCCGGTTCGAGAGCGCCTCGACAACCTGATATTCGTCGTCAACTGCAACCTGCAGCGTCTCGACGGACCCGTCAGGGGAAACGGCAAGATCATCCAGGAGCTGGAGAGCACCTTCCGCGGCGCGGGATGGAACGTGATCAAGGTGATCTGGGGCCGGCTCTGGGATCCGCTGTTCGCAAAGGACACGACGGGCGCCTTGCAGCGGCGCGCCGACGAGGCCGTGGATGGCGAATACCAGAACTACAAGGCAAAGGGCGGGGCGTATGCGCGGGAACACTTCTTCGGGAAGGATCCGCAACTGCTGCAGCTCGTCGAGCACCTCTCAGACGATGACATCATGCGCTTGAATCGCGGAGGGCATGACCCGTTCAAGGTGTATGCGGCCTATCACGAGGCATTTCACCACGTGGGTCAGCCGACTGTCATCCTGGCGAAGACGGTCAAGGGCTACGGCATGGGTGCCGCGGTCGAGGCGGAATACGACACGCATCAGGTGAAGAAGCTGACCGCTGACGCGATCGGGCTGTTTCGCGATCGTTTTGCGATCCCTCTGTCGCAACAGGATCTTGCGAACGTGTCGTTCTATCGACCTCCGGAGGACTCTCCGGAGGCGGCATACCTGCGCAAACGACGCGAACATCTGGGTGGATACGTCCCGCAACGCCGTGCGGCCGAAGAGGCGCTCGAGGTCCCCGCGCTTGACGCATTCTCGCAGCAGCTGGCGGGCTCGGGTGAGCGCTTGAACTCGACGACAATGGTATTCACACGCATTCTCGCCGTGTTGTTGCGCGACAAGAAGATCGGTAAGCGGGTGGTACCAATCGTGCCCGATGAGGCGAGGACGTTTGGCATGGAGGGGATGTTTCGCCAGATCGGAATCTACTCGGCGACCGGTCAGCTCTATGAGCCGCTCGACGCGCAGCAGCTCAGCGCCTACCGTGAAGCGAAGGATGGGCAGGTGCTCCAGGAAGGCATCACCGAGGCCGGTGCGTTTTGTTCCTGGCTGGCCGTCGCCACCGCGTACAGCACGCACGGTCTGACGCTCATCCCGTTCTACATCTACTACTCGATGTTCGGGTTCCAGCGTGTCGGTGATCTCGCGTGGGCAGCGGGTGATATTCGTGCCCGCGGGTTTTTGCTGGGCGGCACGTCCGGGCGTACGACTTTGAACGGCGAAGGCCTGCAGCACCAGGACGGCCACAGTCACGCTCTCTTCACAACGATTCCCAACTGCATTACCTATGATCCGTGTTACGGCTACGAATTGGCCGTGATCATCCAAGAGGGCCTGCGGCGGATGTTCGTTGCGCAGCAAGACGTTTTCTACTACGTCACGCTGATGAACGAGAGGTACCCGCAGCCCGCCATGCCGGTTGGAGTGCAGGAAGGGATATTGAAGGGCATTTACCGGCTGCGCACGGTAGGGGAGGGGGATGGCCTGCGAGTACGGTTGCTGGGAAGCGGCGCCATTCTGAGGGAAGTCGAAGCGGCGGCCGGAATCCTGCAGACAGAGTTCGGCGTCAGCGCAGAAATCTACAGCCTTACCAGTGTCAATGAGCTGGCGCGCGAGGCGAGGGATGTTGCACGCTGGAATCTCTTGAATCCAAAGCGGGAGCCGCGGAAAAGCTACTTCGCTGGAGCTCTGGAAGGCGAGGCGCCCATCGTTGCCGCCAGTGACTACATCAAGTGTCTCGTGGAGCAGCTTCGTGGCGAGGTGAGGTGTCCGTTTCATGTGCTCGGCACCGATGGCTTCGGTCGCAGTGATACCCGGGAGAAACTGCGCGACTTCTTCGAAGTCGATCGCCGCTTCGTTGCGCTGGCGGCGTTGCGGGCGCTCGCGGATCAACAGAAGATCTCCCTCGACGTGGTCGAGGAGGCGCGTAAATCGTGGGCAATTGCTTCCGACAGGCCCAACCCGAGACTGGTCTAGTGAGGTGCTCATACTCGCGATACCCCCCATGGTGTGACACCCGGCCAGGCGCCAGCGCCGGGGATATCAGCACAGCGGCGGTGGTCGTCTCGGGCACTTCCTGCGATGTGAGGCTCAAAGCGGTGGGATCTCGAACGTGCGTGTGGTGCCCCCCTTGAATTCATGCAGCTCGTCGCGAATGCGAAATCGAATCGGCGCAACGCCCGGCTCGCGTCCCCGCACGGTAAGAGTCGTCGGCGTGAGCCGAAGATCAAGGGTGTGCCCTCGATAACGAATGCGCAGGTCGAGACGCTCGAGCTGCTCGGGCAAACGCGGGTTCAGCCGCAACACATCCCCGGTCACTTCGGCCCCGGTCGATACTCGCTGGATCAGATCGACCGTACCCGCCATTGCTGCCAGATGCACGCCTTCAGCCGTGGTGCCTTGCTGTATGTCGCCGACGTCGCTTTGGAGAGCTTCCTGGTAATACCTCATGGCTCGCTTGCGGTCGGAGCGCGCGAGCACCCACGCGTGCACGACGCGGGAGAGCGTCGAGCCGTGCGTCGAACGGCAGTCGTAGTACGCGAGGTTGCGAGGGATCGTCTCGTACGCGAACGCATAACCCAGCCTCTCGAACAACTCCCGTAGCTCCTCGGCGGAGAAGAGATAGAACAGCATCAGGACGTCCGCCTGCTTGGATACCTTGTAACGGTTCGCGCTGTCGTGCTCCGCTTCGAGAATGAGCTCCAGGCGCTGAATGTTGCCATAGCGGTCGCGATACGCCTGCCAGTCGAGCTCGATCAGATTCTCGTAACCCTCGAACTGGCTGATGATGCCGTTGGCGTGGAAAGGCACGAACATTCTGCGGCTGATGTCAGTCCAGAGCGCGATGTCCTGCTGGGTGATCTTGCAGCGAGCCATCAACTCGGCACGGCGGATGTCCGGAAGAGCCTCGAGCGTGTCCTGCGCGCGCAGCAAAACCCAGACCGCCATCACATTCGTATAGGCGTTGTTGTTGAGCCCCGGCTGCCTCGCTCCGGGGTAGGCATCATGGAACTCGTCCGGCCCCATCACGCCACGGATCTCGTAGCGTCCGCGTTGCGCGTTGAGCCGCGCGGCGCTGGCCCAGAAGCGCGCGACCTCGAGGATCATCTCGGCGCCATAGAATTGCAGAAACTCAACGTCGTGCGTAATCTGAAAGTATTGCCATACGTTCCATACGATCGCGCTGCCGACGTGCCGCTGCAGGTAGGTGTTGTCCGGTACCCAGCGCCCCGATCGGTGGTTGAAATTCAGTTTTTGGGTCTCCTCCTGGCCATCGCTTCCGCTCTGCCAGGGAAACATCGCACCCTGGTAACCGGCGATGGCGGCGGCGGCGCGTGCCTCACCGAGTCGGCGATAGCGATACATGAGCAGTGAGCGTGCGATTTCCGGCGTACGGAAGGTGAGCGTCGGAAGAATGAAGAGCTCGTCCCAGAAGATGTGTCCTTGGTAGGCCTCGCCGGTCCAGGCGCGTGCGGGGACCCCAATGTCCAGCCCGATGGAGTTCAGCGACGTCGCCTGCAGCAGATGGAACATGTTCAGGTGGAGCAGCATGGGCACATTCAGTTTGAACTGCGCCGCGGACGGACGCAGGTGCACATCGAATCTCCGCCAGAGGTGCTTCCAGGCGAGCACATGCGCCTGGCGTTCCACATGGAACGTGCGCACTCGCATGAGGGATTTACGCGCAGCGACCTCCGGCTCGGAAATGGCAGGGTCACGGGAGGTGTGCAACACCACGAGTTTCTCGATCACGAGTGGCTCGCCTGGGGAGATCGCACACTCGGACTGCTGGCCGATGTAGCCCTGCTCACGTACGAGGGTCCGAGCTGTCATGAGCGGGTTGCCTTTTTTGAAGAGACGTGTGCGGGCCGCCTGGGCAACGCGGAGGTGCGATTGGTTGGTTTGCACAAGAAGCTGGACGCTATCGTCCGTAATCGCTTCGCTCGAGATCAGTTGCAGATGGCATTTGTCGAACTTCGCGTACAGGCGCGCGCCGGAATTGACCACGCGGCCGTCGATTCCGGAGCAAACTGTGACCGGTCCGGACCAGTTTTCCGCGGTGAGCGTGATTTCGAGCGCGCTCACGTGCATGTTGGCCATGGACACGAATCGCCGCTCGCGCAGGCTCGTGCGGCGCCCTTCGGCATCTTCAAGTGTCATGGCCCGTTCGAGCATGCCACACCGCAGATCCAGTTCCTGCCGATAGGTGAGAATGCGTACGCGGCTCAGGTCCAACCAGTGCGCAGTGCCCAGCCGCAGCGTGAGGCTGAGCCAATTGGGGAGATTCACCAGATCTTCGTTTTCGACTTCGCGGCCGGGGGCGGCCGAGCGCAGCCGGTTGTAACCGCCGGCCAGGTAAGTGCCGGGATAGTGGATGTCGTCCGCACGCGCCCAGGGCAACGCGCCGCGGGTCGTGAGGTAGCCATTGCCGAGCGCGCACAACGCCTCGCGGATACCCTCGCGCGCATGATCGAAGCCGTCGTAGATGAGCGACCAGATCGCCGGCGGCTCCACGGCGACATGAATCTGGGCGAGAGAGTTCACCACCTCGTCCGCGCCGGAGTCTCTCAGCGCCTGCGACCGGCCGCCGTGATCCACACCGATCACATATCCGAAGCCTCCTGCGTAAGCCCCCTGAACGCCTGCTGTTGCATCCTCCACGACGACAGCGCGTGAGGGCGGCACCTGCAGACGGCGCGCCGCTTCGAGAAAGGCATCCGGCGCCGGCTTGCCTTTGAGATTCAGCTGCTCGATGTCGTTGCCGTCCACGCGCACGTCGAAGAGTGCGCGGATGCCAGCAGCGTCGAGTACGGCTTCGCCGTTTTTGCTGGAAGTGACGACCGCGGTTCGAACCTCATGCACGCGCAGAGTGCGTGCGAGCTCCGCTGCGCCCTCGAAAGGTCGAAGGCCTTGTTCCCGCAGCCTGCGGAGGAAATAGGCGTCCTTGAGATGGCCGAGCGCGTGAACGGTTTCCTCACCTGGCCCGTCATCGGAGTCACCTGGTCGCAGCGTAATCCCTCGCGCGGCCAAGAACGACAGAATCCCGTCCTGGCGAGACTTGCCATCGACATAGCGCGGATAGTCCGAACCAAGGTCAAACGGAACGAAGGGCTCGCCCGTGCGCTGCGCGCGTGCTCGAAGAAAGTCATCGAAAAGTTGCTTCCACGCAGCCGCGTGCAGGCTCGCGGTGGGAGTGAGCACGCCATCCAGATCGAACAAAACCGCGTCGAAGTCCCTTGGTGAGAGCTGTATGAGTATACCGGTGGCGCTCACGGCGGCCATATCGGTTGACTATGGCGCAAGCGCTGTGCCTAAGCGCGCTTTTAGCATTCATCTCGCCGCAGTCGCGGCTTCCGGGCGCGAAGTCGCGGCTCCGGAGTTGGGGTCATCGGTCCCCGATAAGCATCACGAAAATCAGCGCGTGCGTCACGATGAGCGGCGGCACGATTGCCGTCACGATGTAGAACGCGGCACCCAGCGAGCCCGGATCAAGCTTGACTTGCGCGCCCTTGTAGAAGGCGTAGAGCAGGTCCAGCGCGCCCACGACATTGAAGAGCCACGCGGCGGCGATGGCCCAACGTACACCTGCCGCCAGCGCGGAAGTGGCGATGATCGCAAGAATGCCGGCCGCGAAATCGCCAATAGCGGCCGGCGCCGCCCATTGTTCCGGCAACGAAGCCGAAACGACACCCGGAACCAGGAAACTCAGCCCGATGAACCGGAGGAACATGTGTGGTGCGATCAGCCACAATAAGGCTGCCCGGCTATCGAGCGTGTGCAGCGCGGGCCAAACGAGCAGGGCGCCAGCTACCCCGGAACTTACCAAGCTCAGTCCCACGCTGAGCCCAAACACGGCGCGCGGCCTCATGGCACCGCGCCGGCGCCGTCCGCGGTCTTCGGCCGGGAGTGAGTGACAAGGCGCAAGTGCACGAGATCTTGCATGTCGCGTGCCTCACACCTCGAGGACGCGCAATACCGTTGATCAATTGCCTTCAAGGGCGGACAGCCGGCCGGCTTGGATGCGGCCGTCGGACCTTCCTTTCAGGTATGCGTACAGACCTTCCCAGTTGTCAGTGGCCATCTTGCTCGAGCTGTAGGCGGGCATTCCCTTCTCGGGGCGCCCGTTCAACAGCGCAGTACGAAACTCCTCCTTCGTGCGAGTCTTCAGGGAAACAACGAGGGAGGGACCCACCAAGCCCTCCTGCGCAGCGCCGTGACAGCGATCACATGCGAGCGCCCGCCACGTTTTCCAACCGGCCAAGGTCTTTGCGTCGACCTTGTTGCCGTCCTTGACTTCGTACTCGGCAGCTCGCACGGGTACGCTTGTCAACATCAGAAGGATGAACACGAGGTATGAGATCGGCTTGAGGTCGCTCATCGTTGACTCTCCCGATTGCGCCTGCCCAAGTAGAGAATCGAAGCCGCTGGCTGTGTGCCGATGGCGTGCTATCGAGGTCGTTGACGCTTACACCGAGGTCGACGCCCCATCCGGTCGCAGTTATCGTGCCACGGCCTGTTGTCGTGCCGTTCCGATGTCACCTTTGCGCTTCGGTCTCAACGACCCTCATGGTCCAGGCACCGCCCGAGCTTCGAGATTCGATTGAGCCCTTGCGCGCTGCTGAGGCATTCAGCAACAGCGGCGCTCTACGAGCCGGGGTCATGCGAAGCGTTTGGCGGGTCTCTTATCGAGGATTCCGCGGCCGAGAGCATCCGCGCAACGGAGGATGTGGACGCCCATCGTCGAAGCTGCGACTCTCAGCGGGTATTACGTGCGGACCGCAGCTCGCGTGAGACTGAACGATTGAATCGAGACTCGGCGAATCGCCGCATCAGCCTTCGTCGCGACCACTCTGTAAGCATTTGTGAGCCGTGTGGCCGCGATGATTTTCGTTCGAGTCACGATCTTGAGGACATTCTCACTGTCGTGGACGGGGCGCCCATGCGCGGGCCATCACGTGCTCCGCGGCGTGGATGCTGCCCGTGGCTTACAGACTTTCCACTCGAGGATGCTATGATCAGGGAAAAGCCGAAGCAGGGGACATCATGAAGAACGCTCTATTCGTCGCAGCGATGCTCGCGGTAGCACCAGTACTGGCCGATACGAATCCGGCACCGACCATTGCGCCGCCGCCGACACGGGACGAACAGAAGCAGCCCCGGCCGCCGCGTGCCCGCGGCATCAGCACCGCACTGGCGATCGAGGCCGCTACAGCCGCCAATGCCACATGCCTGGCCAATGGCTATAAGACAACCGCGCTCATCACCGACTCCGCGGGCATACCGATCGTGTTGATCTCCAATGATGGCGCAGCCGCCATCACGCAGAGAATCGCAATGAGCAAGGCTCAGGCGACACTCAAGTATGGGATGACCAGCGGAGAGGTCGCAGCCAAGGCTGCTGCGGACACGGCGTTCGCGGCGGAAATAAAGGCGAATCCCCTGATTGAGACCGCTCGGCGTGGCGCGATCCCGATCAAGGCGGGCTCCGACCTGATCGGTACGTTTGCCGTGTCCGGCGCGCCGGGAGGCGACAAGGACGAGGTATGCGCAGTGGCCGGTCTCGCGAAGATCCAGGACCGGATCAAATAGTCTGCGCCGGCCCTGCCACTAACGCTTGGAAATGGGCTTGCCGTTCTCGTCGACCTGAATGGTCTTCACCGGCCCCATGCCGACGAGCTCGAGGACGGCAGGCTCCTTCTCACCCGTGCGCGCGCCGTCCCAATGCACGGTGTTCTTGACGTCGATAGAAACCGTGCCTGCGTGGACAGGGTAGGTGGTGCGCTCGTCATAGACGTTGCTCGTGGACACCCACCAGGTACCTGAGAGCACATAGGCATAGCGGTCCTGATCGTGAAAGTGTGGCTTCGAGAAGTGACCCGGCCACCATTTGATGATCACCCCGTACAGGCCTGCCTTGCTCGGATCTCCGAACAACGTACAGGACTGCTGCGCGCCTTCCTTGCCCACGCACTTGATGTCTTTGGGCAAAGTAACGGGAATGTGGGTGGGATCCGGGACCGGGCCCACAGGATCGTTGATGGTGGTGCCCACCCGCGGGTCGCTCTGAGCTACCGCAAAGCCAGCGACCAGCAGCACAGCGACGGCCGGAACGAGCGCACGTGTGACTGGGAAATTCATGCAATTCTCCCCGGGGACTTGCCTGGGGAGAATAGACTTACTGGCGCGAGGCTCGCAATGACCACGCGGCGCACAGGCTTGCGGATCAACACCAACAGGCGGACCGTAGTGCAGCCAACCGCCGTCGCAGGGGCCCGCACCGACCACGTGACGGTTTCCATCGAGACGATGACGGCCATGTGGCTCGCCTGTTGACCGGTCAATGGCGCGTCACCACTGGCGCAGCGGAACGCGCCGGTACATGCTCCCGACAACCACAAAAAAGGCGGGGAGAAACGACAGTGGAGTGGAATCGACGCCTGTTCCTGCGCGCCGCCGGCGCCTTGGCTGCCAGCCCATCGCTGAGTTTCGCGCAGCAGGCGGCGCTGCCGGAGCCGCCCTCGGCCGTCGGACCGATCAAGCTGTTCGACCTGGAGGAGCTGGAAGAGCGCGCGGCGAAAGTACTGACGCCTGGATCGTTCGCGTTCCTTGCCGGGGGCGTCGGCGCCGAGTGGACCTTGCACGAGAACCGTAAGGCCTTCGGTCACTTCGTCATCGAGCCGCAATACCTGCGTGGCGCGCCGCCGCCGGATCTGTCCACGACTCTGATGGGCATGAAGCTGTCTGCGCCACTTCTGACTGCGCCGGTCGGCGGCCAGGGTCTGTTCCATGCCACCGCCGATATCGGCACGGCCAAGGGCACGGCCGCCTCGGGCCTGCTGATGACCGCCAGCGGCGCCTCGACCGCCACCCTCGAGCAGATCTCCGAGGCCGTGGGCGCGGGGCCCAAGTGGTACCAGCTCTATTTACCTGGGGATCGCGGCGAGGCGGCTGCCCTGCTGCACAGGGTCAAGGCGGCCGGCTATTCGGCGGTGGTGTTTACGATCGACGCTTTGGGCGCGGGCAATTCCGAGGAACTGCAGCGCACCGGTTTTCCGGTGGGGCGGGCTCTCGCCGCCGCGACGGCCCGGGTGACCGCCGGCGCGCCGGGCGCGGGAATCAAGCGCGGCCGGCCGAAGGACAGCTTCGACTGGGACGATGTGGAATTCATCCAGAAGGCCAGTGGCCTGCCGGTGCTGCTCAAGGGCGTGTTGTCCGCCGATCTGGCCAGGAAGGCGGTGGAGCACGGTGTGGCCGGAATCCAGGTGTCCAACCACGGCGGACGGCAACTCGACGGCGTGCCGGCCACCATCGACGTGCTGGGTCCCATCGCCGAAGCCGTCAACAGACGCGTGCCCATCATCGTCGACAGCGGTTTCCGCCGCGGCGGGGACGTGTTCAAGGCCCTGGCGCTGGGGGCGGACGCCGTGGCTATGGGCCGCCCGGTCATGTACGGCCTGGCGCTCGGTGGGCCGGATGGCGTCAAGAGCGTCTACGAGAAGCTCACGCAGGAACTCTCCTTGACCATGCGTGCGGCCGGCGCAGGCCGCATCTCGGACATCAGGAGAGCCTATGTCGGCCTGACGCAAGATCGGGTCAGCTGACAGGCCGTTTGACTGACCGTCAAAACCACCATGCGTATCTGAGGCATGACAATGAACTGGCCCTGTCTAACACTGGCGGCGCTGGTGCTCGGCTTTTCGCCGCGCCGCCGCAGGCCGGACATGCAATGCGAACACCATCCGCACCCCGCCCGACGGAAGGATGTGCTCACAAACGACTGCGGGTCGTCGCGTCTCGCCGCTAGCGGTCCTACGTACGGGCCGCGGCGCCAATGGGCGAGTCTCGGCGTCAGAACTGTACCAACTGAAACTGCGTATCGGGCTCTCCCTCGAATTGCAGGACGCACTCGCCGTCCTTTGTGTGCACTTCGTACTGCAAGTCTGGATCGAAAATGAAAGACAGGAATTTCCGCTTGCACCTCAGCTTGACGCGGGAGATGGATCCCTTGCTGACCGTTGCACGGAAGTGCGCCTTGAACAGGTGCACGTACCAACTTCCTTCGGTCAGTACTCCCGGTACCTCATACGAACTGGCGTCAGTTCGGACTTTTTCCAGTTGTTCGATAATCGGCTCCCAGTGCGCGGCGATATCCGGGGCTACGCCCCGCTTGCGCATGAGCTGCCATGTGTTCATCGCTTCGCCATAGTGAGAGGTCTTCACGTCCAAACGCAGCTCAGCGACCGATGCTGCCCGGAAGAGGTCGGTTGGCAGGAGATCGCCGCCAGCCAGCGCGCGCTCCAGACCGGCCAATTGCTGCACGTCATCTCCCCACTTCTGCGCGTAGTTGTAGAGGGCCAAACCCATGAGGGCATCTTCGTACAGGCCACCGACCTTGAGTTGGTCCATGGCCCTATCGGCGGCCACGCGGTCGTTCACTGCGATCGCTTGCGTGAGCGCCTTGTAAGCGCTGATGAACTCCCTGCTCGCTCGCCTGGGTTGCGGCTGGACGTACTTGATGATCAGCTCCAGCTCGCCCTCGATGGGCTTGCCGTTCACCGTGGCGGGCTGGAATGTCGAGTGTTCGATCGTGTGGGTAGCCATCTCCTCCAGGACCTTGTCGCCCGTCGATCGCATGACCGCCACCTCGAACGGCTTGCCGTGGGAGTCAACCATGAAAGCCAACTGCACGCGGCCTTCTCTGCCGTTCGGAGCTTCGCCGACCGGGGCCATTTTCGCCGGAATGATGGATGCATCATTGACCACTTCTATCGGAACTGCAGGGTCGGTGGATGGTGCCGTAGGAGCGGCTCCTGCATCGCGCGCGGGCAGAAGCGCGGCCACCACACACACCAAGATGCCGGTGCGCCGTTTCCAAACGTTCATCCTGGAGAACTGGTAACGAAGCTCGTCGCGCGAAGCAGCGGGCCCTCGTCCAGTCACTGGCTGCTCCAATGAATCTTGCCATGCAACGCAGGTGTCGCGCCTTGGCAATGCTGCTCGAAACGCAAGTCGAAACTCGTCAATGCGCCACTCGCATAACTGACGCTGTCGATGACCAGCCATCCCGTGATGTAGTCGCAGCCCCGGCCCATCCCTGACCAGTTGAGCATTCCGATTGCCGGGTCATACGTCGTCACGAGCGGTCCGTAGTACCCGGGTTCGAATTGAGTCAGCGAGTACATGCCCGCAAACTGTCCGGTCCATGTCCCCGGGGGGCCGACGTTGACAGTGAGATTGGGTCCCACAGCCGGGCCGGTCGTGCTCACACTGATGTTGTCCGCAGGGGACGTATATAGATATTCGGTCGTCGGGCCTGCCGGTCCGGCGACCACGTAGTCGCCCGCATCACTGTACAGATACACGTAATTGCCGCTCGCCGGCGTGGCACCCGGTGCTGGCTGCCACAGTCCGGGTGGCGGCGCTGTCGGACCACGCGCCACAGTCGTGTCACTGGCTCGCCAGTGAATTTGCCCGCGCAATGCGTCATGTGCGAGCTCGCAGTGCTGTTCAAAGCGCATGTCGAGCGCGGAGATCACACCGTTGGTGTAGCTGACGTCATCGACCACGAACCAACTGATCGATCTGTTGCAACCTCGCAGATCACCTGACCAGGAGAAGCCGCCACGCGCCGGATTCCCCGTCTGGAAGCGTTCCACTCGCTGGTAGTATCCGTCTTGAAGTTGAGTCTGGTTTGCCATCGCCTGGATTTGACCCACCCACTGATCGACGCCTTGGGCCTCGATCTGCGCTCCGTTGGCCGTCGTCGTGACTGTAATCAGCGAATTGAGCGGCGTCTCCGTGTATGTTCCGCCCTGTCCGACGTAGTCTGCCGTATCACTCTCCAGGTACAGATAATTTCCTGTTGCCGTAATGGCGCCCGCGGCCGGCTGCCACAGGTCGCTGGGAGGCGGATCAAGAGGCACAATGGAGACTGCAGACCCGGCAGGATTCCAGCTGACGTGACCGTGCAGGCCGCCGACCGCCGTGATGGTCGTATGGTCGAAATTGAAATCGATACCCGTCATCACATCGCCGACGTAAGTAACACTGTTGATCGTCACGCTCGTGGTTCCGGAGTCGAAACCGCCGTTCTCGCCGGACCAGTTGAATGAGCCCCAGGAAGCAGGGTCGATCAGCTGCCACATCTGTGGGTAGTTCCCCGGCTGGAAATGAGTCTGGCCGGTGGGCGCCTGCATCCATCCTGACCACGGCCACGGTTGGGTACCGTCGATCGTGATCGCAAACCAGTTGCTGCCGGCACTCACACGAATGGTCGAGTTCTGGGGCGAGTAGCTGAATGTCTGACTGCCGGTGTCACAAAAACCCGGGTCGCAGGTCAATGTCACGGACACTGCGCCACTGGAGGGAAGATCCCCGGAAGAAGGACCGCCGAGCGATCTACCTGACGGGGAGCACGCGACTAGGATGTCGGTCACAGCCCGCGTGGCCATAGTGCCGGTGGCGCCACTGACCGTGCACGTCAGGTCCGCTGGCTGAGACTTGACGGTCACGTCATAGGAATCGCCGGGGGCTACACCGGTTGGCATGGTGAAGCTGCTCGAGTTGGCCTCGACGCTGAGCGTGTCGGCTCCGTTCGCGAGGACCAAGCCCGAGGCGCTGAGCCCGCCGATGGTTCCTCCCAAAGAGTACGTGCCCGCCGAGCAGACGACGGCGATGTTGGTTACGTTACCGGTCGCCATCGTGCCGGAGCCCTGACTGACGTTGCAACTGAGGCCCGGAGGGTTGCTTTGAACGATCACCAGATAGGCATTCCCCTCGGGCACCCTCATCGGCATTGTGAAGGTGCTCGCGCCCACCGCCACCTCGAGGGAATCGTTGCCATTGGCGAGCGTCAACCCGCTGGCGCCGCTCAGCCCCGTTATCGTTCCGCCCAACGTATGGGTTGGCGTCCCGGCACTACCGCCGCTGGAGCCATCGCCGCTTGAGGCGCCGCCGTTTTGGCCACCCCCACTGGAGGCGCCACCGCCGGAGCCGCCGCCGCAACCACTCAAAACAAGCGCGATGAGACATAGCGCCATTCGCAGGTAGCGCGAGGAGTTCTTCATGATGTTTTGCTGCAACAGAGTCCGTGTTACCGGTTGGTCCGGGTAGCGCTTTATTCTTCCAAGGCAACCAAAGTGCGCGCTTGACTAGCAGTATATCTCATTTCCATTCCCACATCGCCGAGCGTGGGTGTCGGTGTCGGGACTGCAGAAGCGCTCCTGATCGAGACCCCTGGCGCCCTCCAGGTAGCACGCGGCATCAGCGACACCGGAAGCGGTCGTGACAACGCTGTGGTTGCAGCAGGCGCGTCCGCGCGTCTGGACTGTGACGGGGACGATGCTCGTGCCGTCCGTCGTCGCCCGCCCGCTGGCCGTCGACTGTCGACCTGGTGATGGGCTATGACAAGTCGAACAATGTTGTTGAAGCGGTTTCTGGCTCGCGCGGCTGACTTGGTTGCCGGTGTTCACGGAGCTCCAAAATCTGAGAGCGACCTGGCCGGGATCCGGGTCGAGTGGGCAGTTTCAAGGGCGTGCTCGAGTGAACGGCGATAGGGTGATCGTAGCGACGCAGGTGCTTGGGAGCGTAGGCGTGTTGGACAGCCGACCAAGGGGTTTCCGTCACATTGAAATGACTGCGAGGCCCGTGGTGTGACCCCGCGTCCGCGACAAGATCGACCCCAGGCTCCGTCGAGTGGCAGTTCAGCCGCGTGCATGAGCGGAATCGAGCAGCTCGCCGCAGGATGCCGTCCGTCCGGGTCCAGCGTCAGGCCGCCATTTTGCAGCCCTGGGCGGCCACGCTATGGGCACTCGAGGGTAGGAACCTCGAGGCTGCCACCCCTGAGGGGCAACGTGTGGTCAGCTTGCGCCAGAGCAGCCAGAACACCCAGCCGGTCGGAGAGCCAATCGCCCGATGCCATGCTCGCGGGTCCCGCAACGTTCATTCAGCGGTTCCCCAGATTTCTTCAGCCGCTGACCGGCTGCCCGCGCGTTACACTTGCGCAAAAGCCCGGCAGGCGATGGATTGGGGGAGGCCGATGCGAGTTCTGCTGATGAGCCTGATGCTGTGCGTTGCTGCCGTGGGGCATGCGCAGGAGGGGTTCCCACTCGATGGAACCTGGCGCGGGCAGCGTCAGATGGGTACGGACAGCCCGGTCACGATCGTGATGGTCCTGGCATGGGACGGAAAAAAGGTCTCCGGTGTCATTGATCCGGGCCCCAAGTCGATTCAGATCGCGAAAGCTGAGCTCATCCCAGACGGCTGGCGGGTCAGGATCGAGGCGCAGACGAAGACTGGCGAAGCGATCTCCTTCACCGGTGTGATCGACAGGCTCGGTGCTTACGACCGCACGATCACCGGAACCTGGACCGAGGGCGCACGCAGCTATCGCGTTCGCATGTCCCGTGAGTAGGCGGTCGAGATCCCTGGTACTGGCCTGCGCCGGGCTCGGTGCGGCGATCGTCGCATTCCTCGGTGCGTCCCGGTGGGCTCCGTCGGCTGCAGCAGCCGCGCACGGGGATGCTCCGGCGCCGCGCTTCTCCGACGGTATGGTGCGATTCGACCGTGCCCCGGACGAGAAGGGTTACTGGAGCCTCCCCTCTGCAAGCAGCCTCATTGAAGAGGGTGTGAGCGTGAAAATGGATGCGCGCGGTCGCCTCGCGAACCTCGCCGATGCTTCACGCGTCGCGCCTTTCCAGCCCTGGGCGCTCGCGCTCTACCAATACCGACAGAAGAACGACTTCGCCGACGACCCCATGCACGCCTGCGTCGGGCCTGGTAGTCCCCGGGCGATGCTGACGCCCGGAGGCATCCGCATCATCCAGGACCGCAACTACAAGCGCGTCTACATCCTGTACGGCGGCGGGAATCACGGCTGGCGAGTGATCTTCCTGGATGGCCGCAAGCCGCCCGATCCCGAGGAGGTCGTCGGAACCTTCTATGGCAACGCCGTCGGACACTGGGAAGGGGACACTCTCGTCGTCGAGTCGATCGGATTCAATACCCGCTTCTGGTTTTCCAACGGCGGCTTGCCGCACACGGAGGCGCTGCACTTGACGGAGCGCTTCTCCAGGCCGTCGCACGATGTGCTGCGGTACGAAGTGACCATCGACGATCCCCGCACCTATACCCGTCCCTGGAAGAGCGCTTGGACTTTGCGCTGGGTGCCCGGGGACGTCCCCGAATATTACTGTGAGACCGGCCGCCCTTGAGGGAGATCCACCATGCCGATTCGCAAAACCTCGCACGTTATCCTCTCGATCCTCGCGGTGCTGCTTGCCATAGCGGCCGTGCCGACCGAGGCCCATCACTCCTTTGCCGCGGAATTCGACTCGAACAAGCCCATGACGGTAACCGGGGTCGTCACCCGCATCGAGTGGACCAACCCCCATGCCTACATCTTTGTCGACGTGACGGACAAGGATGGCAAGGTCGAGAACTGGGGCTTCGAGATGGGGCCGCCGCACATGCTGCAGCGCGCGGGTTGGAAAAAGAACAGCCTCACGATCGGCGAGCAGGTCACCGTTGAGGGGTGGATGGCCCGGAACAGAAGTCAGTACGCGAACGCGCGCAAGGTGACACGTCTGAGTACAGGCGAGGTACTCGGCGCGGCCTCCTCGGGAGGCCAGACGCTCACAGGCGCTACGACTCCGGGCGTCCAATAAGCGCTGGGCGTCGGAAACAGCATGAGAGCACTCGCACTGTTCGTCCTTGGGCTCGGCGTGCTGCTTCCCGCTGCGACGCCGGGACAGCAAGCTGGGCCTCCGGGTTCCCAGCGCCCTCACCCTGATCTTTCGCGTCCCGCGCCGCGGGGGCCGGATGGACGGATCAGCTTCACAGGAACTCCAAGCGAGGTCGGCAACTGGGAAGGTCCGGCGGGCGCCACGATGATCTTCAATAAGGGCCGCCCCTTCCAGGAAGTGAGCTTGCCGACGAACCTGACGGTCGATCAGGTGCCGTTTCAGCCGTGGGCGCGCGAGCAGTATCTGAAGCGCCAGGCGAATCTGACGGCCGATGATCCGCACACGCGCTGCAAGCCCTCTGGAGGACCGCGGTTCTGGCATACGCCCTACGGCATCGAAGTGCTCGATCTGCCCGAGACGAAAGAGATCATTTTCGTAGGCGTCGGCGCGCCCCACAGCTGGCGGATCGTCTACCTCGACGGGCGTGCGCATCCGAAGGACCTGAAGCCGTCCTGGTACGGGCACTCGATCGGTCACTGGGAGGGCGACACGCTCGTGATCGACACGGTTGGGTTCAACGAGCGCTTCTGGTTCACGCGCGAGGGGGTCCCTCACACCTCGAAGGCACATCTCATCGAGCACATCTCGCGTCCGAATTTCTATCAGCTCAAGTACGAAGCGACGATCGATGATCCTGGCGCGTACACGAAGACCTGGTCTGGAGGCTGGTACCTGCGCTGGTCCCCGGGTAACGAGCCCTTCGACTATCTCTGTCAGGAAAACAACCGCGACCCGGCGCGCATGATCGGCCCGCAGGGCGAGCACTGACGGCCGCGCCCCGAACGACGTGCGAAATTTTCCGGGCTGAGCGACGCGCCACGATCGGGTAGACCGCTATCCCTACCTTCCGAGACGTTGAATCTCGAACAGCGGAAGGGTCTGAACGGCCAGGAGCCGCCATTCCGTGATGTGATCGTGCTTTCAGACAGCGGACACTCGATCCGCGTGCGCTGGTAAAAGAAGCTGAACTTTCCCTGGCAGGATGGTGCGCTCAGCAGTGGAACTCGGGTAACAGGCCGCCCTCGGTCGGCTAGGTCGGCGGGAGGAATGCAACCTCGCGCCACAGTTCCGGCAAGTTGACGGAGGAGGGTGGTGAGGCAAACGCGCCAAGGTAGTCTGAATGCGTGAAGAGCCCACCCTCAATTGCCTTGACAAAGTCGTAGGGTCCCGTGTGCTGATGGCGGCCATCAGGCTGCACCATTCGGAGGTAGAACGGACCACTACATTCGAAACTGCGATGCTGCCGACGGCCGAGTTCCCACAAACCCTTGCAGTATCTAGCCGCAATGGCATTGTCTGGACCTCGAAGTGTTGCGTCCGCGCAGATTCTGAAATACGCGCCGCGGACACTTACCGGTGATTCACCGATCACCGGTCGAAAGGTGAGGACGATCAATTCTCGATCTCAACAGCGACTCCGAGCTCGGCTTCGATGATCTCGCCCAATGAAGTGGCAGAGAGGCTGAAGCCGGGGCGGCCTCGATACGTATCGAAGGCAACCCAGATCGCGACCATTTCATCGACATCAAGGCCAGTGAGCGTCATGCATACCGCGGTTTGGCCATCGCTGGTAATCCAGAAACTACGCTGCATGGATTGTTGCCATCGTCGAGCGAAGAACGGCTTGCAGAGCTGCTCACGGATCTCTTCAGCTTCCGGCACTTCATCCAATAGCCTGGTCATGCCTCTGGAGTCGGCGACTTGAGCGCGCGCTGAGGAAATCTTGGTCACAGTCATCAAAGTTGTCCCCATCAGATCGTCAACTCACTCGCTGCGCGCGGGGCGTCCGTTTGGAGAGTTTTTCCTGGACCGGCATCGGGGACCGGCGGAATTCGACCACGAATCGCTCCCCGTCGAACGAAGAGACGCGTCCCACCAGATCCTTGCGGGCGTAATAGGTCATGCGAGGCTGGGCGATGGCAGCAGGATCCGCCTTCGGGACCAGGCTCTCAACGGCGACGATAACGCGGATCTCACTCTCGTTTGACATCGCCTCTGCCAGATGCGCCCGCAATGCCCTCGTAGTCTCCGTGGTTTGACCTGACAGGTCCTCCTCATACCTCAAGATCTCGATCTGTGCCTTCTTGAAGCCGGCATACCAGCAGCTGATGACGAGAGCGCCGTCTGGCGTCATCGCCGAGCGTAAGCGTCGTGCGGGCTTCACCTTGTAGCTGGCAAAGGCTTCCAGCAGATTGGCATCATTCATCTCGAGCTCCCTCGGTGGCGACCGACTATGCTCCATGGGCACATCAGCTGATTTGGCTCACGCGGCGGCATCGGGAAGGCGCTGTGCGTTCACGATGTAGCTCACCTGCAGCCCGCAAGTCTGGCGCGGGATTCGATGACGGGAACGTACGCCGCCGCATTCGAGGGTTCCGGTTGCTTGCAGCGCGGTGCCCAGGAGAATCGACTGCGCTGCATGACTGAGATCGTAGATGCCATCGCAATCTCCATAGGGACAAGGAAAGCCAAAGTAGGCTCGAGCGCCTGGGTAGAGCACGAACGATTGGTCCGCGTGCGATTGCGCGTCGAATTGCAAGAGCACGGCAATGTGCGTCGCTCTTGGGCATACCTCGCGAAGTAGCGCCGCCGTAGCGCGCCCCTTGCGCAATCGTTCCGCACGATCTTGAAATCCAGACACACTCTTCTGAGTCGCAAGCCGCGGTCTAGTTGAGCGCAACGCCACTGGGCTCCTCCGGATTTGGTTAGACGTCGAGCGCGAGGGCGAGCCCCAGGCGGCCTGGAAGCGAAAGCGATTCACACGTCGCCTGCAGAACCACACCGCAGGTCGCCCACGCGCCACGTATGCTGCGAGTCGACGCGCAGTGCCTCTGTGATCTCCGCCGGGTCGATGTGCGGATGGTGGATACGCAGCGACATGATGAATTCGTAGTCGCTCACGTGCAGCCCGGCGAAGTTCCCGGGCTCGCCGCCCGGGCTCCTTCGTCAGTACCGACGCGGTGCGCGGCTCGGTGCACCCGAGCGCTCCCGGTCCTGCGCTTCGTTGACCTTCAGCGCGCGGCCCTCGAAGTCCGTGCCATTGAGCGCCTGCATGGCGCGGGCGGCATCAGCGTTCGACATTTCGACGAAGCCGAAGCCGCGGGGACGCCCCGTATCGCGATCGCTGATCAGGGAGACCTTGTCCACTGAGCCATGCGCAGTAAACAGAACTCGCACGGAATCTTCGGTGGCGGTAAAGGGGAGATTTCCAACGTAAAGTTTGGTCACTTAAAACACTCGTTCCAGGAAGATGGGAGTAGGCAAAGACGGTCTGCCTCCGGTCGCGGGGATTTCTGAAATGGCTGTCCGGTGGCCGACTATGAGCGCATCGACGCGCAGGCCAGGGGCGGGCAAGGCGGAAATTCACGAGGCGGAACGGACACTAGCACGTTCCAGACGCGAGCGCTTGACTTTCGTGTTGACGCTGTCGGCAGTAGGGATTGCGCAATCGCGACACGCTGCGCGCAGAGCTTGCGAGGTCGAAACTCTCCTCGCAATGGATGGCGACTCAAGTGCAGAAGAATACGGAGCGGGTGTAACTACGGCGGTCGGCTGACGGTAGTGTTTGTTGCCGCTCGGTCGCGCACACACCTGCGCACTTCAATATCTTGCCCAGGCGATTGCGCACTATCACATGATCTGATTGTCATCGGCGCGGATTCGGCCCATGATGGCTCGAGTCGAGTGCGCGATCCGCGTGCGATCGCTTGGCTCTGACAGGTCGGATGCCTCGAGATATCGTGCTCCTGCGTGGCGGCTCTCACGGAATTTCAAAATTGGCACCTGAAGTCGCCGCATTCCGGGCTACACAACAGCCAGAGGTGAGGCATGAGTATCGATAGTGGCGCGCTCCACATGAACGGCGCACTGGAGGTCTATAAGCTGCTCGACGAGCTGGATCGCCATATCAACAGTCACGATGCGAGCGGCCGGGCCGTTCTGTACCAGGCGAAAGAACGTCTCCGTTCGCTCATCATCAGTATGGATCGGTCGAAAACCGTGTAGCGACCGGCGCAGGCGTTGCGCACTTATCGGCGGCGATTCCCAACTATCTGCTGGACAGTCCTACGAGAGCGCCTGGTCGGCTTTTTCCGCGATAGCCATTGCAATCGCAACGGCGGCTTCCGCGATCTCCTTCGGATTGTTCCCTTGTTGCAAAATGGCTGGATTGTTGAATCTGCCCACCATGCCGCTCGCGATCTGCGATGCGGCCAGTATCAATGTCTCGGTGTCCACTGTCACGCTCCTTCTGCCTCAATCAAGCCTCCGGTTTGGGCCTGATGCCGGTCCAGTGCCGGTCCCCTATAGTGATGGGACCTGCGGAAAGTAGCAAAGGAGATGGTCTTGCTCTCTCAGCGCCCGCCCGGCTGTCTATGCCGCCACCGCGGCTCGCATGGTACCGGCGCGTGATCCAAGCGATGCATTCCGGGTGGGGCAGGCCGCCTGCGATATGCAGCAGCGGCGGCATCGAGTTTGCCCCGTCCTACGTCATGCAGGTTCGCCGCCCGACGAGCGAGTACGGTGCGAGTTGCAGCGACATGCAACGGAATGCGACGTGAGCCGAATCGCCGCTAGCGTCAGTGACGGGAGCGCAGGAGGCGAACTGCACCCACGAGCGGGGCAATCGCGAGCAGCTGAGCCGCGACGGCCAATACGACCGCCGCCGTAATGGATCGATCATAAACGGCTCCCAGCGCAGCACTCCCGAGGAACCAGGCGACCCCGAACACGGCGCCGAAGACTCCGTAGGCTGAGCCCCATCGATCCGACGAGACCATATGAGCCACAGCGGCCTGCATGACCGACTCGTGCGCGCCGAGACCGACACCCCATAGCAGCGTGCCTACCAGCGCCAAGGCGAACCCACCCAGGAAAGCGAGCGGGGCATAGACGGCGACGATGAGCGTGATTGGGACCAGCACAACCAGGCCGACACGATCGAAGAGCTTACCGACCACCAGTGAGCCGAGACCACCGGCCGCCATGGAAAGCGCGTAGAAGATCGGAATCCAGATACCAGCGACCACATGAGTGCGGCTGAAATGGTAGGCGATGAGCGAATAGTCCGCGAAACCGAAGCCCACAAGTCCGGCGGAGGCGCAATACCACCAGTAGGCGCGAGGGTAGTGTCCTGCCGCGGATGTCTCTTGCGCATGTTCTATGCGACCCGCAGTCGGGAAAGTCACTCTTGCGCTGAGCACGAGCAGCAGCGTGATGAGAGCGGGAATCGCGAGCAAGCCAAAAGCGAGGGAGTAACTATGCCGCCAGGCGAGCACCCCGGCGACCAGGAGCGGACCGAGAAACGCTCCGATCTGGTCCAGTGCCTCATTGACGCCGAACGCCCATCCGCGCCCCATCTGCTCACCCGCCTGAGCCAGCATCACATCGCGAGGCGGATTGCGGGTGGCGCGCCCCGATCTCTCCAGACAGATGAGCACGGCTGCCATTGGCCACACACGAGCCAAGGCGAGCGCCGGCACTGAGGCCATCTGCACGAGGTAACCGAAGAGGGTCACGGGCCAGTACAGTCGGGTGCGGTCGGCCAGACGACCGGACGCCAAACGGAGGGCGTATCCGAGGAACTCGCCAAATCCCGTGACGCTGCCGACCACGAAAGCGCTGGCACCGAGGCTAGCCAGGAACGGTCCCGTCACGCTGCGGGCCGCCTCATAGGTCATATCGGCGAAGAGATTGACGAGGCCGAAGAGCAGCACGAAGTGCAGCCCGGATCTGCCCGAGAAACGCCTTGGCTCGCTCGGGGACGTGTGCACTGCCATGCGCAGTTCCTCGACGGGGAACGTCAGCTGGTTACTCGCCGATCCGCGCCGTAGCACGCGCCAGCCCATATTGCGCTTTGGCGTACTGCGTGAGGGCGCGAGCATAGTCATTTCGAGCCTGGGTGAGGTCCTGCTGAGCCTGAATCACCTCGAGCACGGCGTAGACTCCGAATTCGCGCCGCTGCTCGCTCAGCTTGAGGCTCTCGTCCGCAAGCTCGACGCTTCGTCGGGCCAGAGCCGTCTGATCCAGAGCCGCACGTGCAGCCTCATAGGCGTCCACGACCTGCTGCGAGATGTCATCCTGCAGTCTCGAATTCAGCAATTGCTGCTGCCGAAGTTGGGAGTTGGCTGCTTCCGTGCGGCTGAAGTCGAAGAGACCCCCAGGTCCCAAACGCCAGCTCAATCCGACAATGTACTGATGCGAGCTCAGCCAATCGCTGAGGTCACCATTGGTGCCACCGCGCACTTGTCCATAGATGGCCTGAGCGCCGAGTGATGGGAGCAAGGGCCCATACTTGGCGGCGAGGCGTTGTTCGTCGGCGGCGCTGACAGTAGCCGCGCTCGCCTTGAGTTCGGGCCGGGCGGCGAGTGCGTCCTTCACCAGATCCTTGATCGGCATGTCAACGGGTACCAGCGTCGCAGGGACTGCGATCCGTTCTGTCGGCTCCAGGTCCAACGTCGGGTCCAGGCGCAACCTCGTGGCGAGAGCCGCGGAGGCAGAGCGCACTTGCGCCTGCGCCTGTCTCAGGATGACCTGGTCCCGTTGCGTCTGAACGCTGACGCGTAGTAGCTCGGTGCGGTTGATGATGCCGGCGTGGTAGCCGCGGTCGAGCTGCTGCTCGTAATCCTGCGAGATCCGCAGCGCCTCGTTCGCGATGTCCTCGGCGGCCACCGCGTTGACCAGGTCGAAGTAGGCACTGGCCGCGGCGAACAGCGCGTCGTTCTTTTGTGCCTCGGTGTCGAAGGAGGCGGCTGCCTGGAGCTGTCTTGCGACGAGCTTCCCAAAGACGGCGCTACCGAGCTCGAGCGGCAGATTCACTGAGACGGATCGCTGATAGAGCTCCTGGTTGACGGATGAGACCTTGCCTCCGAAGGCCTGTGCGCCGCCGGTGTCCTTGATGTAGCCGCCTCCGGCGTTCAGCCAGGGAAAGAATCTGAGCGTCGCCGCATCGTTCGCAGCTTTGGCTTGGTTCTCCGCTTCGCGAATCAGAGCCAGATCGATGTCATTCATACCCGCCAGCTTGAGGGCGCTCGGTAAATCGATCATTTGCCGCTCAGCGGGTGCGGCCGTCGTTGCCGCGGGCGGCGGAGGCTGAGGGGAGGAAGCAGTGGGCTCCTCCTGGGCGAGCGCTGCGCTTCCCGCCAGCGCCGTCGCGAGCAGTACCGTACCCGTTCGCGCGCACAGCACTCTGAACCTGGGAGAATCGACTCTCATTGACGTGCTACCGGCGCAGCGTGGGAGAGGGCGTGCTTAGACGAGGCTTTCGGCCCTGCCTCGGCTTCACTCGCCGGCTGTGTGCAGGGCGTTATCTCAACGGAAAGGTACATACCGGGCTGCAGCACGCTGCCCGGATTCCCCATGTCGACCTCGGCCAGCATCGTGCGGACACTCCGATCGAGTGCGTAGCTGATTCGCGTGATCGAGGCTGTAAAGCGCTTGCCTGGGACGGCCGCCGCACTGAAGGCGACCGGGCAACCAGGGCGGATCTTGTAGGCATCGCCTTCGGGCACGCCCATCTGGATCCGCACCCGGCTGAAGTCCATCAACGTCACGATCCCGGCGCCCTGCTGGCTGCTCTGGCTTGGCACTGGAATGAATGCCCCCGGGTCCACGTACCGGGCAGTGATCGTGCCGGAGAAGGGCGCCGTAATCCTGGCATACCCCAGCAGGGCGTTGATGCGGTCGAGCTGAGCTTGCGCCACTTCGAGCCGGCCTCGCGCGTTGTCCAGGGCATCCGGTGTGACGAGATCCGGCGCAGTCTTGGATGCCTGCTGCATCCGATCGAACTCGCGTTGCGCCACATCGACCTGGGCCCGGTATTGAACCCGGTCGGCAAGCAGCTCAGGAACTTCGATGTCGGCAATGAGATCGCCGGCTTTGACCTTGTCGCCTTTGTCCACCGGAATGTTCTTCAGATAGCCGGCTACTTTGGCGGTGAGTACAGCTGACTGGTAGGCGAGTACCTCGCCGGGCAGAACCAGCGGAGCCGCCCCAGGCGCCTTACTTGGCGCAGCCTGCGTGATCGAGGCAGCGCAGACGAGAAGCACGAGGGCGATGGTCATCTGGATCTTCATCTCACAGCCTCCGAAGTCAGGTCGAGATCATCAGGATGCAGCGACGAAGATCGACGGCCCGCCGTGCCGCGGATGACGGCAAACACGGACGGAAGAACAAGCAAGGTTGCGAGCGTCGCAAAGGCCAGTCCGCCGACTACGGCGCGCCCCAGTGGGGCACTCTGTTGCCCGCTCTCCCCGACGCCGGCGGCCATCGGGAGCATGCCCGCGATCATCGCCAGCGTGGTCATCAAGATCGGTCGCAAGCGGCTGGTCGCTCCTGAAACGGCCGCGTCGAGGGCAGTCTGGCCATCGAGTCGTGCACGCTCTGCGAAGCTCACCAGCAGGATCGCGTTCGCTACGGCAACACCCACCGCCATGATGGCGCCCATGAATGACTCGAGGTTCAGCGTCGTTCCTGTGAGCCACAGAACGAGCAGCACGCCGACCAGTACGGCGGGAATGCTGGCGACGGTGACCAGCGCGAGCTCCCAGGATTGAAAGTTGGCGACCAGAAGGAGAAAGATCACCACGACCGACAGCAGTAGGCCGACGCGCAAAGCACCTAGAAGATCGGACATCGGCTGTACCTCTCCCCGAATGGCGACGCTCGCCTTGGCGGGCGGGTCACCGAGTCGAGCAACAGCCTGCTCAACGGCTTGGGCGGCACTGCCGAGGCTGGCTCCCTCGACATTGGCCGTCACCGTAATCATCCGCGCCATGTTGTAACGGTCGTATTCGCCGACCACGGTACTCGCTCCTACGGCCGCAATGTTCCGTAACAAGGTCGAGCGGCCACCATCCCCTGCGACCGGGACGTTGCGGATGTCTTCGATCGAAGTCATCCGCCGCTGGGGTATCTGAACCTGCACTTGGTAGGCGACGCCGTTCGCTGCGGCCCAGTAGATCGGCTGTGTGAATCGGCTGGAGGAGGTCGCCGGCGTGAGCGCCCGGGTGAGATCGTTTGCCGTGTAGCCCATGACGCCAGCCCGCTCCCGGTTCACCGTGACCCCCACTGACGGGTAGTCCAGCGGCTGTCCGAGCTGCACATCACGGAGCATGGGTAGCCCCTGGAGTTTGGCACGCACTTTGTCGGCAAAGGCGCGGTCATCGGTGAGATTCGGACCGCTCACGGCCACTTCGATCGGCGTTGTGGCGCCGAAGCTCATGACCCGGCTCACGATATCCGCCGGCTCGAAAGAGACCTGGAAATCCGGCATCTCCCGCGCGAGGCGCTTGCGCAGCCGCTCTCGCAGGGCTTGCATATCGAGGCGCGCTGAGTCCTTGAACTGAACCTGCAGCACGCTCTCCTGCGGGCCGCTATTCCACTGGTAGATGAAATTGACCGGGTAAGCCGAACCATGGACGCCGACCAGGCCGAGGGACAGTGCGACGGCATCCGGTCCGCTCTCCTCCGCAATGATCTTGAGCACGCGCTGCGAGGCCGCCGTGGTGAGATCGAGCTGCGTACCGGTCGGTGCGCGCAGGCGCAACTGCAATTGTCCCGCCTCGACGCGCGGGAAGATGTCCGTCCCCAGGCGGGGGAAGAGCAGGACAATCGCGACGGCGCAGATCACGAGGTACACCACCAGGACCACCGAGCGGTGCGCAACCAGCGGTCGAAGGCGCGCCGCGTATCCGTTTTGCATCCGCTCGAAGAACCCCGGCTCTCCCTCGACTTCATGATGTCTCGCCCGCCGTGCGCGAAAGGCCCACACCGAGAGAATCGGCACAAGCGTGTTGGCGAGGACGTAGGAGGCGAACATCGAGAAGCCGACGGCAAGGGAGAGCGGCACGAAGAGCGCCTTCGCAGCGCCTTGCATGGCGAACGAGGGCAGAAATACGGCCACCACGCAAAGCATTGCGATTGCCAGCGGCACAGCGACTTCGCGAACTGCATTGAGCACCGCTCGCTCGACGCGATCGGCGCGGACCAGATGCGTGTGGATGTTCTCCACGACGACGGTCGACATATCGACCAAAATGCCGACTGCGAGCACGAGGCCGCCCAAGGTCATGATGTTGACTGTCTGCCCGGTGACCCATAGCGCTACGAGAGCTGCAAGCAGCGCGATCGGGATATTGACGACTACGATGAGAGAGCTGCGCCAGTCGCGCAGGAACAGCAGCACCATCACGCCGGCCAGGAGGGCGCCCAGAATGCCCTCGGTGGTCAGACTGGAGATCGCGCGGGTGACAAAGGGGGACTGGTCCAGCACATAGCTGACGCGCGTGTCATCAGGCAATGCAGCCTGAAACTTCGGCAGGTTCTGCTTGACAAGATTCACGACCGATAGGGTGGAGGCGTCCGCACGCTTAGTGACCGGGATGTAGACGGTCGGAATACCGTTCACCAGCGCGACGCTCGTTGGGATGTCCGAGGCGTCCGACACCCGGGCGATGTCGCGTACGAATACTGTCGGAAAGGTTCCGGTGCGCACGGCAACGTCCGCCAGATCCTTCGCGTCCTTGACGATCGAATTGACCGGAACAACGGGGTACTTGTCCTGCAGGTAGATGTTGCCGGACGGGTTGATGGTTTCGGCGTTGGCGATTGCGGACACCACCTCCTGGGGCGAGATGCCATAGCCCCTGAGCTTGTCGGCATCGAGATCGACGACAATGGCTCGCGGGCTTCCGCCGAAGGGAGGCGGTGCCGATACGCCTGGCAGAGTTGCGAACAGTGGCCGTACGGTGTTGAGCGCGAGGTCCTGAATCTGTCCAACGCTGCGGGTGGCGCTGGAGAATGCGAGATACCCGACCGGAACACTCCCCGCATCGAAGCGCGTCACGAAAGGCGGCACAGTGCCGGGGGGCATGAAGGCGCGCGCACGGTTGACGTAGGAGACCGTTTCGGACATCGCTTGCGACATATCCGTCCCGGGATAGAACTGCAGCTTGATGAGTGCCGCCCCTTCAATCGATTTCGACTCGACGTGCTCGATCCCTGTTATGTAGAGAAAGTGATACTCGTAGTAGTAAGTGAGGAATCCCTCCATTTGCGCCGGATCCATGCCGCCATAGGGTTGCGCGACGTAAATCGTGGGCACACCCAGGGGCGGGAACACGTCCCGGGCCATCGAGCGAAGCCCCAGGGCGGCACCGATGACGACGCCGATCACGACTACCAGCACTGTGTACGGCCGACGCAGCGCGAACTGCACGAAGTTCATCGTGGATGCCCCCTGGGATGGCTATGGCGGGTCTATTTGTTGGGCGGTGGTGCTTTTCCGCCATGCTGCATCCACGGCGGGTCTACCGTGCCCGGCTCGGCACGCAAGGCTTCAGGGAACAGGGCATTGAGCGTCTTCATCGAGCTCGCCAAGGCGGCCAGAGCGGCGCTTACCTGTGTCTTATCGTGAGTCTTACTGGTATCCGCGACCTTCTGAGCGGCAGCAAGGGTCTCTTTCAAATCGGCTTCGACCTTGCCCTTGAAGGCCGCCGGCTCATGGGCCACTGCGTCGCGTAACGCACCGGAGCCCTCCTGGAACTCCTGGTTCTCATGCGGCAGCCGGTCGTACTGTTCGGCAGCGAGCTTGCGATCCATGTCGCCATACACGCCTGCCAGAATGTGGAGGCCCATCTTGACCATATCCGGTGATTGGAGATCTGCGGCGAGCGCCGCCGCGGCGAAAAGTGACGCCAAGAGGCCTGTGATCACGAGCGATGAACGAGTGCGGAACATGGCTATCTCCCACTCATGGATGAGTTCAGTTGGGTGTGACATGCAGGATTCCGTGCATGACCGCGCCATGCCCCGGAGTGGTACAGAGAAACGGATAGTCTCCCGGAGCCGGGGCTGTGAAATCGACGCTGACGTGCTGGCCTTTGCCGCAGGGAGGTGTCGCTGCAAGCACCCGTTTATCACCCCGCGGCGTCCATCCCGAATGCTCTTCTGCCGCCATAGCGGCTTGCGCCACAGCCTCCGCTGCTCCCGGCACCGTGAGCACCCAGTTGTGATCCTGAGTGATGTACTTACCGGTGTGTGTGAATGTGAGATGCACCGCTGCACGCGTAGGGCAGGTGAGCTGATCTGGCTTGAAGGCCAGCAAGTCGCCATCGCTTGCAATGTCGAGCTGCACCTGTTTCTTGGGCGCAGCTGAGAGAGCTTTGACGGAGTATCCGAAAGGGATCGCGAAGGCGGCCAATAGCACGGTCCGTCGCGACGCGCACTGCGCCGAAACCGCGACCTTCAGGGCACGGCCCTTCATCATTGGTTGGATGCCCTCATCGAGTCGTCCGAAGCGACTTCCGCCGCAGAATCTTAGTCCCTCACACCTGACCCCAAGATGACCTCAACATGACCGTTTGGTCATCTTCGAGGCAGGCCGGCAAAGTTCTTGCGAACAGCCTGGGGTGTGGGCACGGGCCGCGAAGGTGGCGCTAGCGGTGCTCGAGATGCAGGAGACTCGACCATGAGCAGAGAATTCATGCGGCGGCGCATGCTCGCGGGAGCCGGCGCATGCCTGCTG